>Ga0126337_10000589_pt1 | contig 19018 bp, 15 predicted proteins | sample DipCmetagenome_FD_92527 | JGI IMG/M metagenome (GOLD analysis project Ga0126337, IMG submission 92527) | Coral microbial communities from La Bocana,Puerto Morelos, Mexico - Diploria C A metagenome | ecosystem: Host-associated > Invertebrates > Cnidaria > Coral | place: La Bocana,Puerto Morelos...
CAAAAATTTTATTTCATAAATTTGAAGAAGAAATTTTGCTCTTTAAGACTATATAAGCCGTTTTGGGGAAATCCATGTACCAGAACGCCTTTTGGGCTGTTGAAAATAGGCTAAATATTCACTACTCGTTTAGTTGTCTTGCGCCATAAACTTTAAAAATTTTGTGAAATATTTGAATTCTAATCAAATGGCGATCTAAATAGCTCTAAATATACAAGAAAGAAAGTACAAATGCGACGTACAATTGTTTTTTACTGATTATCTTTACTTTTGCGGTTATGAGTCTCTGAATGTGCAGTCTATTTTCGATCGATTTTGGCCGATTTTGGCCGATTTTGGGCATCGGGGAGAAAAAAATTCGTTAAAAATCACGTTTTACCTCATATCCGCGGGTATATCACCAGCAGGAGAGCTTTCCAGCAAGCTTTCTTTGCAGCTCTCTGGACTCCCTCCACTCTAGACTTGGACAAAGTCGCGAAAAGCTGTAGCCACCTAATTATCTAATCTAGCGGAAACGGGCTTTAAGAAAGCCTACCTCTACTCCTTCTTGCTCCCAAGCTACCAAGAACGAAAATAAATACCATCTTATTACTGTGTAATTTTCCAGAACAGAATGAAATTGTTAGATTTTCAGCGCACGTAAGACATTTTCTATGGTTTTAGGATCCTTGTTAATGTGAACTTCGTGCCACAAATTTCCACGACGATCCCCGCTGCCAAATGCGAATAGCGTCGTCTGACTGTTCCATACAGGGCTAAAATACTCAATCAACATCCCCTCGATGGAAGGTGCGTAGTGTTGTATATCCACAATCATGAACCGGACAACAAAATCAGTCAGCTCCAACTTCACCAGTTCAGTCTGTTGCGTTTTGGTCAATTGCTCTGTCTTACTGGCCTTCTCAATTTTTCCACGATGATCTCTGAGGCGATCAGCAATGCTCTTCCGTGACATTCCCACATAAACCGGATAATCTGTGGAGGGCGACATCTGGCTTCCTTCATAGAGCTGTGTTTCACCTACATGATAAATGAGGTAAACACCAGGAAGTGGAGGAAACGTCGTATCATTCAAGGGATAAATGTATGACTGGTCCAGAAAATCAAGAGCAATCTGTTGTAAATTGTATTTGTGTCCATAAAATCGAGAAACAGACAAGTCACTTTGCTTCTGAGATTTGAACTCTTTTTCGATCTTTAACGTTTGTTCTTCCCATCTACCTGAGATGAACGTTAAATATTGTTTTAAAAAATCATCAGTACAGAATTTCTTTCTCTTTGGACAGAGGATATTGACTAGATACTTGTTGGATGAACTTGCAACCTCCCGTCGCAGTTCTCCAGACGAATGTTTTGGGCCATCGCACAGTTTTGACAGGTGCTTATAACAAGCATGCATGCGTTTATGTACCTCATTATCGAAGGAATATCCAAGTTCTGGCAAAAAAGGAAGAACCGGCGTGATCTTTTCTTGGATGTCAGTGGAAATAGCTTTCCTCTGCCTTTTGTCGTTGGGAACGATTGATATAATATCTTTAAACTTGTCAAGAAACGATATGAATTCCCTATTAATCCAGAGCTTTCTCAGTTCTTCTGGTAACTTCTCAATTTTCTTCTTTAGATTGCAGGATTTGCCTACAAGAGTGTTCTTAAAAGCTTCCATGATCTTCCGGATGTGTAGCGACGAAGCTTGTGTTTTGAGCGCACTGTTAAGTAGGCTATGCGAGATGATGAAGTTTCTTTGTGAGAAGAGTTACCACATCAATGATAACGTTTTCAGTTTGCTTATGAACACTTCACGAGTGGCTTCCGCGAAAAGAAAGTAAAGGTTCGCGTGTTGTGCTTCAGTTTGAAAAAAATGTTAAGCTTGCTATTCATATTAGAAAAACAGAAGTTTTATGCAGCCTCCATAAATTTCGCACTAATATGTCGTGGTTATAAGACTGAATAAATTCCAATTCGGTCTGTCATCATACAAGTGATAACAAATTTGGCCAACCGCGCAGCATAAAAATTAATATTTCCGAGAAAAGGAGAATAACTAAGTCATGAAAGAAAGGGAAAATTTACATTAAAATACTGACCAAAGAGTCGTCTGAATTTGAGATTAATTTATTCAAACTACAACTTTGAATGTGATTGGCTTGTTGAACTGTCCGATAGCGAACTGTGCAAAAGCAGACTGCTCGACAACAACTTGGCAACTCTTGGCATAAGATTTAGTGGAAAAAAGAAGTTTTTGAGCCACGCAATCAAAATTGTGATTTTTGTGAATATGTTAGTAGATTATGTTAGTTACCTTATTATCACTTATTTTCGCGCGACTTTAATTTTCGTGAATTTTGAATAGAAATATATCCTGGACTTAAATTCGCGATTTTGACTAATCACCGTTTATTAAAGTAATTAAATTTCGCGAATCAAGTAACTGGTGCTCGTTTTTTAAACTTGCATTTCTGTATTTTATTTAACCATAACGGAATAGAAACGTAACAAGCAACTCGCTGAAATGTGCAACGATGGCAGCAACATAGTAACATCTTTAAAAAGTACACTGATACAAGTACTAAACGAGACACTATTTAATTACTTTTTAGACAAGGATCGCCTCAATATTTTAAATTTGGATCTGTCAAGTGGTTGTTAAGGCTCACCAGCCAGGTGGCATGTAAGGGCTTCAGCACAGATACCTTAAATCGACCTCAATCTCATCAGTGCTGTTCCCTGCATTTGTTTCTGAACTTCGGCGGAATACCAAGTTGTAAACATATCCTTCATAAAACTCTTTGCGTCTCCATTCACAGTAAGAACCAGGGGCTGGAAAAGTGTGTCATATTGGCAGGTACTGAAATTTGAGCCCTAGTATGCAAAACTCCTAGCAGACGGAAATCTTAAAGGTCACTAAATTTCGCGTCTTAACTCTTCGCGCCACCTTTTTTTCGCAAACTTTAATTTCGCGCATTTTATTAAATCGCGAAAATCGCGAAAATTAAGTTTCACGAAAATATGTGATAACAAGGTATATTCCATCATATATTTTTATGCGATTTTCTATATGCGTCAGGTAACTGAATATGTAAAACTGCGGAATATCTGACTGATATTCCCCAATGTGTTGTGAAAAATGTTTGAGGAATAATAAACACAACAATCTCCATCAGAAGCATATCACCTAGGTGATATGCTTCTGCCTCCATTTAAAGCGAAAAATGCTCGGATATTTCTCCTTGGATATTTCTCTGTTCCTCGAAGCTTTCACACGATCTCGATCGGATAATTGTTTGCTTCTCGGAACAGATAATGTCCGCAAATATCCGAGAATATTTTCGTTACAAACGGAGTCTATTGTTTCAATAACTTGAGAAATTTAAACCTCTCTCCATCACTGGCTGGGCTTGGTGGTCTTGTCCGTGTGTCATTCTCCTGTCTGTCCCTCCTTGTCTGTGTGTTACTCTCCTGTCTTTCCCTCCTTGTCTGTGTGTTACTCTCCCGTCTGTCCCTTCTTGTCTGTGTGTTACTCTAAACAGCCTACAAGAGCTCAGCTGTCAGCACTACCATATGCATTCACCCCGGAAAGAGTACTCCCCCAAAAATATCAACACAGATATGGGCAACCTAACAGCATCAAAATTTTGAGACTTAATCTACAAAAGGGTATCCAATGTGAAACACCTTCCCTAAACTCATGTAATATTTTCAACACATCAAAAGCCGCTATTGACATAAATTAAATTTCTACAACATAGTGTTAAAATTTGGCCCATTTCTAGAATAAGGAACTTTTTAAATGCAAATTCTTTCTTTGAGAGAGTCTATAATTGAAGACCTGGCTTACACGTACCTAAAAACCACCTGGCTATAAAAAAGCCCCTAAGCCCTTTCACTCCTACTTACACACTTACTAAAAAATCACAAACCAATTTAACACCCCTACTAATTTTTAACCCAAAATTCTGAAAGTCCGTGCACACAACATGCATACTTAGACTTATATGAAGCTGATACACAGTTATTTCACTGCACACAATACTTCATTTCAATAAACTAGCCAAAACTGAAACAAACAGTGAACTGCAATTAAACATAACTCATCAGTTCTTATACCTCAAATAGTTCGAATTAATGAGTTGGCTTGAAGAGCCTTTGATTATTAGTAAAATAAAAAAGAGAAAACAAAAGAAAAAATAAAAAATAAATAGCAGTTGAACACTCATGAACAGTAAGACTGTAAGATGCTCAACTTGACTTTTTTAACGTTTTAAGGGGAAGGTGTTTATAGAGGTGTTTGTTATCTCCTTGCCTCGAACGCGTAAAGCGATTAAAAATTAAGTGAGGCCTTGTTCGCTAAATAGATTTTTAATCAAGATAAAGGATTTACCGCATCAGTCATAACTCTCTTTCTTCATGAACACTTCTAAGTAAAGACACGTTGCAAAAGAAAGGTTCGCGTGCTACGAATATTTATGTACATGAAGAATACCGAGAAAACCTCTTTGTCTTTGTTCATTATGGGGGACGGCACCTGCGTATTTTATATTCTGGGAGATGTCTGGCGTATTTTCATCACTTCCAAGAGTGACCGGCGATCACGCAAGCCAAACCTAACTTGTCCGAAATCCACGAAAGTTCCCGGCCGATGTTCCAATAGCTTCCGAAGATGGTCAAATATTATCGAAGCCATCGCCACTCGTTATTTCCTATAACTCGTAAATGTTCGGAAACCTTATCTCAAAACTCAATGTTTCCATGGAATTAAAACTGTTAAGTATGAATTTGAGAACTGAAATCGCAAGGATTTTACTAGCTGTTTAACTGCAATAGTAACAACAAAATTCTGCTCTTTGCCCTCGCTAACTGAAACTGTTTTGCTACAAGTAGCTCTCTTTTCTTCCCGAGGCGAAAGGTGGATTGAAAAATCCCTGGCTCGAGGATGTCGTGCGGACCTCGCTGCGTTTGTCGTGTGATGCGAAAGAAAACCACGAGTAAGAAGTGGCCTCGCGGGAGATCCTGTTGCCGAGAGCGCCCTGGATTTCACGCGGCCATTTTTTCCTGGAGGTTTATTTACGGTGTCGCTCGACGGATGGGAATAAGCGAAAGAGGAACTACTTGTATCCTACAAATTACAGAAGTTAAAAAGTGACATTTAGAATAATAAATATATATATATTTTTATACTGCTAAACAGTGTCTACCGCTTTAGTGTGGCTCAGTCACATTTGTATCAGCAGGACTTAAACTATCGTTCTCTTTCAATAAATAGTGCAATTACAAAAATACTAATGAAGCAAATTCGTAACAGAGGAATCAGAATTGACGAAGAAAAATGTGCAGCTGTCGTTTAGCGCGGGAAAAATCGCGTACGCCGAGGAGGAATTGATTGCATTTGAATCTGATTGGCTAACAAGATATTACCTAAACTGATTGGTCAGGGCACGTTACACGGGTTTCATAAACCAATCAGCGCTTAGAAAACGCTTTTTAGGGCTGGTTCACACTAGCGACGGAAGCGGAGTCGCAAGCGGAATCTGAATCGGAAGAAAGTTCAGCTCTAGTGTGATTCGGCACGACGGAAGCGACGGAAGCGGAAGCGGAATCAGAAGAAAAAGAAACTCTTCTGATCCTTCTGACTCCGATTCCGTCGAGCTTCCAAATCCGCTTACGGTTCCGCTTTTTGATTTACACTGGATCGTAACGCTCCTTGCGCTTCCAATACCGACTCCGCTTCCGATTCCGTCGCTAGTGTGAACCAGGCCTTAGGAGAGTAAGAAGGAAGTTCTCTACATCATTAAGGTTTCTTTGTGCATTTGTTTAGGGTTTTATTTCTTGGAATGCAGAGTTTCTTTTCGGTTTCCACTGTATTAATTTGGCGTAGTTCTTCAGCAACTTCTTCCAGTAACATCGTACATCCTGCATTCGAAGGTGATCTTTAATAAATTGGTAACCTCTGTGAAAGAAACAAAAAAATTTCCAAAGATAAAAACTGGAAACTTCAATAAAAAACATACATAAGAGTATTTATTATTTAGGCTGTTATACTGTTAACCTTTTTCTAACGAAAAAACCCTTTTGGAATCGGCCATTTCTAAAAACATTAACTGTCACTTAAACAAAGGAATATTAAAAACGCGACATAACAAATTCTTGTTTGTAATGAGCAATTCCAATGTGCTCCTTGTCCTTTGCCGTTTTGCCAAACACAGGAAAACATTCTGTCCAATTCTTCGGCCGGAGCGAGTCCGTTGCGGTGTAATGGCTTACAACATTGAGGAACTTGGAAGGTAGGTCTGGGAAAACATAACACGTACCTTTCAGCCACTGCTTTCACAACTTCGTCATTTGTTTTTGCGAATTCAATAAGGTCCCTGATAAGTCGAAACAGAACGTACAGTTATACCATAAGCATTATACCGATAAAAAAATTTAGAGACAAGCACAAAATTATTTGAAGCCCTCGAAAAACGGATATTTTATGTTTTTTTAACCATTAGACACCACGCAACTTTAATAGGCCTGGGTGTTGAACTTCACATGAGATCAACCAAATTGCACTTTGAGAATAGTTTGATTGAGTCGATGCAAACGGGTAAAGCTTGATCGTTGGATCAAATGTCGAAGTTAATTAGATCGACCATCCGTCTACTTCAGACCAATAAACGTGTTGATCGATCAAAATTCAGTCGGACGAACTCAGTTGAGTCAAACATCGAACTTGTCATGAGCTTAATTAATTAGTTTTTCTCAAGTTCGACGTTGGACCTGCGCCTGAAGCAGTTCATGTATTCTCAACGGTACATATTGACGACGATCAAAATTTTGATGTAAACTTACCTAGCATTGTCGAGATCAGTTTCAATTGGTATATAGTGAACCCATGGCTTAAGTGCGCGATAAAAAAACTCAAGCCACTCATCTCCGACATGAAACACCAATGACTTGCACAGGAATAGATGTTTGAATCTAAAACTTGCTGCTACCCCACGAAAATTGAACAGGTATCTGCAACACAACGAGTGAAGAATGAAATGCATTCTTGCTTAAATTAGTGTAGGGACATTTTCGTGAAGCTCTGAGAGACCTACATTTAGATTACTATCAACAAACGGAAAAGACGTATTCTCCCTTGTCCGGGGGGGGGGACTCCCATATGAAATGGCAGGGGATGCCCCTCAGAAAACTTGACCAATCTGGTCAAATTGACTCATAAACGGCTAACCACTTATAATGGGACAGACTTGGATCATAAGCCGCTGATCTGGAAAGGAGCGTGTGCTAGTAAACAGAACTTGAGGGACTGGTGCAAATCCAGCCTAAATGGAAATACGCGCGTTTTTTATAATTTGATTGCTAAAATAGTGGCGTTTCGTCATGAGCACCCTAAGTTCAAACAAGGGAGTCCCCTCCCCTCCTCGGGCTTCCTTGCAGGCCCTATTTAGGTTGTCACGTTCCCACTGGGGAGGAGTGTTGCGTTAAGACTCACACAACGCAAAGGATGGGATATTTTTTTAGATTTAGCAGCAAACTTCGCAAACCTGTATTCACAATGATCTTCAAGCTTGATTTCCTTGGCTGGCGGAGCATGTAATGTGTCCTGCAAAATAAATCAAAAATACTCAAAACTAATCATAAGCAATTCCCTGAGGATGGCCAAGTATATGACAGAAGAGTTCTATGAAGATCCGCCAAAAGCACTTTGCACATTCCAATCTCTTGCCGAAGATTTCTGCAATAAAAACTAGAATTTGTGTATTACTTGACTCAAAATGTTTCAACTATTATATCTCAGTGTATGAATTGTAACAATTTTAAGGAGCTTACAGCATCAGACTTCCACGCCTGGTTCTTGGTGTACTGGGCATCAACAAGGCTTGGTTCCTCACGAGATAACAACACTAATGGATCCCTCTCAGCGGATGTCCTAAAAGCAAGCAAACAAAAAAATAAAATACCCATGGCATGTGGAATGCACAGTAATGAAGGAAGGCAAAGATCAAGAGCCCTGAAAGTTTACATACAAATGTAGCAAGTCCTTCAAAAGGTTTTTTAGGATTCTGAAATCTAACAAGACATTTGTAAGCTTTTTAAAGAACTTGAGACATACATCATAACATGTCTGAAAAAAGATCTCCAAAAAGGAACTGACTTGAATCACCTTGATCCTCTGAAAAATGCCTTGGTCTGTTTTTTCTCCCATGGCCATTCTCTAGCTTTTCTGTAGAAAATAAGCAACTATATTTTACAATTTATCAAACAGGTCCCAGTTGTTCAAAGGCTGAATAATGCTATCCACTGGATAAATCACTATCCACAAACCACGTTATCCACTAGGTAGTGGTTTACCCAGTGGATAGCGTTATCCCCTTAAAACCTGGATCAGCTGTTTATATCATATTTAAATCAAACTTAAATTTAACTTTAAGTATTATAACATGCACAAGAACTCACTTTTCAATCTCATCCCTCATCAGATCCCATCTCCCCAGTCCTGTGGGGTAAATTGGCCACACTGCTGGCCCTCCTTCCCAGAATGTCCATGCTGGGTACATGATGTCATACTCATTAGCTGTCTTTTAGAAACAAGTATTTTTGTCATTAGAGTGCCTCAATCCCTCAATCCCTGTCACACTCACATCCCCCACTAATATATCCATTTAAACAGAGAAAGGACCTTGGCCAGTGGGAGGGTGCCAGCTCAGTTTTAAAGGTCAAGTGTCACTAAGTTGAAATAGAAATGAGCCTCAAAAACTACAGGTAAGATCTATCCAGGCCAGTAACAGAAAACAAAAGTCATTGAGGCAATATCCATGAAACATTGATGACTGATGAAGCAATGTTGATGGTAAAGTTCTCTTCCTAGGATGTTTGGGTGTTTATGACAACTACAATTATTAACTGAGGCAAGTACTTCAGTCTGCTGTTGCTATACACTCAGCTACAGTCCTGTTATTTGTCAGGCCAGAAATTACTAATGCATATTAGCTGTTATGGCAGGCTAGTCATGTAGCTGACCTTTTTTGTTTTTTGTTTTGTTTTTAACTTGAGAACCTTCTTTCATCTGAGACAATGCAGTGATGTAAACTTGTTTCACATTGAATAGAGAAAACATGGAAAAGTTATGAATTAATGTTTCTTACCTTACTGAATGAGAAAACAGGAAGAGGGTTTGACCACTTCGGAACCTGGTAAAGGTAAAAAAGGAAATTTCCCCAAACTTTTGACTTTTTAGAATGGTGGCTATCATTTCTAGAACTTAACATTTTTATTTACTAATTTAAGCCAAGGGAGTAGCTTGAAGGTTAGAATGCAGTGCTAAGCTAACCTGTAACCTGGGGCCTGGGGAGAACCAATAAGAACCCAGGAAATTAGAATATAGAGAATTGAACCATCACTCTGAATTTAAAGCTAAGATTTATGTACCACCTACTTCACAGAACGACCATCCAAACAAAACAATTTGGTTCTCTGGTATCTCATAAGTTTAGAAAGTTGTTGGAATATCGCATTTAAACATTTGGCGATTACCTGAGGATAATCTTTCACATTGATCCTCATTTCCATGTCTGGTAACTTGCCAATTATCTCCAGGATAAAATGTTCTATTCCTTTACACCTTATAAGATATTCAGAAATACATGTATTTATTTGCATGACTGAAATCAGATATCCTGAGCATACTTGAATAACACCTAAAATAATTCAACATAAGAATATTTTATATGACATTGTAAGACTAATTATAAGGGCTAGCTGGCTTTCACCAGTTGAATCATAGTTATAGTTGGAGTTGTAAGAGAGCTTACCACTCAGTGGGAATAAAACATCATAGCAATAAGCTTGAAGGAATTGTCGTTGAAAGAATCAGAATGTTTCCATTTTTTCCAAATCCATCTACAACTCCATGGCTTGCAATCCAGTAAAAACTAAATCATCAAAGTCCAAAGCATAAGCAGAAAAACCAACCAATTGTAAATCCTGGAATTTGAACATTATGCTTGATTTATTCTTCTGCTTCTGCTTCTGACTCTGACAATGTAGTTTTCACAAGATCATAAGCGACAGAGTCATATGTAGAATAAGTGCTCTGATTCTGACTCTGTTGGTATGATTTTCACCTGTTTCACTAGATTATATCCCTTGTTAGTTGTATTGTCTTGTTAGTGAAAACCAACCTTAAAGCCCCAGCATGAGGAAACAAGGTGGAATGCTACATGTATGGGTATATTTAGTGACAAGAGAGTAGGGAGGTGCAAATAAAGTTAAACTGTCTGACCTGAAAAAAGACATGTTATGTACTGTTGTTCCAAAAAATATCCAGACCCTCCCAGGCTGAACCCTGCTCCACCCCTTGGGAAATTTCTGTTTAGCTTCATACTGGGGCTACTCCAACCAAGGCCATGGTCAGCCAAGCAAATTATTTGTCAATTGAACAACAGCATTTGAATGTTAAAACAATACATTGGTCACAAATTAATTGTTTTTGTCAGTGTGTAGTCATGGCTTGCTCAAATTAACACTGTATTATTGGTCAGAAAACTAATTATTATTAACATTCACAGGTTTCATTTATTAAATTTGCAGAGAATTTTGTTTGCGGTCTTGGTTGAAGTAGTCACACTGCCATATTTGGTTTTTCACATCCCTCACTCCACTGGAATTTTGCTCAACATCTACCAGGTCACTGAGCTTACCTGAATGGAAACATACATTTATCTTCTCTGTATAGTCGATGGTTAATGATTTGATAGTGGACTCCACGGCCATCAGTGTTATCAAAGTCAGTTTTTGATATCCCTCCTCTCTCTTTCCATAATCTTAAATCATCGTCTATTACATCACTATAACATGCACATTTTTTGTTTGAACAATCTTGGTAGTTAGCAGTGGCCTTATCTATTTTGTGAAGATATTTTCTCCATGATTCTAAGGAAAACAGAAAAATAAGAAGAAATAAGAAAACACAAGCCTGTTTTTCTTTATCGCATTTGAGATCAAGATCCAATTGGGTGTAACCAACTTTTGCTTGGGGCCTGGAGGAGGGTGGCTATGTTGCGCTTTAAATTTATCTTTGGTTTAAAATTTTTCAAACCAGTTTGATTTTGATTTTTCATTGTCCATATTCGTTATCATAATCTGAAATAAAGAGATATCAAAATCAAACTGGTTTAAAAAATTTTAAACCAAAGATAAATTTAAACCACAACAGCTATTTACTCAGAATTGTACTTTCTCAGTAAAAGGATGAGAGTATATCTATATCTTAGGCTAGGGCTCTTAGACAAGTTAACCAAACACCTTTCCTTGGAGGAAAATAAAAATTTTGACAAAAAAGGTAAGTTTTGTAGACGAACATTTTTTAACCTGAACATTTTTAACCTGGAAAGAAAAACAAGAGAATAGGGCCCGCACATGATGAGGTTGCACAATAAATGTTTAACAACCTGATCATGTGTGAATCCAATTAAGTGTAGCTTTTTTGCCTTAAGTACATTTGCATCAATACCTAAAAAATAAAGAGGTGTAAGGATTATACCTAGAAAGTAACATTTAAAAAACCAGGATCCTTCTTGGTTTAGAAAACAAAGGGCATGTCACAATAGAACATGCCTCATAAACCTGTGTTTTTATTGTCTTCCTCATTCTTTTGTCCTTTTTTCTTTATTGTTTTTTGTCAGCTGTGTCTTCTACACCAAGTAAGAGCTAAAAACCAGGATGATAAGGTTTATTTTCCAGTTACTAAACAATTTTTAATTTACAGTCAAAACTCCACTAATGGCTTGCACTTGATGAAAACTGAGATCAACTTTATAAAATGACATAAAATATTTTCAGAGCCAAGACCTGTAATTGTAAATCAATATTGAAATCCTAAAACTAAGCGATGAACCTTGATGATTTTGCTCAAGTTAAAATTCAACATGTCACTGTGATTGAAGGGTGTTTTAACCCTATGGAAGTGTTTTGTCCCTATGAGCCACCATACTTGACCGCCAAAAATTGTATTTTACAAATTTAGCGCAAAAATCAGGTGATGTTTGTTTATCATGTCCTCCAGTCCCTAGGTCCCACGTCCTTGAGTTCCCGCGCATGCTCGCGTCCCCCGTCCCCGAGTCCCACGTCCCAGTCTCCAAGTCCCCGTTCCACTTTTAGTGACAGCCTTTCCGTAGACTCACAAGAGATATGTTGACAAAATATCGCGCTACATATTTTCACATAAACTGGGTACGTATACTCTAATGCTCAAGCGTAAAGCTATTTTGTTTTATTTTGTTCCACCGCAACAACCAAGTACACGAAAAAAGCGAGCTCGACTCCCGCTGGAAACAAAGCACATGGTCGATGGAAATGACGTCACTCCTTCCAAAATAATTTTTCGGGGGGACCAAACTGGTGTCTATGAATACATAGTCCAAAATCTCGATTTCAACTGCATTGAACGCGTTCTTTATTGAACGCAATGATACAGCATTACTCTCCAAGACATTGTTAGTTTACATTTAGTACCTTTCACGACGTACTTCTGTTTACCATGTTTTTCTTGGCATGAACCATCTTTCGCGCAATCGCCTTCAACACTAGATCCAGATATCAACGGAGAAGTATTTACAAGAAGGAAAATTAAGAGAAGAAGAGTTGTTTGGGCTGATTCTTCCATTGCACTGTTGATCATAACATAATGTACGTGATGACCGCTGAAACATGCATAGCCGTTCATCTCGGCAATTATCCGAAGAGTTTACGATGTTCTAGTAACCAATCAAAACATAGCGCGAGTGCCTACGAGCTCACGAGGACTGAAGCACTGCCAATAATAGCGCGGGCTCAGAACGGAAGCGAAGGAACGAACAGAGAAATAAGAGACACGCGAATAAGGTTTTTTGCATTGCCGTTGTTTTGTCTTGGTCATCGGTTGTTACATTTTCCATGCAGGTATTTATTTTAAGTTTTTGCTTGTTATTTGCGGCTATTAGTGATAACAATAGTACTACATTTATCTGTGTTATACAACAGTGAGAAAAAAAGCCTGAATCATCTGGCTGAACGCGTGTCGCTCTATTTTTGTTTGGCCGCGTGACATTCATTCAAAATTTTCAAAAATAAAACATTACAGCTGGTTTCAGCCAATATAAATATCGCAGAATTTATTCTTATAAAAGTACTTTTAGTCATTTACTAACCGTGTTTCAGTCGTGAAAGTATCCTAATTTTTTTCTTTGATTTACCTTTCTAGGCCTTGTAGGAAAAAAAAAAAAAACTAAAAAAATGGCCGATTCAAAAACGATTCAACTAAGGAAGAGATTCTGCGGCAAGACCGGGAGAGTTTTATCGATGTTGTTCATGACTTCGTCTTTCTTCCTTGTCGAAATCATTGTCGGCTACGCAACAAATTCGATGGCGCTTGTAGCCGACTCGTTTCACATGCTTTCAGACGTCATGTCATTGGTGATCGGGTTCTTTGCTTTGCGGTACTCTAAACGTAGCCAGCGAACAGAAAGAAACACTTTTGGTTGGCAAAGGGCTGAAGTTTTAGGGGCTTTGGTAAACGCAGTCTTCTTAATCGCATTGTGCTTTTCCATTTTGGTGGAATCGCTGAAGCGGCTTGTAGAGCCCGAGGTCATACACAACCCAATACTTGTGCTAATTGTCGGAGTGGCCGGCCTACTAATCAATGTGATAGGCTTGATCCTTTTCCATCGCCATGGAGGCGGAGGACATGGCCACAGCCATGGAACTGCAAATGGAACGGATTTTAAAGACCTTCTTCAAGTTCAAAATGGCGAACCAAATGGCGGCCAGAGCTCCAGGAAGTCGAGTCAGTCGTCTGAAGATGAAAGTGAAATGAACAGTCAAACGCCAAATGATGTTGTGGCCGAAGGTAAGCAAGGATGTTGATTTTGTCCTTGTTAAGAAATTCCTTAAATTTGTAAGTTCATTTTATTTATTTACACATGAAGTCTTCGTTCTACGTATCTTCCGGGTCAAGTGCTTATAAAACTGAACTATCACGTACTGTATTGTTTCTATATAGATAAAATATGAAGTTAAAATTATTTCTAGTAGAAACTATGATATAATTTATGTTCTTTGATGGATTTTCATGTGTAATTTCAATTTTGTTTACAGTGTTAGTAAAAAAACAAAGCAATTCGATTTATTTTCATAAAATATCATACTACTAAGAGAGTCACTGGGAATCCTCTTAAGCTATTCTCTTGAATTTGAATAGAGTATGAAGCTATTCTGGAATTTCCAGACGAAATGAGAGGAAATAATAAAGAAAAAAATATTTCACTGTGGGGTGTATTTTCTGAAACAGTGCGGTGTGTAGGGCTTCAGCAATGGTAGGCAAACCTTGCCACCTATTTTGTACCACTTTATATAAGTTTCTCGCTTTTTTCTTTTAAATTGATCATGCTATAAATGAAAATAGGTCTGCAATGCATACATGTGTGGCTTATGACACTAGACCATGTGACAGGTGCTTGACTCTCCTGGACTAATAAAAACAAAAATCCGATTGTGCCATAAATGTGGCTACACATTTCATGTAAGCCACCCAAAAATAGGATAACTCAACCACCATTTAAAGTTAACAGGGGTTGTTAATACCTAGTAAGACCAAGTGGGTCCAATGCAAGGAAGTCTATCCAAAGTTTTCCCATGTGTACCGGTAAGTCAGACTGAAAAAAAGTTTAAGGAGGTGATCACTAAGAAGACAAACTACAACATGAGGGAAAAAACCCTTTGCATTATGTTCTTAACTGTTCTTAACAATTTTTCTTTTCATTTGAGTAAGAGGAGGTTAGAACCACATTCAGTGTTTGTAAGCAGCATTAAGGGTCATAACCTGCACATATCAACTGTTGTGCCTGAGCAAGCTTAATGTGCCATTGTTGCTACAGGTACATGTAAACTTGTTCTAGTTGAAACAGTTCATCCACAAAGTAACAAATGAGTGTGAAGATCAAGGCTAGTAGTTAATCAAAAACTAAATCAAGGCCCTTACTGTAGCTTCATGGTCAAAGGATGCTAGTACTAAACTCCCGGCAGGACTCCATTCTAAAAGGATAGGGGTGCTCGTGGAAATTTTGAAAAGAACCCTAAAAAGGTTAAATCAAGATGTGCTCTTGCTGATAATGTTACATTTTCTTTCACAGTTTTGCTGTCGGGTGAAAATGGGAAGGTTCACACAGTTGTTTCCAAATCCAAGCCATCTCGCATGAAGGTCAAGTCTGGTGCACAGCTGAACATGAGAGGTGTGTACCTCCATGTGCTTGGCGATGCCCTGGGATCTGTCATCGTCATCATCAGTGCTCTGATCATCAAGTTTGCATCAGGCAAGTGGACCATTTATGTTGATCCAGGCATGAGCATATTCATGGTTCTTCTTATACTGAAGACGTCCATCCCACTGATGCGCGAGTCGTCGCTGATCCTGCTTCAGACTGTCCCTACACACATCAAGATCAAGGAAGTACAGGATCGTTTGCTTGACAATGTGGAAGGTGTGTTGAGCGTTCATGAATTCCATGTTTGGCAGTTGGCTGGGAACAAGATTATTGGTGAGTTGCAGCATAGCTTTTAACTCTTTTCTTGTCAAGAATTTGTCAGTGGTAATAACATAATATGATTCATCCACCAGATGGCAAGTAGTGCTTTATCTGACAATCCTCTAACTTGTGTTGTAAGTTCCAAAAAATATCCATACCCCTCACACATCACCTCATTGGAGACCTCCTCTTAAAATATTATGTATTATTGTTATTATTATTATTATTATTATTATTACACAGGAGGTTTTTAGTTTGAACCCCCAGCCCTCTCAACTCCCTGGAAATTACAGTCTTAAGTACCATTAGCTTTACACTATCCTTAAAATGATTTTGACCCCCCTGTTCTCCCCCCCCTTCACCTTGGAATTTCTATTAACCTTCCTTGAGGAGTTGGGGTGGGGATGGATATCTGGTGCACTGCACTTTCAATACCAACTAGGATTTGTCAGTATCATGATGTAGAATGTGTGCTTTTGTGAAGCTGTTTGCAAAGCTTAACAGAAATTCTGATTTATTTGTCATCACGGTTTTACTAAAAAAAACCTGGCAGTCATCTAGAGGACCTGTAAGGAAATTAAAGCTTAACATAAGCTGTTTGTACTTGACAAGACTCATGCTGCTAGTCAATGCTGAGGTTATCCCAGTTTCTGTAATATGTACTTGAGAACATGATGGTATGAGGTATTCTATTGTGATTATTTGTCATTCAGTTTTAGGCCTGAGTAATCTCAAAATAAACAAAACATGAGCAGTGTAAAACATTTTCATATGAGAAAAGGCAATGCTTTGGTTAACTTTTGATCCTGGGTTAGCCTAAATAAACAACTTTTGAACAACCTGGGCAAGGTTATGACCAAAATTGTCGCAGCTTGGAGCGCTAAGTTATAAACTGGCCTTGATGTAATATAATTATGTAATATACATAATTTATATATATATTTTAATTTTCAGCATCTGCCCATATTACATGTCAATCTCCAGATGATTACATGAACATAGCCAATAAGATCAAGAGGTTTTTCCATAATGAAGGAATCCACTCCACAACCATCCAACCAGAATTTGTTGTTGAGGCTAAGAAAAATAGTGAGTGTGCACTGGCGTGTGGACAGGATGACAACTGTGCTGCTCAGAAATGTTGCCCTGGTGACAATGATACAGAAGTGCGCAAGCGTGTCGCAATGACAGAGGGTGATGGCCAGCTGGTATAAGTAATTCTTTCAGGTAAAATTTTATGTTCAAAAAATTCAGTGTTACCAGTGTCAGCTTTAATTAAATAATATCTAAATATCTAATGAGCCTTCAGGGTTTCGTTAGATGAAAATTTGAGTGGGCATGATGGTGATGATAATTACACCCTTGATTAATTATTTTATATTTTACCTACAAATCTTATGATACAAAGTCATGATTTGTTTTTCTTCTTGTCAGAACTGAATATGAATCACAGTGTTTACATGTAATTTAAAAAAGGATAGTTTTTGTGGGTCTTGTTCTGGAGACGATGCATAATTTGGTCATTTTGTGATGTTGTTTTGTAGCAGATGGCAAAGAAATATACAAAGAATGAGTAAGATGAGTAACCATTGTGCTGCTGATTTATCTTTTGTTTAGCAATGTCTCTATTTCCATAGCCATTGTGGTTTTCTTAAATGCCTTAATGTAGGTTGCCTGTACATGCAGTTAATGTCTTGTGTGCGTTTATATTTCAATGGCTCAAAAGCTGTTGTTTCCATTTCACTAATGAGTAATATTTACTTTATGATAGAAATATAAATTTTATTGTATAATTTCAGCATTTTAAATAAGAAAGTTCATGCTTAAGAGCTTGGAGATAAACTGTTGATGGTTGTATTAAATGAATGTTTCATGTAAGAAAAGCTTGCTTCTGTGTTGTGTAGTGTTTATTTAATATATGTATGCATTGTTGATGAAACTGTTGAGTAGGAAGTTTTAAAAAAATTATTTAAAGAACATGAATTTCAGTTCTCTGTAATTATTGATAAAACAGTGTTTAAGTAGTGTTGAGTAAACAGACTGGATGTTTCCCAAGTTTTGGATTAAAAAAATGATTAATCTAATATTACAGTATATTACTTGAAGAAATAGCAAATTATTTCAATGTGTTTTTGAAAAGGCAATATTTACTAGAATCTCAGTTTCCAATGGCTTGTGTTTGTCACATCTTTACTATATGTGAAAGCACATGCCTTAAATGAGACAGAATTGCAGCTTTTCTTGTTATAGGCAGATCGTTATTTTGGGACTGGTTTCAACTACTTACCTTATGTATGCATACACTGTACTTAAAAGTTCTTTGCCCAGCAGTACAAGAGTGTATAAAACTGGCAGCACTTACCTCAATTAAAATATTCTTGTTAGTAATAATTTGCTTTCTTCCTATGCATGCAATGTAAAATGTACTTCGTATCCTGGGTTGGTGATGGGAAAGGGCAGGGATAAAAAGAAGCAGTTTTGGCCCCTCACTCAAAAGGTCCACAGCAGGATCTTTTGAGGTACATTTTAGGATATCAAGCTGAGGAAAATATGACATGACAGAGAGATAACATGTTGTTTTAGAATTGGTACTCTTGTAAGGGTGAAAAATCTTTGGAGCGCCTCCCACTAAACAGGATCCTGGTACCTCCATAGAGGTTCTTTTCAAAGTTTCCAGTGAGCACTCCCGTCCTTTTCATATGAGATTCCTCACGAGTTTGTATGTTTTACATTGCTTGCATAATTTGTACATTCAGTGTAAGTACAAATTTATATTTAAAGTACATCTTGTGGATTTGCTGTATTTAAACTTAGATGAAGAACATTACACTTTAAGTTGGTTGCAAATGAGGATAAACAATTACTTTCATTACCAATCAGCATGCCTGGTCACTAAAATATCCACACCCATCCCAAGGGGAGCGGGGTTACCAAACCTAATTTTTTTAAAGAAAGGTGTGAACCAAAACTGGAACTTCCAGAGGGAGGGGGTTACAAGCTAAAATGCTTTGAAGGAGTTGTATGGATATTTTCTGAAGCTCTTATTCTTACAAGGAAAATATTTATGCAATGATTTGTATTTTGGCAAACTTGCAATCTGGTTGATTAAACAGACACATCCACTGTTGATTGTTGATAGGGGATCATGTGAGTGTGCACACAGTTTTTTGAGCTATTTGGTTAAAACGTAATTGAAACTTGCAACAAATAACTGTTTTTATAATCATTTGTCAGACTTGTTTGCTGAAACTAGACCTATTGCTAAAGTTTTATTTTCTTTGACAGAGTATATTTCATTCTCCTCAATCGTTTTGAGTGTACATCTGATAGAAACCCTCCCCTTGCGGGGGGGGGGGGGGGGGTTTAAAAAAAAAAAAAAAAGGGGGGTTTTGGGGAATTTTTAAAAAGGCCCCCCAAAAAACACAACAACCCTTTTTTTTTGGGGGGGCCCAAAAAAACGCCCCCGTTAAAAA
>Ga0126337_10000590_pt1 | contig 19014 bp, 13 predicted proteins | sample DipCmetagenome_FD_92527 | JGI IMG/M metagenome (GOLD analysis project Ga0126337, IMG submission 92527) | Coral microbial communities from La Bocana,Puerto Morelos, Mexico - Diploria C A metagenome | ecosystem: Host-associated > Invertebrates > Cnidaria > Coral | place: La Bocana,Puerto Morelos...
GACCAGCCCACAACCAGACAGTTGGGATATTTTCATTTTAGCCCACCAAAAAGAAACCATTCACCACGTGAAAGTTTACAAAGAAATTCGTACGTACTAAAGTTGTAAATTCTTACAAAAAGTCCGCAAATCGAATTGTCGTACCTTAACACAATCCACAGGGTACATTACACAATGTTCCATGACTCCCGCTAATGCGCCCGCTGCAAGATGAACTGTAACTTTCTCCGTTGGCAGGCTCTCGTATTCCGAGTCGTCCATAGCGATGGGTAAAGTAATCGACTCCAGTCTTGTAACCGTTTTGAAAACGTAAAATTCGACGTAAATTTGAGCGTTTCGTAATACCAGTGTCTTGCACACTTTTGTTAAAATGCACCCGCCATGACAGTCCACAGTGCTGTTTAGTAAGCCATGTGACCAGTTTTGACCAATTAGGTGCAAGAATATGAAAGTGAACCAATCACAAGTTACGTTCTATTGGGCAGAACAAAAGTACAAGACCAATACTCCAAGAAATAGCAATAATATGGAATAATATGGTCAACTGAAAACACAGACTCAAGTTAGACATCTCATTCTTAGCACTGAAGTCAGAAAAGTCATCTGGCTAAATAAGATCCAGTGAAAAAAGGTTAAAACTTGAGAAGCCCGAAGTTGTTATATCGTGACCCATATTACGTCATCGTATGCTTGAGCGATGCTAAAAATAAAGCGATCCTTTGCGGTATTCTCTAAATTTGTTCAAACGTGATGAAAAATTTCTTTTGTTTTAATTATTTTAACATGAGCTGTTGTAGTTGGGTTTTGTAAGTGGTAAATCCAACTTGTTGACAAAGCTGGAAAGCGGCAAATAAAGAGAAAAACAAACTTTTATTTTTTGGAATTCTTGGAACTAAACGGGAAAAATAATCTCGGCTGTCACTTCATTTTGTGTAATACGTTGCCACTACCTATTTGCTATTAAACAAGCTGTGTTTGAATATTTACTGCTGTTGGGAGAAACATTGCCACTGAGCTGAGCGAGTGAAAGACTGAATTCGCTACTGACACCCTAAAACAAATTGGCGATACCTGCGAGTTTGAATTAAAAACGAACGGAATAACTCACGAGCAATAAACAAACTGATAGGTGTTCCCTTGTTTCTTGGAACAAATATTTGAGATGATGAGAGAAGCACAGTTCACTTCTAAGCCAACACCTTAGGCATCGTTCCAAAGCAGGGGAGGGTGGAAGGAGGGCCAGTAAGGGCGGTGAGCTAAACGGTGCGGGATTTCATTTGCTATAGTAATCATGTACGGCTCGCGGAAATTCAAAAACAGAGCGGCAATCTGCTTTCGTCAACTCACGGAAGGGGTGCTGAAACAACTGGATAGAAACTGAGGAAACTGAGGCGCACATTGCATCACTGCCAACTTCTGTACGTTGCATCATCTCATTCCACTTGCGGAACTCAAATAAATGACAGTTCCAAGAAATGCAGGAAGACCTGTCAGTTTGTTGTTCGTGACTTGGAATTTACATTCCGTTTTTAACTGAAACGATAATTAAAGAAGTCTTTAGGTGTCCTGAGAAAAGTCATGGTTCCGGATTCCTCAGATGTGTCTTATCTCTCCAGCTGGCGATATTACAAACAGCAGAAAATATTTCTAAATCTTCAGTAGGAAATAATATACAAGTCTGTGATTATTATTATTGTAATTTTACTTACGGAAATGTTTAGTTTTTTGTTTGTTCGCTTATTTCTTTATATCCAGATTTTTCAATAAACTTAAATTTTGTTAATCTGGAAAACGCAAATACCTTTGTTTGGTAATATGATAAATCTAAAAAAGACGGCAAAAAGATTTCATCATGTGAACAAATTTAGTGCTTACCATAAAGACGGCTTTTGTTCGGTGATTGGAAATATTCGTAAAGCGGGGTTACTATTAGAGAGCCCGACTGAGGAATAACAACAGTGCGAGCGGTAATCCAGGGTAACGCGAAGTCCTTGCTAAACGTTTCTTCAACGTGGATAGGAAAATGAAATGAGGTCTGAAATGGTATTACCAAGATGAAAGAATTAACTTATATGCGTTTAGATCGGATATTGGGTTTTAACGATTTGGTATCCTATGGAACAACAGGTATTAGGCCCATTTATACATTTTCATTTCTTTTGATGCTTTTTCCAGAAACCGAGCAGTAAAGTTCACGTTTGAGCAACACCCAGCAAGAAAGATCCTAAGATTAGTATGGTCGTTGTGTACTAACTTCGGGAATGTCAAATCTTGTAGCGAAAACGTTTCACCTGGAATATATAACCCGGAAGTTATTCCCTGAATGTTAGGTGTAGTAGAGAAAGGGGAAACCCTAAGGCCATGTTTTTTACCTAAAAACATTTGTCCTTTTCCTCCCTCCCGATGTTTATACTTACATCAGCAACAACGTAATCCATGCCAACACAAGTTTCCCTTCAGTGTGTTTTTCGTTTTTTTATTGCCTTCAATCTTTAATATTTATCTTTAACATCCTTGTTCAATTTAGAGCCGTAAACTATTATTCTAATGTTTTCTCTGCATATTGCAAACATTGATTGACTTTTTACGTCGAGACATAAGTGAAGTGATGTTAAGATTTCCAGGGACAAACATGTGAAGACAAACAATGCAGGGAACTAATCAAAAATCGAAGGAAAACTCGCAATCCGTGTAAAGCGCAGGAAAAGGCACTGGAAAAGCTAAAGTATCTGATTGGCTCTTTACCTATCAGTGTTCGCTCGGATTGGCAAAGTCGCATTGCTTCCTTGAGCTAACAGTTGTAACGAATGTTCCGTTAAAGTAACAAAGAATCAAGGAAAACACTTTGCTTTCGAAAACATCAATGACACCAAAACGACATCGGCTTCACGCGGTCACTTTTTCAAAAGTGTTGTTGATGCCAGCTGTCTGCTTCAGTCGGGTCTTTTTCACCTTCAGCAGGGTCTTTTTCACCTTCAGCATCAGCATCTGCAGAAGTTCCTTGCATCAGTGATGAGAGGTAAGAGACGACTTCCTGTAACAACACACATCTCAGAAATTAGAGAAGGGATCGGTAGAATGACAGAACATGGACGTAAAAGGCAACCGGTTTAGTGGTCAAAATGCCGTTTTATGAGGTCTTCACTTGTTACACAGCATACCTTTCTTCGAAAGGACTTGGCAAAATCAACAGCTTTCTTGCCATACTGAAACGTTAAAAAAAAAAGAAAAAAGAAAATAACTGAAAACAAAAGCAACATTCATAACATCGCTGATATGGTATCATCCAGTCTATGCGGGCCAGTAGGCGAATAAGGCCTAGCTAAGGTTACGTACAGAAAACTCCTTTTCACCTACTGAGATTCAGTGACATTATTACGACGAGCTTAAAACTAGGTTTTGGGAAAAATTTATTCTTCTTGATAAGTGAATAGCTGCATGAGAAAACCAAACCAAATGGCTCCAAGAAGATCAATTTTTAAGAAGCAAAGAAACAGCATTCCTGTTACTTGTATCTATTATAGCTGACACAAATGAATTAAGTACAGACCTCATTTTCAGTGTGTAAATTTGCTCCACTTTCCACAAGAAGCTGAACCAAGGGTAGATTACCACTAAGAGCAGCTGCCTAAAATATCAGGATAACTCAGCAACTGTTACTCCTTTGATTTATACGGTAATAACAATAACACAGTCAACTAAGCTCTGCCAAGCAACATAACATATATTCCCATTACCCACATTAGCATAGCTATTTCCGAAGAAAATTGGAAAACTTGTTACAACTAGTTTTTGGGTGGATAAGAAAACCTGGAAACTCTTTGAGAAATAGAAAAAAAAACATTTTTGTGTTGTTCCCCAGACTGAGTAATGTTCTGTACAATTGTTTGCATCTTTAATGCTATATCCCTTTTAGCTCCCTCCTTTTAAACGAAGACAACCAAAAATAAACTTTCTGTTATTCAAAAATCATTAAGGTATCTTTGTTTGCCAAGAAATCTCACCATCAATGAAGACTTTCTGATTTTGTCCACTTTGTTCAAATCTGCTCCATTTTCAACCAAAATTCTGGCCACGTCAACACTGCCATTCATAGAGGCTAAAAGGGAAACATGGTTGTAAGTGTAAAAAGCTGTTAATATAGACAATAGCAGGAATTCAATTTGTGATAAAATGTGACAAAATGTAAATAATCAGACAAAAATGCTGGCATAATAGGAAAAACCAGATTTTGTAAGCATGCTGCATTTCAACAATCCAAGAAAGAGACACTGAGTGTTTCATTCCAGTGTAAACCGAACTCCATACCTACCAAGTCTTATCAATGGAGAACAACCAGAATCATCTTCAACATCAACCTGTTAATCAAAAAAAAATTAAAAGTGAATGGTGATGAAATAGTCTGCAACCGGTTAAGTGGTCCTGGATGGAGCATTGACTGCGACCAGTGTGTCATATTCTTTACAACACTAAACCAGAGTTCAGACAGTGTTTGAGTCCTGGAGAAGTCAGCACCACCAAATTGCCTCATTCCACCAAGGAGAAATAATGGTACATATATAGGGAAACGAATGGGGAGTCTGACAAAAAATGTAATTTGACGGTAAAATGCAATGACTCTTTAAAAAATAAAGAAAAAATGGTCATACATTAATTCCATTGTCTAATAGCCACTGTATACAGTCTGTTTTTCCACCATCCACTGCCCAGTGAATACAACTCGATCCACCCTTGTCCCAGGTGTCTACAGATGCTCCCTGCTCAAACAGCTGCTGAGCTACTTTTAAATGACCAGCAAAACAGGCCAGCATCATACTACAAAATGAAACTACACGGTTATTGATCATACAGGGATAAGGCTAAGAAAAAACTAAGCTGGCTCACTGACAAGGCCAGCCAGCTTTTCTGGCCTTGGCGACTATAAAGTCTAACAAAGTCTTTGCTTTTGTGTGAATTACAGCCGGATTTTCAAAACTTCTCTTTTGGCCAGTGATGATGTTGATTAGATGAACTACTGTGTATCACAACACTCTGTGAATTACATGTAAAATCTAAATAAATGTACATAGCAACGATAAATAAAAGAATTTTAATATCAACCTCAGATACAAGCTAAAATGATAGATAAGTACTATGCAATATAATCACCTGTTTTTTCCACTTGCATTGGCGTAGTTGACATTGGCGTTGTGTTCAATTAAAAGTGAAACAATGCTAAAAGAAATAGCAACTTTACTCTTACCAGTAGCAAATGAACTCAGAACAACACGTCACTGTTAATTGCAACTTTTACCAACTAAAGAGTATCACAGATGTGTCTTTGATGAATAGCTACATGTCTGTAGTTGGATCAAAACTAGATAAGGATTAGCTTGCAATGCAGCAGCTTCCTCAACATATGATGTCCGATGTCACATTACACTTTTTTTATGAAGACATCAGTGATCATTGCAGTTATGTGCACAACTTAAGAAGTTGCAAAATTATTGGCTTGACAGCTGAGTTGGTGTACAGAGCACTGCACTGGTATTGCAGGTCATGGGTTCGAATACTTCTCAGACCTGAATTTTTTCATGCTTTAATTTCTCAACTGCTTACGTTCTGTGTATTACTGTCGGTGTGATCAATGTGAGTTTTTTTCATAACTTTGATGATCACTGATGTCATATCTTTCTCTGCAGTTCAAATATATGATTCTTCACATATTCATTTACATTAATCATGTTAGTGTATATGGTATCTTTCTACCTTCCCTCCCAACAACTAAAATACATTTGTGACATAACCATCTGCTTGAACCAACCTTGTGTAGCCCTTTTGTGCTGCAATCATTAGAGGAGACATTCCATATGTATTGGGAGAATCAACTAAATTTTCAATGCTGGGGATATGAAAACAAAGAGTAAATTATGTTGAAACCAGGCAGATTTATGCACATTAGTGGTTAGTAAGCATACAACTTTTACCAACCTTTCTTCAAGAATTGCTTTCACTTTTTCTACTTCCCAATTAAGCACAGCACGGTGGAGATCATAACCACATAGAGGGATTTCTAAGTTAATAGAGAATTAACTGCAATTAACATTTGCTCTATTATTATCATAAACTTCTAAAGGCATTCAATATCAGTTTTTAACTTCCAATAAAGTTCCAATAAACTGCTTTTAACGATCTGCAGCTCCAGGGACTGACCTGCAGGTACTGTTGGTTAACACTGCATGCAACATTTCACCTAATTACATGGCAAGCTAGAGTCGCTAGCTTGCAAGATAAACCACATGCTGCAATGTGATTGGTTAGTTGATAGCACAGATACAGCTTTTTTGCCCACTAGAGATGACTCGCTACAAATTAAATACATCGTACAAGAAAATATATGCAAATGATTGGATATTTAGCTCCATAAACAGGTAAAAAATATCCTAATCAATATTCATCCATGCATTTTGGGCTGACCATTGGTTGGTCAATAACTTAATATATATAGTATTACATACTTGTAGTAGTAACAGTTATCACTTGACTCCAAGGGCTGTGTCCATGGTCATTGCTGATGCGCAGGCGGTATCGATAAGTCTTGTTATCATCCAGGCCTTTAAACACATTGCTTTTGGCAAAGCCACTTGAGGAAGATATCAAATTAATACTGATTTAACTACTGGTAACAAGTAGCTTGTTCCCTATTCACAGCCTCCTGTTCAAGCCAGAGTATGAGGGGTTTCATTAACATTTTAAGAAGGACCTGGCCAACTGGTTTTTACAGGTCGGCAAAACCTTTTCAACTGAAATTCTTTTTAAGAAAAATTTTTCTCTAGATGGTTAAACCAGGCCGGTAAAATTGTCCTTGCAGCTGGTCAACATTGAGATTGATCTAGGACCTCCAGCCAAAAGATTCTGTTGGACTCAATTGCAACCAGTCACTAACTGCCACCGGTTAAGAACTAAGATTGAGACTCAGGTGTTCCTGTTAAATTTAAAATAATTGATCTCAAAGTTTGAGATAACAATTATCCCCTCTACAACTACCTTCAAGCTTGTGACTTAATTTGATGGCACAGTCTTACTTGTAGACATTTCCAAATCCTTTCCTAGCATTTTCTTCTTCTTCCTGGACACAATAACGAAGCCTCCCTTCTGAGGTGTCTTCAGTGGATTCCTGATTCCAGTACAACTCTATACTGTTAGGTGTAACCTTCCCAACAACAGGCGGTGCTGGCTTCTCAGGAGCTAAAAATATAGAGAAAGCAAACAAAAACAGGCTGCAAAACACAATAAAATTACTACAATGCAACAAAATAGTTGTTCACAACCATTTTACAACATCAATTCTGTGATTCGTGACTAATAATATTATCTGAGAACTGAACCTTACCTGACATTGCTAGGCACAACTGAATAAATCAACTGCAAAATTATGTGAAGAAGTAAATTAGTAAGGGTAATCACATGGTTTCAAGTTCAATTTTGAATTAATTTGCACAGTCAAGTGAATTTTTTAAAAAGCTGAAATTGCATGAGCAGCTTTGGCTAGTGCTGCACTGCTAACTGCACTGCTCTCAGTCAATCAGAATCAAGTAATTTTTTCATGCATATTAAACAACTAGATTATAAGCTCGAGATTTCTATGAGGTGATAGCTGATAAAGCAAATAATCTAATTGTTTTAGTAGAAATCTACATCCAAGAACTACATCGGACTGACTGAAGGAACTTTTAAACAGAGATATACCCAACACAAGTCTACATTCACTCACAGAAAACTTTCTAACAGCACTGAATTATCAAAGTACATCTGGCAACTCAAAGACAGCTACATCAATTTCACAACTAAATGGTCTATCATCGCAAGAGCTTGCCCCTACAATAATTCAAGTAAACAATGTGACTTATGCCTAGCAGAAAAACTTTATATTATCAAACACAGCAATAACAATCTCCTGAACAAAAGATCTGAACTAATTTCCAAGTGCCGACATGAAAACAAGTTTTACTTAAAGAACAATTGACACTTATCCTATACAATAACTATTGTTTTACGCTCAGTTTTTAGTTTAGACAGTTTACTTCACACATTCCTTTGTTGCAATAGATCTGCCTTCCTCACTCATTGTAATTAGTGCATCACTTCCTCTATTGTTCTACTTCTTGTAAATATATATACACTAGCTGATAGGTTTTTTCTTCATTAAATCTGCCTGATGAGTGCATAAGCACGAAACTTAGAGTTGCAGTGAATAGTGTGTTTTCATTTAGTAACCCAATTCTATCAAATTGTTTCCAACTTTTTTAAGATGAAAGTCATGACAGGCAAATATAAAATTTGAAAATGAAAACAGTCAAAACCCATTTAGATGAACACCATGCGCTGATAGTATCTCTCCATGGATGAACACTTTTGCGTCATGTGATCAATTTAAACCAATTAGAATTAGAGAAAAATTAGTGGTGCACTATAATGGCTGATAGTGTGCAATGGCTCTGCATTAGTATACTTGTCTAGAAGAATTCCTCTACTTTTAATTATTACTGAATATTGCAAGTACAAAATGTTGTTGAAACTACCTCATATAAAGTATAACACTACAGCTTGGCGATAAAAGCATTTACACATCGGAAAATAACTAATTTTTATAAAACTCAATGAATATTAACAATATAATTTGGCTAACATTTAAATATAAGTGGCTTGCATAGTTATGAAATAAAACAATGTCAGCTTTTATATTCCTGATATTCTAATTGTGTATGTTATTCCCTGAGGATACATTCAGTAAATTAAAAGTGATTAGCTCTATTGAAAATATACAAAAGAACAGGTGATGGAATCGTCTGCGAAAAGTAATAGTCGCTGAGTCTTATAAGCTTAGACTGTAGAGAAAAAGAGACAGAAAAGATTTATGCTGAGCTCAGCCTTTATAGAAGTACGCTTATTTTAACCTCAAAAAGCTTTGAGCTAGTATATGAGCTTACCAACAAGCTTGAACATGGCATGTCTTGTCAAGCTCCTTTCTGTTCTTAATCCAGTGGCTAAACCGTCAAAGCTTTCCACTTATCGAGGAAAAATCGCAATGAAACATAACCTTGATGCAAAATTAAGCGCCATTGACGGTCGCCGTTTTCCACCAGAGTACATATAAAAGAAGTGTTTTCTTTTCCAAAGTTACTGTCTTTGCAAAGAGACAAGGCACTGGACACCTCTTTAGAATTCGCGCCATCGCGCAAATAACAAAATGTGTTGCAGTAGGGTAGGGTAGAGAGGCATACAAGTTAACAACCACACTAAGCATAAAATCGCCACTCTAAAGCTTATTTCATCCATAGGTGCGCAAATTTGTTTTTCTGTATTTATTAGATAAGATTATTCAATATAAAAAAGATATCATTTTGATCGTTTGTAAAAACATGATATCGCAAGCTACCTTTTATCCCACCCTAGAAATATTCCTTTTCGTATCTGGTCAGCGGTCGCAAAACTGAATAGGATATCACTTCATATCAGCTCGTACAGGGAAACCAAAATGGTGGAAAAAGGCATTCCGGCCTGTGTGTACCCGGACGTTGCTGTTCCTTAAACAATCAATAAATCTGAGTTACCATGAAGCTGTCACCACGAGTTCTACCTGGTGCACTGAACGCTCAAAATAGAGGGGCCTGTGATTGGCAAGTATAGATTTTAAGGTCTTGTTTCTGTAGGTTTCACTTGGCAATGTACAGACTTGGCTCTCGTTGTACACTTTGCATTTTTTATATCCAATGAAGTATTTAAAAAAGATAAGAAAAATTCCTTTCCTTTAAAAATCTGGGTCCTTGAGACGCCCTCCTACCCGTCATTATGTACCTAAGTACATGTACTTCTGTATTGAATTCCTGAATAGGTCAGATGACGATGTGGCATAAATTTTTATTTATATATTTTTATCAATTAGATAGTATCCATTTATTTAGACAGGGTGGCAAAGGGTCTATAGATGACAAGTGATGATGGATATGATCAGTGTGTAAAATGTGAAAATCAATTAACCCATGGATTTGTAAAAAAAAAACATAACAAAAAATATACATGTACTTATCTAACAGACATTTGTACATGTAATGGTGTTTCCTTCAGGGGACAGCAGTCAATCATTGCCTATGGATGTCAAAATTTTGTGGTTGTCTTTGATCCCAAATCAGTTCAGGTAAGATGTCATATTGAAGAACTAAGATCTTAATAAATCAGCTGATAAATGTATCATTTTATAGTAGTCATAAACATGAATATACAATGTAGTAGCTGCAATAAACGTATCTTCTGTTTCTTTTAGAGCAGAGCATAAACCTCATTAATATTAAAAGAGCAAACTTTGTAACAAATATCATCATACACCACTTGTTCCTTCAGCTTAATATATGTTTATTATGATATGGCTGTGTCTCACAAGGACTGGCACTATCAAATTCCCGAAATTTGAAATCGATATTGACTGCAGTGTAGATTTTCCCGTTGAGACCTGCCTCTAGACTGGTTACATTTTGCAATAAAAAAGTTTCCAAAAATCCAGCTAAGAAAAAAAAGTAATTAAAAATAGACGAGCAGCCTTAAGTTCAGCTCATCACCATTCCCAAACAAAATTTAAGCTAGTAAAAACTACTCACATAAAAAATTATTTTTTTCTTGTTTGCCTTATAATAAACATCTTATTAAGTGAGTGTATAATAACTGTAAGGTCGTAATACTAGCAATGTAGATAATATTGAAGAAAACGGACAACTATTTTCAAAGACATGTTTCGGCATGCTTATGCCATCTTCAGTTTAATAGTGAATAACAAGTACGTGATACAGTTAGATAACTGTATCACGTACTTGTTATTCACTATTAAACTGAAGATGGCATAAGCATGCCGAAACATGTCTTTGAAAATAGTTGTCCGTTTTCTTCAAAACTTGGTCTGTATGTGAAAATCTTGACCTTGGTGATGAATACAGACCTTATTGCATTCAGTCTGTACTTAAGGCTCCATCAAGATTCTCCCATATCTCCTGCTTGGATAATAAGAGCTAATTATTAAATCTGCATTCTATGTGGAAATTTCTTGATAAAGTTTAAATATTTGAATATTAAGTAAAATACACCAAGTGGTTACAGTTGATGTTAAGCGTAATGTTACTTTGACTTTTGACAGATTATTCAAGTACTTACTCAGCACACTGCCCCTTGCACAAAGGTAAGGTAAATGTGACATTTGCTGAGCTTCAATAACATGCCACTAACAAGACTGTGAAACAGAGTAATAGAGTACTGTACTAAATCTTTGATCACATCAATATCAGCTGGTGGTTACATTTCATTTGTGATGTTTTAGGTAAAATGGGCACGTGATAATTACCACCATGACTTCAATTCACCATATATCCTGCGTCTTGCCTCTGGTGATACAGCTGGCAATGTTATTGTCTGGGACATCTCTCAAGGCACTGCCGTCACAGAGTTTACAGACGGCAACAGGCCGGTCTTGGATCTGGAGTGGCTTGCAACTCAAGATGCTTGTCATGATCTCTTAGTAGTGCTTCACGCACCATCATCAATGATTCTATGGAATGCCGACACTGGCACAAAGCTGTGGAAGAAGACGTTCCAAGAGCCATTGTTGTGCTTTGCTTTTGATCCTTTCAGTCCTTCAAATGTGACTTGTAAGTTTCAGTTGAAAATTGAACATGCATGATTGATGAAGCATTAAAGCACTGGGTATGTTCTTAAAACCGTGAACTTCTAAATGTTGAATTTGGAATTAAATTTTAGTAGACACACTTGAAATACAAAATGCTCTTTACATTTCTTTTAATGTTAATTCAGAGAATATGGTGACAATGTCCTTATTTTTAATGTATTCATATCAAACATGAAAGACTATGTTTGACCACATTTCCAAACACACAGAAGAGAGTTGCTTGGACATCATACTTTTGACAAACTTCAAGGTGTTTGGAAATGTGGTCAAACACTGGGTTGTCACCAAAATTGTAAACAGTATGTGACGTGAGATTGGCAAACAATGTTAGAGCTATGATTTCCTTTGATTAAACTTGACAAATTATTGTTAGGTTAGGGTTCAAAATCCATTTACCATTTATTGTAAGCTTTCATCTCTTCCATTAATATTCAGTAGCCACTGTGTACATAATCATGAAACCCTAAAAATCTCCATGCAGTGCTTGGTAGTATTTATTGCTAAACTCTCCTTCCAATAATGTGTAGAAAATCTAATTCTGAAAGGTATTTTTCTTTCTCAATTTCAGTGATGTGCCAGGACTGGATTCTGTTCATCAATGATTTTTCCATCAACAAAGCACCAGATAGCAATGGCCGCAAGTTTTACCTGACAAGCACTGGATCCACGTCACCCAGTGGTAGTTTTGTTGGCTCACCTTCTACTGGGCAGGAGAGTAAGAACACAAACAAACCTTCGACTTCTAAATCAGCACTTTCTAGGATGAGACTGTGGGCAGGAGGAGAATCTAAAAACAGGTGTTAAATATTCTTCTTTTCAAATTACTTTGCTTAGTGGTATGAGTCCTGGAGTGTTCTTTAATTCTCTATCTTAGAAGCAAGAAACACAGTTTATATCATTCTTAATTAATTTTCCTGTTTCAGAACTGGAGAGGAGAGTGTTGCCCTTAGTGACTGCCTCCAGCTTGCATACCTTCCATCGGCTCGTCATCATCTTTTGGCATTGTTTCCAAGAGAAGTAATGATTTTAGACATGGAAATCAACCAGGCTGTTTGCTCTTTCAGTCTGGAACGAAACAGTCCTTCCTTTCTTCAAATCATCCCCTGCCAGCAGCGTGATGTTCTTATGTGTTTGCATGAAAATGGCAGTGTGATTATGAGAGTCCGAAGACGTGTGGCAAATAACCCTTACTTTGAAACACCTGGCGAGGAAGCTAATGACACAAATGCATCAGTAGACATCATCTATGAAAACAAATGCCAGTCAGACCCATTACGACTCAGCAAGTCAAGCCGATTATTTGGTTTCATGTGCTGTCCCACCAGCGAAAGAAAAGTTGCCCTGTTAATCAGTGATGGTAGAATGATCATATGGGAATTAAAAGCTACAAGGCTTCAAAGCTCAGAGTCATCCCTCATGTCAGAAGAAGCTGTGAAAGCTTCATTGCCATGCAATGCAGACCTAGAGCACACACAGTGCAACACAAGTCCCAGGTTGACACTTGCTGATGTGGTTCCACCACCTCTTACCTCTGGAAATGTGATTGCAAGTTCTGCGCATTTCAAATTCATCATGGTTGTGTTGTCCAATGCTGTGTCATCACCCCCAACTTGCTCCATCATGTGCCCACCCTTGACGACAAAAAACTGGGCAAATTACAAACCACTCATAGCTGTTGGTAAGTGTCTTGCTTGAATATAGAATGGCGAAAGGATATGCTGAAATAAAATCAATCCTTGAAATTTCAACACTGTATTCTTTCAAGGTCAGAAAGTTAGGGCCCAATTGGCTTGATTTCTCAGTTGGTAGAGCACTGCACCCATATTGCAGAGGTCATAGATTTGAATCTTCTTTAAGCTTAACACATTTTTTTTTTTTCAGGCTTTAATTTAACAGCTGCTTTATACCGGTAATAATTTTTTACACAACTGCTATGGTCATTTATGTCTTTGCATCCTTCTTTTTCAAATGTTGATTTGCATGAAAAACAATTTTTCATTTTATCTGTGCATTTGGAAGGTAAGTCAAAGACATGTTGTGGTTTCTTGTACCTAATAAAAACAATTCTCTCTTTTCTGTAGGAAACAGCCAGGGTTGTGTTCAAGTTTTTAACCTTGGCACTGGCTTGCTAACCAGAGAATATACAATTCACACTGGAGCTGTCAAGTGAGGAATAGCTTCAGCTTTAAATTTACATTATTTTATTACAACTGATTTGAATTCTCTCATGAGAAATAACTTAATATTATTCTGTAATATGTTGTTCTTGCAGAGGAATCGCCTGGAGTAGCTTGGACAGTTTCTTTTCCTGGGCCCAGCCATCTGGGAGTTCATCCAAGAGTGAATTACAACTTGTTAGCATAAGAACCGGTAAAAGTGAAGAATACTTCAACTGTGGCTCAAAATCAGGGCGATGTTTCCCGACCAATTTTGACCCATTTATCCCTCACAACTGGATCGGCAAGAATCTGATGCATTCTATGACTTATGCCTGGAGTGTTACTCGAATCATACAACTTTTTTTGTTAGGGGCGCCAGCGATGCAGTATCTCCCAGTATCTCCCTTCGTACTTTCTAAGTCAACACCTTATTGCAATCTCGTAGTCTTGTCCACAATGCTATGTCATCAGGCCACCTGATCAGACATTTTGGCCGCGCAATTCAAATACCCCTTTTGAGAGCAAAATCGCACAAATTTCGGATGTTATAAAATCGCCAATTTTCTTCAAACGTGGTTCAAACTTTGGAATAGGGTCTTTGAAATGTTGAACTTTCAAAATATGAAAACACTGATTTCACTTCATATGCACTTTAAGCTGCTTGCCATTTTTATGCTGATGTTTTAATATCCTTAGAAGAGTCTGTAGTGTAATCACATGACATGTCTCTCTCTTAGGGGAATATTTTCTTTCTCAAACTGTAGGTCAAACAACTCCAATTGAACTTGGCAAAGCAGCAGACGAATCTGCCATTGAAGCTGTGAAGGTGTCCCATCTTAGGTGATCACCCAAAGCATCTCTAAATAATTAAAAAATAATATACATGCATTAAAATGTTATATTATAATTTTTGTAAATAGATAAACGTAAAGTCTGCATACAAGCCTATGTGGCCCATTACGCCAGAGCTTATCCCAGTTTCTGTAGCACTACCTAAGCAACTAGGAACATCTCTACTCTCCCCTAGATGGGATGCTATTCTATCGCAGGGTTACCCCTGAAATTAAATTTGCTGGTACCCATTTATACACCTGGGTGGAGAGAGGCACTGTGAGAGTTAATTGTCTTGCCCAAAAACACAACACAATGTCCCCAGCCAGGGCTTCACCCCGGACCGCTCGATCTGGAGTCAAGCGCACTAACCATGAGGCCACCGTGCCTCCCATTTTTATAAATAATAGGTCAATAACTTCCCAATTTTCTCCTAATTAGTAAGCCACAACATAACTATATTTGAATATACTGTCTGTTACTATTATTTCACAGAAATTTAGTTGCAGGGAATGGGTGACCTAAGCTTTTTAAAATATTACATAATTTCTTGCACATGGCAGACAGTACTTCCTTGTTATAATCAAAGACAAGCCACTACAGCTGTGGGATCTAAAGAACCTTACAATGCTCAGGGAGATGCCAGCAAACTTTTCATTAGTCACAGCTTTGGTATGTTACGGTTTATTCTGCTTACAGTTACCTTTATGGAAATGTTCTCATTCCTGAGCTCATGGCCACGTTTACACTTTGTTTCCTTAGTTAGTACAATGCCTCCTCTACAGATTGACATTCTTTCTTATGCATTAAAAAAAGAAGTCTGGAAATAACACTTGTAAGGAATTAGCCCTTCAATGTTTGGGGCAGCATTTTTATGTGGGGCTGTGGGAAGGCTCAGGATTTGACCATTCCAAATGATACTTGTGCCTTTCTGCTTCTGTTTGTGGCTGATTACTGTGACAAAAATGACTAAAAGTTCAATTTGAATGATGGTACATGTAGACTTGGCATTTAGTGATTTGCAGTCATGTCATTTCATTAGGAATGGTCTCCATCTCATCACTCCAAGCACCTGAAGAAAAAGCTGAGTCAGCAGCTAGAGATGAGTCCTTCTGGAATTGCTGCTAATGTTCTGGATCCAAACAGAACAGACCACACACCAACACAGGTAGAAGTGTTCCCTACATGTAGCTCTCACACTTAACTGTCTAGATAGGGCTACAATACTGTGGCCTTTTCAACCCTGAGTAAAAAAATTGACTAACAACTTTATTTCTTTAGTTAGTAATTCCCTAGAATACTCTCCTTGCATGAATAATTATTAATTTAACAAGTGTTATGATGCAATGTTACCTGTTGGCACAGGGGATTTCTCTGTGTTGAGAAACAATGAGCAAAAGTCAATTTTCAGTTTTCAATCATTTCTAAAATTAATGTACAATTAAAGAATTTATTAACAAAGCATTAGCTACAAGAGAAGTGTTTTAACAGGAATAATAGATTAACTAGACGTTAAGTGTTGATAACTATATATTAATTAGCTGTTATTTATTTTACTTAAAGCGTTATTTTTTTAGTGTTATATAAATTGTAATTTAATTATGAAATAACACATCCTCAGTCCATTATAAAGCTCATTAAAATTGTATTGTATCATCTGCCTTAGTAGGCTACCATTGTCTTGCTTTGTTTGTTTGTTTGTTTAAAGTCCTGGATAAGAGAACACTTTGTGTGTGTGGATCAAGACAGACTGTTGTATCATTTTCTTGTGGAAGGGACAGTGATTAAAGATGGCTCCAAAGTCCAGTGTGATGTAAGTACATATGGCACTATTTTGTAGCAGATTCTATAAACTAATAAAGTACTCTGTAAAGACGTAAATTGTCACAGCATTGGCAAATGAGTTATAATCTGTCTTGGCAGAGTGCTCTTGGACTTGTCACCTACATAGCCTGGAAAGGAGATTTGTTGGTGTTGAGTGATGTGGATGGCAACCTGAGCATTTGGGAATTAAAAGCCAGAATAACGAGGTAAACAGTAAGCTGGAAATTCATCAGATTATGGTGATTCAATCATCATAAACCATCCATTGGTAGCCCACAAATTGAAATGTTACTTACTTAAAAGCTTATTGAAATCACTTGCATTCTGCTCGTGACTAACATTCACTGTGTTTTTGTGTGTTTAGAAACTTAATATGCTATATTTGCTTTTGCTAGGAAATTAATTAAGAATGTACTGTCAGTGCTTGCATGCAGGAAGGATAATTCCTCATATCTGTTCTGTTCTTGGTCTCTTTTTTGTTACAGAAGTGTAGCAACGCACAGAGGCCACATCAAGAAAATCAAGTTTGGTCCTGGCCGAGGGAACAACAAGCTTGCTGTACTCTTTAGTGATGGGATGGACATTTGGGATATACAAAAGGTATCTGCTAATCATTGCAAAATAATAAATTAATGTTGCGTGATTTAAAAATTATTTTTTTAAGAGCTGGCACTAAGATGAAATGAAGAACTAGCCTTAATGTGCCTTTTAGGCAAATGTTGTTTGAAATTGTTCCTAAAAATTTAAACCTGATTTTTGTCTGGCTATTTTTTCATAAGTTTGAGGCTCACAGCAGTTACAAGCTGCCAAAAGACTCTCCTCCACTAGCAGACATGGATTGGCTTGCCTCAGATTTACCAATTGCTACTCATTCCAACGGGGCCATTCTTGTAATGACTATGGACCTGAAAAGCTGTTCCTCAGCTATGGCTCAGATGGACCTAGATGGTATGTTCTGACCTGTCTGTACTCCTTCAATGTTTTGCTGTTCTTATAAAGTGCATGTTGATGGCATATGCTGGCAAGATATTTCTATTGGCAGGAAAAGCTAGAGGAAATACGACGTATAAGATAAAGTTTGGCATTAAGTCTGGCTTGTCAGGAAAGATCCACTAAACGGTCTGATATGAATAACATACTTTAAGCCTGTTTGCTAAGTACCTTTGTTAATGTAACATCTTAGTTTGTATAATTAAGATTCCTTTACACTCTTGTGATCTTTAATTTATATTTTCTGGAAAATTTCAAGATATCTTAGGCTACGTCCACATTGCGCCGGAGAAATTTGAAAATACAGCTTTATTTCTACCGTTAGGCCGTCCGTACACACTAATCCGTCACGCTAATCCGTCACGCTAATCCGTCACGCTAATCCGTCACACTAATCCGTCACCAAAACGGAGCTTTTCGGAAATGATAAGATGACGATAATTTGGCGAGTTCCCTACTCGAGTTTTCCTCAAACTCAACTCCGAGATGAACCATGATTGTTGCGTCTTAAACGTTTTCGGCGTAGTGTGAATGGAAACGATTTGACGGGTTTTCAGAGTGACCGTTTTCAAATTTCTTCAACGCAATGTGGACAGGGCCTTACATGTGACCTCCAGATTAACTGGTTTTTGTTTCATTATAAAGGTCCTTTGTGGTGCCCTCACATCATGGAACCAAAGACTAGTCTTATTTTGAAGTCCATTATGCAGCACCCGCTGGGAAGGGACCAATACTCCTTTACAGACATTTCAGACTTGTAAGATTTTAGTTGATTTAATGCCACGTTTTTCTGTTCTTTTATAAAAACCAAGGATCATTTTTCAGTTTGTGATACGTTTTGGTATAACCTATTACATTTTCAGGTAAAATATTCATTGCATTGAAAAACGCATAGGGTGATGTGTCAAACATATCCACGAGCACAGAGTAATATCCTTCTGGCAATAAAAAACATATTATCCAGCTGGTTTATGCCTCGGATTTGATTGTTGTAAGACCTGTAGGATATTTCAGATCACATAAAACAACTTGATCTTATCTTACTTTTAGTAACCTTCCCTTTACATCTAATATCTTAGGGAATTAAAGAAAGAAGTATCGGTGACTGTAATTCAGGATCAACTTAAAATGATTCCACCGTAAGTATACACGATTTCCTTGATTTGAAAATTGTTTCATCATATCTTTTTACAATCATGTAAGACTCATTTAGATAAAATGTTTCGTAAGGTAACTGAGTATATATAACTATGCCTAATGCGAACTTTACTTTATAATACACAGCACGTTTAAGCGCCACCCACCATCTCTTTGTACATTCGAGAGTTGATATGCCTGTAGATTATTCTGAAGGTCATGTTTCGGAAGTGGCCGTGAATCGGTTCTTCTGATAACGATTGTGTATCACTTTGTATTCGTCAGGAATATTGAAGAACTGCTGCTGAATTCAACTTTGGGAACTGCACAGAAATGTTACCTTGCAGCACAGTAAGTTAAAGA
>Ga0126337_10000592_pt1 | contig 19004 bp, 16 predicted proteins | sample DipCmetagenome_FD_92527 | JGI IMG/M metagenome (GOLD analysis project Ga0126337, IMG submission 92527) | Coral microbial communities from La Bocana,Puerto Morelos, Mexico - Diploria C A metagenome | ecosystem: Host-associated > Invertebrates > Cnidaria > Coral | place: La Bocana,Puerto Morelos...
TCGCCAGAAATCGCGTCGGATTTGATGCACAATTCCACCGGCTATGTTATAAAACAATTGGTTCATGCTTTTAGCTGTGCACTATCGAGTTATGGAGCACTCGGGAAGTTTGGAGAGCACTCAGGAAGCTAGAGCTGCCCTCAGCTATCGCCTCGGGCAACTCTTACGCTTCTTATGTGCTCTCCAAACTTCCCGCATGCTCCATAACTCGATAGTGCACGCTAAAGCATGAACCAATTGTTAAATAAAGTATGTACCATGAGAACAAAAAGATAGGTCTGTATGAAGAAAACATGATGTGAGAAACAAGTAAACAGTAGAGTATACCCAGTATTGTCAAACTCGGCTCTTTTTGTCTGATCCCGATATTTATGAAGGATATTAGAAACCCTCATAACTAAGAGTTTGCTGCATGGTTGTTGTGTTACACTGCTGAAGTTTCATTCAATTTTATTCTTTGAGTGCCAAAAAGTATTAAAATGCAAGACAAAGACATACAAATTGTTATCTTTAGCTCGCACATTTGCTCCATAACCAAGAAGTAACTGAGTAACAGCTCGGTTCCCTGCAGATGCTGCAACATGCAGAGGAGACTTGTCATCAGGTCCCTCCCAGTTTATATCTGCTCCCCTGGAAGAAAATAATCACATTATTTAATATCTATTGTTTTGATGATAATCTTAACTAGGTACACTTGAGTCAACATGATAATAAAGCATGAAAAAGCACCACATAGATGTTTTTTTTTTCTTTGCAGTCTGAGCTGGTAGTCTGGTGCTTTCTATCAATGACATGCCTGGTGGACATGGAACACCTCGGATGTTTTAACTGGAAGATGAAGTAAGGCCATGAAGAAAGGCTGCCCGACTTGCACAATTAAAGAACGCTAATGTCCCCAAAAGGGTAACCTGGATAAAACATTTTTTTGCTACTTGTGGCAGTGAATAATACAATACAAACTTCATTTACACTCCCCAAAGAGGGCTTTTCAGTGACAATAATATAAATTTTCAAGTCAACATAAGTTAAAATGATGGCATTTCTAAACATTAAGATTGTACAATGGTGAATTAAAGTAGAATATAAGATAAAAGTTAAAATTATAAGATAACAATTATATCAGAGAAGAAATTGTGGTAATAAAACTAGAACTAAGACCGGCTTGAGAGGAGAGAAATGAGTAAATTAGCACTAAATTTAAGTTTACAAGTAGGAACAGAGTTTTAGAGTTAAAGAGAATTGTCTGGAAAATTCATGAACTAAGACGGTCGTGAATACTGTTAAACTTATAAACCCCCTGGCGATAGGCCAACTCAATCTATAAACAACTTATTAGCTCTGATTACAATTCCCCAGGGTAGAAGCCCCCCTTTAGTTTAGTTAAAAAAATGAAATGAATTGATGTTTTGAAGCTTAATTTAAAGCGACAAATGCATAATTTACATATATATATATATTTGAACTGCAGAGAAAGATATATATAGACATGATTGATCATTGCAGTAATACATACAATGCAGTTGGGAAATTAAAACAGGCTTCAATTTACAACTGCTTAAGTTGTGTGTATAACTGCGATTCCACTCTAAGGCCACCCCGCCCCACTTTCCAGATATGTCCCTTTGTTTACAAGCCCACCCAAATCCCTGAAAGTCCAGAGTGACTGTTTACAACACACACAAGGAAACTGACTGGTTGAGTTTTAAATTGCACTTAAGGGGACACTCAACAATAAGATAGCTTTCTAAGACAAGGTGAATACAAGTCAGGTTCTATGGTGGTAGTTTTGTCCAAAATCGATTTCGTAAATTCGGAAGTGGAAACTGCTTAGTGCTGTGTATTCAGCTCATAGACTTAATCACTTGTATAATCATGCTGTTTCCCGTCTCACCTCTTCAAAAGTAGTTGTGACATTTCTACATCACCCAGTGATACAGCATAATACAACAAGCTCCTCCTAGCTGCGTCATGCGCATCCACTGATACTCCATCGTCTATATACTTTTCAACAAGTGCTGTTTCTCCCCTTTCGACAGCTGATATGGCATTATGCACTGTTTCAGCATCTACTGGACCTTCACTGTCAGACAGGGGCAAAGACATGTCTTGAGGCTGGTGCCCTTTGTATTTTGCAAAATTTGCCGAAAGGCGATCAGCAGAGTTAAGTGTTTCTTTCTGAAAGCGCTCAATGGGAAGAAGAGGAGTCGTTGTAAGAAAGTTCTCTGTAACAATTTCTTTCTCCATCCTTCCTAGATCAAGTTCTCTTGGAATTTTCTCCTTTGAAATAATTTCTCCTGATTCATTTATTCTGGTTTTTCTTTCTTTCCCTTCCAATGGAAAATTGCACAAGAAATTTTCCTTCTGATCTCTTGGAGGTGAAATCACAGGCGAAGAAGTGTCAGCCATTAGTGGTTCTGAATGAGTTTGACACTGTAACTCTTCAACAGAGTGACATCTCTTCACTTGTCTAGATGTCAATATGTCAGGATTTATTGTTTCTTCATTGTGCACCGTAGGTAAACTAGATCTTCTAATTGGCTCATCTCTTTTAACCCAAACTGGAGGTTCTCGTTGCAAAGCAGGAGAAACATGTACCTCAGCTTGGATGGAAATCTGACCATCTAAAACAGGATTTGCCTGGCTCTTACCAGCTTCTTTTCCATCACTATCACTTCCATCTGAAGGCACTGGTGACAGAGCAGAGAACTCAACGTGCCGTCCAGAAGTGTGCGAGCTGGTGGGATGGCGAAGAATAGATGGACTGGTCGTACTTTTGTTGAATTTCTTCCCATGAGGAGATCTTCGACCAGATGAACCTTCAATGCCATGTTTCCACTGCACATGGGGATGTCGTCTTTCCACAGATGAACTACCAATTGTCGAAGTTGTTGAAACTTCAGAGTTTGTACGAGTTCGCTCAGAACTACTAATTGAATGGGTTCTCCTTGCTCGTCGAGCTTCCCTTTCAACTCTCTCCCTTGTTAATTTACCAATAGCTTTAAATGCCAGTGCCACAGTCCTCACAATACTAGAGGCCTGGAAAAATGACAAATAAAAGACAACAGATGTTAGAACTCTGTTGTTCATTTTGAAACAATTAGCCAGCAAATATATTTTCAAATGAAATAATAGTACCTATAACTGTTGAAAACTAAATTTGTACAGCATTTGCTATTTGTGCGATTGACTCTCAAAATCTACTAGCCCAGTATAATTTTCATTCGCCCAGATGCTTCCCTCCCCCCAAAGAAACTCTCTGCATGTTTTTTTTTTTTTTTATCATATCTTGTAATCACAGCACACAGCTTGTCAATTTGTGTTGAGCTTTCTTGTTCCAGTCTGTTTACCAGATACCTCATTAGGATCATGGACGAATTGTACTGTTTTATCCTCCATTCTATCATCCACTTTGAAACCCTTAAAACCCCTTGAAACACTTAGAAATCCTGCCCCTTTAGAAATGCTTCCACATTTCCGAATTCCCATATATCCCTAGAAGCGAGACATTGGAGTGAACAACTGGTCAGCAGGTTGAAGACTGAGGTTTTCAACTTTAATGAAAAATTATGCTGAAAGACCTTAAGCGCAAAGACAACTATAATGGAGACACTTTGATTTTCAAAACAGTTCCTTTTAACAATGCTTTGTGAGACAATTTTCTTAACAGATGACTGTTCTGCTTGTGTGCCATTATGCGCTAATCTCCATGCTCAACTAGAGACCAACGGTATAATTTCATACACGTGTAATCATTGTGAAACTAATCAAGAAGTTGAAACAATTTATAGCCACGACAAAATTAAAAAATATATATATAAACCCTGTGCAGAGCAAGAACCGTGCTCAGCCATGGCTGTGGTTAACAAAAAGCACTGGTAAAGAGTTATTCTTGCCAAAATGAAAAACAACAGTGTTCGTCAAGGTAAACAACTTCCCAAAAAAAACAAAGTACTCGCCAAATGGGCAAGTAATTGATGACTGTACTCATCCAACATTTTCATACTCGTATCCAATTGGAGAGTGGGCAAGAGCTAATTTCCAAGTAACTGATTACCTCACAACTTCCCTAATGATAAGCCAATGTTATCCGAGTGTTTATACCATATACCATAGTCACTTGCCACTTGCATCGGTACATTCATATTTTTCTTTAAACTTATTAACAATATATAGATGAGCTTAGGCTTGGGTGGAACCAAGCAACATCTAGCACTGAAAAGGGGGTATCCATGGCAACCCTGCGAGCGGCCACTATCAGGCACAATCTTACTGAATTGCACCCATGCCTCCTAAAGGAGGGGTGGTGTGGGCAAAAAAGGTATTAAAGGAGCACCACAAGCAAGCTTAGTGCTAAGCAAATGGCTGTACTGTGGTGATCAAATGTAAACAAGCAACTGGATTGACGAATTGCAGGGTGCCCCAGCTCAACTTACACAGCTGACCCAGGCCAGACAATTCAGATAGCCGTTGACCTGCACTGTCTCGAGATTCAATTTGCCTAAATAATATTTAGCGAAACATAGAAACATAATCTACATTGTGTAAAACTCAATCAACAGAAAACAAAGAGCTGTATCATTCTAAGTTTTATAACCAAAGGACTAACAGCTACATTTACCGCCAAGTTTTTGTTTGTCTTTGCACACCAAGTAAATTTTATCATAACATGACCTTTTAAGACAACTTCAGACATGCACCACCGACTCAAACCGGCATACATTTTAATAACTATTTAAAGAAATAAAAGGTTGTTGCCCATTTGTTAGAGAGACTGTCGTGAAATGTTCACTCTGTGATGTTAAGAGTTATATTTCTTTAGAAAGTCAACATTCTAGCAAATAACTTTTCATGGTGAAATTTAAGCAGGGCATTACTGATATGGGTCAAAACGAACCAGTGTTTAAGTCATTTTTTTTATAGCCTATGGAACTGTATTTTATGATTTGATTAAACTGATTAAGGCGTTTCATGTTTCACCATTGCGATTGTGCGATTAAAAGTGACAGTACAACAGCTATGCTATCAGGTATAAATTCTTAAAATAGCGCAGAGTTATCTCATTCTGAATTATGTAACTTCAGTCACACAACATTCAGAAGATGCCAATCCCATGACTTGTCTGTTAAAATTTCACAATGGACAGGGAAATTTCCAACAAAACAATACCTGACCCATTTTGACAAATGCCATCAAGATTGTAAGCTTTTGCTCTTTCATTTTATATTGAAATGAAGAATATATTAATTTTGGCAAAACAAAAAAGTAGGCATGAGTCAAGTGCTATGACCACCTTCCTTACACGGTGTTAGAATTTTCACTTTCCAGCAATCAATATTTTGTAATTGAAATCCGATAAAACAGAAACTTTCTTCACCTTTAGTTCGTAAAACAGAAATATTTTGATCTCCAAGGGGAATAATTTTATTATCAGTTCCAATTAATGAGATAAAATGCCTTCAAATGGACAGAAAATGCTACTATACACGGCAAATCTGACAGCATAAGTTGTTTCCGTTAATGTACCTAATCTACAAGTACGTGTTAGATAGAAAGATAAATAATTCTGGCATTTCCTCCGAACAAGGAATAATTAGCAAAGTACAATATTAACATAACCAGCCCCAAAGCCAAACAAAAGTTTGTAAACAAGTTTAAAATACATTCCGCTAAATACAAATCGGGGAGAAAAGCTTTAAATTGTAGGTTTTTAGAAAAACACTACACGCAAAATCGGGCAATCATCTTCGAGATTTGAAACGTCCGACAAACGGATGTCGATAAACAAGGAGGCAATAAAATTGAACATATACCTTTGTTATAATCAATACGGTTCGTAGATTATCATTCAAAAATTATCCAACGACCAAGAGCAGTCTGTGTTTTAATCGACGTTTATTCACTTTTTTGGAAATTGAAATATGGTAGTTTTGAAACCACCTTTCTGAATCGCTTTACATACCGTTTCAAAGAATGAGGAAAAACAGTACGAATTTATAGTTAGCGTGACCTCCACTTGTCAGTAACTATTGACAAAAAGCGGCTCTTTCGCCCAGCTCAGATCCCCGACTGAACGTAAATAAACTTGATACTTTGCAATCAAGATATATTTAAAACCCTGAATATTTTGCGGTGCCATTTTAAAAAGAGAAATTCCTTTGATTGAAGAATGGGCGCTCACGTTTTTCCACGCTGTCTGGAGAAGGTACAAGAAAACATGTTTATGCCCGCGCGCTAGATTGCTCGCGAAAACACAGCTGCTTTCACCCTTACATGTCCTTTCTCTTCTTACAAAGGCATATCGAAATATCAAAATAGCGTAGCTAAATACCTGCCCGGAGAGAAATCAAAATACAGCACTTTACTCGCTGGTGTAAACAACTTGAATATTGGCGGCGATGCCGCTTACCTCGAGTTGCGAGCCAGCTTGAAATACGTGACACATGTGGGTCTTTTTTCGAGTGATATTCAAACCAAACGTGCTATCAAATCCCCGAAGCTGTTCTTGGGCACACAAAGCAATAGCATAAAGTGGTGCTGTGAGGATTAACGAGTTAGAGTCCACGCTGGACACGAGCAGAATCCCGTCGCGTATTGTAAAGTTGACTCGTATACTTCGTATCTGCTGCTTTTTAATCCTTTTCAGTGTCTCCATCATTCGCGTTGTTGATTTCGCTTCGGAAATCTGTGCCGACCCCACATAGTCTACGATGAAATGAAGCTCACCTGAGCTGTAATCTTCCACCGTTCGACTTTCTGTCTGCGGTAAAAGGGCCGTTGCTTGCGATAGCGAAGCTTCTTCGACACTGCCACTCGGACATGATTCGGTGACAGGAGCTTCATCAACATCCGCCTTTAGCCATCTCTGGCTCAAGCGTCGCCTTAGAGAATGCATTGTCTATCTAGTGTTTCACCGCAGTGTACTCCATACTGGGAGCCGACATTAAAAAAGCATCGTCCCGTCATCTTTAGCCAAATTGTTGAAATAAACAACAACCTTTCCACGTAACATTTATCAACCAACTTCTAGGTGTCAAAAACCAGTTGCGCTGTACATGGAAATTACATCTTTGGACAGATGGGGGAAGTTACATATACAGTACCCTCACATGCTTGGCACATGTCTTAGCATTCTGAAAAACAAAACAACTTTTAGAAAGGTCTGAAAGACAAGGAACTTCCACTCAAACTACGCTCCATTCACCACCATGCTGTTTGTACGGAGTTGTTTGTTTGAAGCGGCCGGATGTCTGTAATTGGTTCATTTTTGATCACATGAGAGTGTTGCCTGCGTTCGAACGAAAAATGCGCGAAAACCGGGACCTGCTGACAGTCTCGCGTGACTCGAAACACTCTCAATCAACATCAAAACGAGTACATTTTGGACGCAATGATGTGGGCAAAAAATTCGCGTCTCCATTGCATGGCACCCTTTTCTTCTAGGGACATGGCCTATTTTCTAAGTTCCATTAGCAGGTATATTTTCCAAATGCTTTGTATCAGTTTACTTCCACATGCGTTTACAAACTGAACTCTTTTCATGACATTACTTTTGATCGGTGTCCAATTATTATTCAATATATTTTCCAATTAGAAAGGTGGATTCTAAAGATTTTTTTACAAGAGCTTTGAGGGGAGTATCATGTGCACAAGCGACGTCTGGCCTGGCCATAATGGCGCTTATTGCTAGTCGTTTTTTTTTCGTGTTTGGAACACGACTAATCCGGCTCAACAATCTGTCTGATCTGATGATTTCATGATGATCGTATTTCTCGTATTTTTCTCAAAAAAGCATACTGCCCGGTTAAATTAACAATTCCGACAAGAACAACCTTGCTTTTATCTCTTTATACAGAGCCGGACGGCCGGATTAATATAAAACATAGCGTATCATCGGAATATGTTTTGTAGCACATAAGCTTTATTCAACAATGCAAAACTAAAAATACAGTTGTTATGCAATTGCATATTACATCATAGTGTTTTCCGGTAACTCATTCCGAGTATTTTTGTGTGTTGTTCGTCCGTCGTAACGACGAGGACCAGCCAGGTCGTGATCCTGTAGGCTTAACTGACTCGAAAGCAAAGCGGTTTCCTCTAATGTGGTTGCGCTGTCCAAATATTTTGTACCTGCTTAAGACAGAATAATTCTAAACAGGATGCGCTATTTTCAAGATCCACCTAGTTCAATCGTATTTTAATTTTTCAAAGAGTACCTGTACGCATTTGGGTAGCGACTTCTCACGTGTTTATGTTTTCGTTTCTTATTATTTTTCTTTCTAAATAAAGTTAAAGCAAGCCACTTGGAAAGCCGGAAATCTTGACACGCTAGTATCTCTTGTAAGCCCCTGGCAAAAATTTTTGTGGGTTTACGTTCTCCGCCATGTAAACAATGTCAAGTGTCTTATGAGGTCACGCGTAATAGACATACTTGAAAGTTCACGCCTCAAATAAGGAGCATCAACGAAAACAACCTGACCGATTGCCCTTACGACTCATCAGGTCGACAAAAATACTAAAAAAAACAAGTAGTTATTAACTCTCTTTTTGTATCAGATCGCTAAAAGTACTTTGACACCACAGATGCCGATTCGATAACGGCTTGTTACATTTGCTGTTAACAAAAACGCAATTAATTGACTTGATTTTATAATTAGTAGGCGCCACTATGATGCATAACGATACTCGAACTACTCCAAAATCTTCCGGTGTAGCGAATTTCGAAGCGAAAATCAACCTTTTAGACCCAGAATAATGTTTGGTCGCAAATTCAATAAAAGACCCCGTGAAACGCGAAGAATTTGCGGTTTGACTTCATTAAGCCCATCTTAGTTTAGTCCGAAAGTCCACGTATAAAAATTATTATACACTTAAATTTTCAAAGAATATAAAACAAAAACAATGCCCGGAAATGACTAGAAGATGGAACAATTAATATCAACTGGTTACCCACGACCGACGTCACTCCTGAGCTCGATTTTTCCGCGGTCAGCGAAGAAAGGAATTCGATCTTTTGTTTCGCTACCGAATGCTATTTCAAACCCGTTGATTTTTTCCTGACAGTTAAAAAAAATATATATATAATATATATTTCTTTTTCACATTGATCAGGGAGCTAGTTGTGCAAATTTTCAAGAGGGTCATGCGAGAGAAGTTGTATTTCACTCTCACAGAAAATATCGGTACACCAGCAAGTCATGCTCAATAAGCTCTTTTCGAGACTCTCGATTATGGGGGCGAGCGAAGGGGACAAAATGAGGAGAGACTTGTTCTTTTTCACCTTTCGGCTTATCCGCTTTTTCGCCATATCCGCTTCTTCGCTCACCCCAACAAGCTTGTGGCAACTGAAAATAAAATAGCTCACACACTCAATACACTGAATACAGAAAAGAAGTCTGCGAGTCTTGGTGTTTCTAGCAATTCTAATTTTAACTGATGGAAGAGTATGTTCACCTATTTTATCTCGCGGTCGCCAACACTTAAGAATATTAATTGTGGGAAACAGATGAATCTGTTGAGATCAGAGATTTGATAGATACAGCGGTGACACTATAACAGATCAAGTTAAGATCACTATATTGTAATTAAGATAAATTGAGATTAACAAGTTAGCCTGCCGTCATACATTTTTATTTGCAAAATTGTACGCGAGCTTTCTCACAAAACAATTGAAGACTTAAATATAAATAGGAAAATAAATAGGAAAAGAGAATTCAGATTTGATAATTCAAACTGACTCTAATCTTCAATTTGTTTTGTAATGTCGTTAGAAAATGTCGCAGAAAATTTGGATGACAAATACCTGAGGAATCAAACAAAATTTAAATAAAAACCCATCTAGAGAGCGAGCCAAAAAAAGCCTGGAAAAAAATAAATTAAAAACGGATATATGCGGCAAACCAAATTTATGGTCTTTCCACGGGTCAGATTGGGTAGAAATTATCATTCGTACGTAAACCAGTGCGTTTCCACCGTAGTTAGGGCACGGTGTCATCGAGGGAAAACCCAGTGACAACTTCGTTCCCAAGCTCTCTCTCTCTCTTCTGCCTCCCTCTGGCGCGGTCCCAGCGACAAAGGGAATCGAGAGAACTTGGGAACGACGGTGCAGTGAACAGCACAACCTCGTATCCAAGGAACTGTCTCTGCATTCTCGAGGTAGAAAAAGGACCCTGGAACACAACAACAAGCGACGGAGATGCGGGTGGTTGGGAAAACGCTTCTCCACTCGTTATGCGGACTATACAAAAATTCAAGCGAGAGCGTCTCCTTCCTCCTCAGCCATGGTAAAAAAACTCCGCTATGATCAACACCGCACAGACTTGACACAGGTTCCGAATTAATTGAACGTACATGAGACTTTTCATGGACACAAACAAATTCTTCAAACAGATTCTTTCTTCAGGTTTATTAACAGTATGTTGTATTAATTCTAAGGAAATACGTCACTTCTATCAATGCCAATCAGTTTAAGAGATAACGTTGTGCAACAAGTCACCCGAAAACAGATTTAAAACCTTTTTACAAAAGATGTCGGCTGACAAGTACTGGGCAGCACTGCTCCCATTAAACGCCCGAGAAGAACTAAAAACGCAGGAAAAACAAATGAAGTTTACCATAAATTCTTGTTAGGATGTGACACATCCACTGCAAAGTTTAGCAGCAAAGGCAAACAGGAAAGATAGTTTTGCAATTTTACGTAAAAAGCTTAAAAATACAAATAAATATTCTTCAACTAAAGAATAATGTCTTGCTTATTTAACATAGGACACATGTCGGTTCAATGAGTTTTGCAAAGTGTTTCACTTCTGTCCTTTTCTATCCCATAATGTCTATAATACTACAATTGCAGAGCATTCATTAGAGGGGTCTTTGTATTTTTAATTAAGAAGAGTTCGTATGGGGCAATATCCTCCAGTACAGTCGTTTGTGAGATTTTCTTAGTTTGCTAATCGGTCATAAAAAGTCTACCTCCAAGGAAAGGCAGGCTGGTGTAAGAATAAATGTAACAGAACAATTTCAAAAACTTCACAAATAGAATATGTAAAATAATAAAAAGACTTTAGAGGAGCGATGTAATAAGTGTGATTGATCACTGTTGAACTCAGCGCCTTCTGGGGCCTCGACTTCTACTTGTACTCCGCTCTCTCCGTTTGTTTCTTGGTGATCGTGAGCGCGGCTTCTCCGTTTCTCGTTCTCGCTTCTCTTTTTCTTTCTCTTTCTCTTTTTCGCGCTCTATTTCCCTCTCTTTTTCTCGTTGCTGTTGTCTTTCCTTTCTTTCTTCTTCCTCTTTGTCTCTTTCTTCTTGCCTCGCTTTCCGTCTTTCCTCTCTTTCTCGTTCCCTCGTCGCAATCTGTAACGGGAATAGGAAAAAAAAAAGAAAATCAACTGACTCTTCAGTCCAGTTAAAGTCGCCGTGCAATGTCCGATTGTTATCATCCAATCAAAAAAGATCACGAACTCTATGAACTGTGACATCAGCACGTCGTCATCAGGGTTACCTCCCGTTACCAAGCAACATTCCGGCTGCAAACTGCGGGCTCACCAATTTATCACAACGAAATATTTTAACTGAAAAATCATCTTCCCGAAGTAACAATTTCCCTCTGTCACGTAGCCAAACACTTTACTTAAGAGACCTTCATCGACATTTTCTTAATAGGCTACAATTTAGTTTCATCTTGCTCCCGTTTGGAGAACACGAGCAATAGAAGAGAAAACAGAAAAACGGAAGAAAAGGGAAGTCAGGAGGGCGCAGGATATAAGATTCAGTGAGGGTAGGAGAACTGGGGGTTGGTGCTGAGGGAGGTAGGGGGGTACGGGGTAGTGGCTTTACGCACCTGCTCATCAGTGAGTGGTAGCCAGTATAAACAAGGCGTTGTCTTAGTTTTCTTGAACAGATTATCCAGCAGGTTACCAGGGTTCTTTTGATCGTCTTCCTCCTCCTCTTCGACTTCCATCGGCTTCTCGTCTGGAACATTAAAAGAACAGAAGTTCACTTTCGTCTGAATGGACACACTCATCGGAAGGAAGGCGCTAATTGGAAGCGGGGCGCTTATCAAAAAAAACGTCAATCGACGGATTGTACTTATTAAAGAACGCTGGATCAAATTAATGATATTACTACGGAGAAACAGCTCATCGAGTCAGATAATTATTGTTCAAATCAAACAACATACCGGGTTGTTCTCTTTTTGAAACTTTCTCGGCTTTAATATCTCGTTCTTTTTCCTTCTTTGTGCCCAAGGCTCCATCTGTATCCCGCGCCATCTGCAATGTAACAGTAATTTATGCAACTAAAACAAAAGCAACCACCAAAGCACAATTCTAGGCAAACGAGGACGAAACGAACAGCAATGCCAACGCCGTGTCAACTTGATTTAACATCCTCCACTTTGGACTGATATACTTTTTGGAAAAGACTTTCATTGAAAACTGTTCTAAGTCTGAGTCCGTTCAGATTGGAGTTAGAGTACGAATTTCGAATTTCAATCCAGTTTCAAACTCTCCCTCCTCCCAGGTACGCGACTGGTGTGAAAGCAAACGCACCAGGGTTATGTCTAAAAAGTGGCATTCATATTCGATCTCGTATGTTGCCCAATCTGAAGGTCCCTAAAGCCTGTAAGCAGACTCTAGTGTTTGGGTTTCGCACTCAGGCGCTACTATCTGGGTTTTCGCTTTGGTGCGCGAGCCGTTTAACGAACGAAACGCGTTGCGGAACGAACGGCTCGTCTCGCGTGTCTCTCTCGGGGCTTCGCTGATAGTGACCCAGGCCCATGACACGAGAGCTTGCTCGCAGGCTAAGGTCCCTAAATTACAGCCTAACCAACCTCGTCCTGATCAGCAAAATCCACATCAAGGATCTTTGGACTTGTTACTGGCCACTTAATACCATGAAGGGCGCGTCTACAGGCAGTGGCTTCTTCAACATCGCTATACTGTTTTGAAAAACACAGGAGTAGAAATTGATTATGAACGCGTACACGGAACGTCCTTTGATCAGTAGAAAGACCACAACATGAATGTTATCTTTACACAAATTCTTTTCCCTTTCATTCGTCTTCGGAACTTTGCGCTGAACTAAAACTACCCAGTTGAGCAATCCACTGACGTATTGGTATCCTTACAGTCAAACCAGATGTTGTTTTGATGGAACATTTGCAAAGTTGCGGGGAAATGTTTTAATGCTCATCGACTGTTTGTCAAGCTCTGTTGTAGTTTCGGCAATTTCTGATTTTCATTTTCGTATGAAATGAAATATCACATATCTTTGGTGCCCTATGGTCGACAGTTTAGCAAAAGATTTCAAGAAGTAGCCGGCAGCAAGACTACTTACTGGGAACCAAGCATCAACTTGTGGATCAGATTTCACTTTTTACTTATTTTTATGTCCTTATTTCTCTCCACCTGATAATAAATCTTGATCATACGCCAATTATTTTCTCCGTTTGAGACACAGAGGTGGTATAATTTCATTTTACAAGGGAAGAACTTGAAACGAAAATTGAAAGTTAGGAGTTTCTAGGAGCAAACATTACAGAAACTCTCCCAAAGAACATCCTGTTTGACTGTAATTCTAATCTACCTCGAGCAGGCTGACAATACATGTACATTACCCTTACCCCCACAAAAAGCTGTGTTACCCCCCCCCTCCCCCAATAGAAAGCTGCTCTTTTACAAGGAGTACAACTGAATGCTGACGAAATACTGAGGAGTACCCTGCTATGGACAGACATCCCATTCAGGGGAGGGGGGGGGGGAGGGTCCAGAAACCGGAGTTACGTGCATCACTGCTTACGCATCTTGAAAAGCTTAGCCTAAACTTTAAAGTTCGTCGTGTGTAATCCATGTGAATCTTTTAACCATCCCTGTTCCTTTATGGTTTACTCTTATCGCTTTGGTGTTTTTCTATCTTAGTAAACGAGTGTTTTCAGGTTTCCTAGAATTTAAAGGCAAGTTTGTAAATGAAAAATACCACGACTGAGCTCATTTAAGCGCCGAGAGCCTTGAGCGAGTTCGACTACTTTCCCACTTACACGACTAGCACTCTTACCACAACATAACAATGAGACTTGATCTTGTCCATCCAAAATCCACCCTCTACCAAGGTTCCATGTTTGCCGAGCAGATCTTTGAGTTGGTTCAGTGTAAATGGACGTACAAGGTTCTTCACATGAACCACCTCACTCTGGGGATTTCTGGCAGGTGACGGTGACTGCTCTGTTGCCTGTGCAGGAGAGGACGGCTCTTGGACTGGAAGGTGTGTGCGTCTCGGATGTGGGTTACCTTCTAATCTCTGCTCTAAAGGATCTAAACACACGCGCAAAAAGAAACCTCAGTAAGAATTATGCTTGACTATCATAAAATAGTTTGCAGAAACTCTAACTTAACTGCAGTTACATGAAGCAACACTGAAAAAAAAACAAGATTGTAATGCTGTACCTTAGTACGGTAAGAATTACCAAAGCTGTTCTACTACAATGCTAAAGAATAAAATGCATTGTTTGTTTTGTTGAAAATTTCAATTCAAATTCGCTTCATACATGAAGTTTTTTTGTTGTAGCTCATTAATTGTCCTTCCTACTTAACAGAAGAATAGAAAGTCTTTAGTGGTATGGAATTTTTTTGGTACCAAGAATCATTCCTATTGTTCTTAGGCTTATTTCAATGTACGTCCATGCACATAGTGAGACAAACCTACAAGTAAATTGAAATCTGGAAGTTGCGACAATGCTTCAGTTACAGCTCTAGTATAATTTTTAGTTAGTGCATGTATGTCACAGCCATGGGATTGAAGAAGGCCTCTTTATACATGTATGCAGACTGCCTCTCTTGAGTTTTAGGACAGGTAACATTCCCATTCCCGCCACAATGCGCACAAAATGCGATGCGATGCATGCATGCAGCATTTTGTTTAGTACAACAACTTTGGTACATGCATGGAGTGTTTACTACTAGTACACTTCAGTGTAATGTGAGAGACTAAAATGCAGTGTTTCAATGACATTTCCTTGTTGATGGCAACTCTGGAGAGGTCTTGAATCAATTTTGAAACAACTGGGAAATACTGTAACATTGAATAATGTGGAAAAAATTTATGAAAGGAACCTCTCCTTGCTTCATTAAATAATTTTTTTACGCTTTAATAATTCAATGTAAACTGCCATCAATAAGGAAGCTATCCTGAAACCTGTTTGTTTAATGCCACATGTAAAATAGGAATAAAATATCATTGTATTAAATACTCCTCTACAAGAACTTGTAGAATGGTTTGCGGATGAAACACAGGAATGGTTGTGGTACCCACAGCCACAGATGAACTTTCAACGTCATCACCAGCACAGCAAAGTCCGGCCTTAACCTTCAGCTACTGAGTGAATCAAATACACACTCTCCCACCGTCAAATGGAATCGCTTTTGAGAAACGTGCAGCTGTGGAACTTTGTGAACCCACAGCTCTCAAAGAATGGCTCTAATGTCATTGACAAAGTTCAAGTTGTATTTTTTCCTTGCTCACATCTGTTGGTTTTCAATTCTTGTTCTTGCATGGAGGTGAAACAAATTACCTCCAACGAGAAGGAAAAATGCACATCACATCTTTTCTTGTTTATCACATACAGATACATCTTGGTTGTCTTTGGTATTCATCAAAACATCATATCATTTCTACAGTGACTGCTTAGCAAGCAGCAGTTTCGTTGTACACTGTTCCCACAATTTGGGTATACAAGCAGTTTATATGTTTTAGCTTTCCTTTTTGTTCCAAAGAAGAAGATCTTCCCTCAAGCAGTAGGTGTTAGTCATTCCTGCATTATTTGAGCACAGTCATGTACGTTAACTACTCCACTGCTGCAAACTGGTGAGAATCTGTAAACAATTCATCATCACGGCAAGACTAAGATTCCCTGTCTTCACTAAAAAGGAAAGGTCTCTGTCTCTTTGGTTGTTGTCAAATATCTGTACACAGTAAGTCAAGAAACGTTTCTTTCAAGATAATATTTTGTACATTGTTTTGTTTACTGCTAAACAGAAGACATCAGTAAACACGTTTCATAAGTCAGTCACTTCCTTTCATTTTCTTGATTTCTGTCCGACTGTTGAAATCTGTGCCAGCTAACAAAACTCTGTTGTGTTGTATTATCCAGTGCAAAGTCAAAAATATCAACAGTTCCTTCACGCACTCCACTCTAGATCTGAATGGGTTGGTGGTTTCTTCTGTCTGAACCACACAGTCCTTGAAAAATACATTTTTACTGCCATTCTTGTCATCAAGTATTGAACAATTGCCATGACAGTATACACTCCATTTTAACTTTGCCAAATTGCTACATCCATTGTACAATGCAGTACAAATGTCTTGAGCTCAACACACAGGCTGACACTGCCATAGCACCACCATCTTATACATGTAGCTGCTTCATTCTAAGTTTTTTTCGGTAGTTCTGTCTGTTGCTGTAACATTTTTTCTTCCAGCTCATTTTGCAGTTTGTACTATGGCAAGTTTCTTGCTTTGCTGAATCAAACTCTCATACGGTACACGTCTAATCACATGAGTTCAGCAACAGCGCCGTGTAACTGATACATGTTATCACACTTAATTCATCATCACTCATGCACCAGTGTATGATCACTTGGTTGTCGAGGTTGCATCTTTCCATTATTTTTTTCAATTCAGATCACCCAGCTGGTATGACCCCAAAGAAAACCGCCCGCATGGCATGCCACAGAAAAGGGTTCATCATGTACAAAGGGGGCGAGCACAAGGCTGACTTAGGGCACTTTATACTTGAAACTGCTGCTGTGTGCACAAAGGTCAGATAAACAAGATTCCTCAGAGAAAACAAACTAGTAACAACTATCAAGTGACCTTGCACACCATACATGTATTAGCTGAGCAATGAACATCAAGCATAATTTATAGAAACATTTTTTGAGAAGCAATGTCTGCATTTACGCTAGATATCTCTTGACATATATCAAGACATACATGAATTTTAGTGAACGCACAAAATGACCACCAAATTATGGGTATAATTTTTTGTGTGAAACAAAAATCTGAGTACTCATTTACACCAGAAAAAAAAAAAAAACTGTAAATTTGAGAAAGGTAAAGGAGCATCTCAATGATTCTACCTGGGAGTTTGCATCTGAGTTTACAAACAAAATTATTTGTTCACCCAACAATATCACTAATATATGTATATGACCGTTATCAAAATGAACCCTTTTGTTATGTCAAAAAGAGCGATGGCAAGGTCATTTGAAAGTTGTACTCTTACATGTGTGAAACCATAATATTAGAAACAAACATCTCATTAGTTTACAAACATGACAAGTTAACAGAACAGAAAAGAAAACAAGATTAATTTTAATTAGGAATCAAGTAAATGGCAGATGAACAGATGAACGGATACCAATAGCAACAGTACCTTCCTCAACCTCCATTTTTGACGTTTCCTGTTCAGGCTCCATGACAACAGGCTTACGTTGAAGCTTGATAGTTTTCTTCTCTTCCACTTTAACAATCCTGTCTTTTCTCCTCTTACCCTCTTCCTTAACTTCCGGTGTTGTTACTGCAGGTGCTTCCTCCTTCTCCTGGTCCATTTTCTGTTCTGCCTTCTTCTCTTCCACCTCCTCTTCCTCCTCATTGTCATCATTTCCAATATCCATGACAGCTTCCAAAGCGGGTGTACTCTGCACTTGTACCCCAGGAATAAGATCCTAAAAAGCGCAAATACTTAAGTTCATAGCCACTTACAACTTAAAGGTTGGTGACTTCACACAAGATTCTAGCAAAGCAGAAAGGTATCCATGGCAACCCTGTGAGTAGGAACCGCACTGAGTAGGAACCCTGTGAGTAGGAACCACACTGATAACTGGACAAATCATTTAGATGAGATTTACAAATGAAATCTCCACAGCACCCGAGGATAGCTAAAGAAGCCACTAAATATCCTTCAAAATCTTTAAACAATCAGTACTAAAAGGGGGAGAGAGTCTCTGTTAAGCAGATACATGTACTGCAATAGCAGTCAAATCTCCAACTATGCCAGACTGTCCCTCACCCTCTGTTTTATCACTAGTGCAAACATGTGGGTGCATTACCTTTAGAGAATCTGTGCTTATAGACAACGAGGTTTTCTTCTTGCTCGATGATGAGCCCCATCTTCTTTTCCTGGAGGCTGGTTGTCCCTCATTTGGTGTGCTTGGTAGCGATGACCCTTCAAATGTAACAGTTCAGACAAGAAAGTGATATTATTTTAATAACACAGATTCATCAGACACTTGATACAATTTTCAAACTTGAATAGAGTAGAAAGACTAATCTCAAAACAAGACACTTACTTGGTAAGGATATCTTTCTTTTCTTGGTTACAGCTGGAGATGTTGATTTCTTTAATAAAGAAACAAGGCAAGAGTTGACTAAAAGGCACATCACAATGTTTTTTATCACCATCCAGGAAAGCAGTGTACTTCTCAGTATGTGTAAAATTGTCCCTTTTTGCCTTCAGCTTTGATAATTTTAAGACTATGAAAATTATTCCGGGCTGGGTTGTTCGAAAGCTGGTTAACACTAACCCAGGATTAAAAGTTAACCCAAAGTATAAATTTTTCTTGCTTACAATTGTTTTCCGCTTCTTAGTTTTTGTTAGTTTGAGGTTACTAAAATTCAAAAGTGAACGACAAAAATATAAACAGAAAACCTCACCGAAAAGTCGCAAAACTCAGATCAAAATTCTCGTTAATCCTGGGCTAGCTTAATCGGGCTTTGAACAACCCAGCCCTGGTATAAAAGCTTCAACAGTACAGCTGCTACAAACGAGCGTTCTTTTAAGAATTGTGCAAAATGTGATGCACATGCATACAAATTCAAATAATAAATAATAAATAAATAAATATTTATATAGCGCCTATCCATGCCTGCTCTAGGCGCTTTACAATTCGCCAAAATGATCTGTACTAATCTTAATAATTAAAAATGTGCATTTAAGAAAGTAATAGAAAGTAAA
>Ga0126337_10000593_pt1 | contig 18988 bp, 3 predicted proteins | sample DipCmetagenome_FD_92527 | JGI IMG/M metagenome (GOLD analysis project Ga0126337, IMG submission 92527) | Coral microbial communities from La Bocana,Puerto Morelos, Mexico - Diploria C A metagenome | ecosystem: Host-associated > Invertebrates > Cnidaria > Coral | place: La Bocana,Puerto Morelos...
CAACAGGTGGTCAGGGTGAAACAGTGGTCTTAAATGGCCCACTTGAAGATGTGAAAAAATGACAAAAAGGCCATGGTATATGACAAAGGAAACAATGAAGGAAAGATCCGGGAAAAGAAGTACTGTTTTTTTTTTTTCGTTAAATTCTACCTACCGTACCTACAGTCGTGATTCAAGAGGATTTGAAGGTCTGGCGCCACGACATGGCAAAAGGAGCATTCGGATAGACCTGAAGAACCACAAGACAGACCATGGGAGTCAAACGGTCCGGCGATGTGGACGCGCAAGGCGAAAGAAAAGAAACCTGGCTGTAAATAAAACAGAAATTTCCATAATGAAAGACTGCAAAGGGAAAACCAACCTCGTTCCCAGGGTCCTCTCTCTTCCTACCTCGAGAAAGTACCCTGGTTGCGGCTGGTCACGTGTCTGCTAGATTTTTTGCAGATTCCAGAGATGTGATTGAAGGGAGGGCTGGAAAGTTAAAGTTTGTCTCAGCACGCTTACCTACTGAGCCAAGTAGGGAGTGCAATTTGTAACCCTCCCGTTGTGGATCGGCAAAAATCATAGCGAAGGCATTGACACATTCGACATAGGAATTCAATGCGTTGCATTTAGCTGAATTTTTCCCCGTCGATAGTTGGACAGTCTTTGGAATTTGTGACAGTGAAAATATTTTGCAAAGAACTTGGAAATGACGACCACCACTGGATAGACCGCGCGGTGAATTTTATTTTATAAGTCATTCGGCAAAATCACAACGAAGGTATTTACTCGTTCCGTAAGAGTTTTATACGTCGTATATTAGCCTACAAAGGTAGTTTTGACTTTGATTGAATAATACTCATCGACAGTTTGACGGTCAGCTCATTCTTTGCGGCGAAAAAACTTAATATCAACAACGTCTACGTGCTGATTTATATTTTTCGATCGGCAAAATCACAACATTAACGACGGCATTGATGCATTCGTTTAGAGTTTGATACGTCTAGTGTTTGGCCAAGAGACTAATTATCAATTTGATTGAATTCATCCGTTTGAAAGTTTGACGGTCATTCGATTCTCTTGCAGTGAAAAACTATGATTTATTGAAGAACTGCATGGACAACAACGACATCGACCCCGCGTATACAAAATCCAACGGCTTTCGTTTCAAAACTGTTTAGCGCTAAGTCCAATTTTCGATCGAGAGACTAGCTTCTCATTAAATTGAATGAATCCCATCGAAAATTTGGCGATTATTTTTAAAATTCTTGTGCTGTGAAAAACTGATTAAACTAATCCGAAACAGGCTGTTGACGGTTATTTAAAAATGTAGTGAAAATAAGCAAACTTCCCTCTCAATCAACATCTCCTCATAAAGGTTCGGAAGCACCGGTCAGGCAGGATCTCTGACAAATAACTTGCTTAACTTTCAAAATAACGTCTGTAAGGCAAAGCAACTTTCACCTCCATAGACAGTTTTGACACAATTAAGTCAAAGACCTACCCCCGGTGCGGATTTGATTTGTATACATTGACACGTGACCAGCCGCAACCAGGGTACTTTCTCGAGGTAGGAAGAGAGAGGACCCTGGGAACGAGGTTGAGGGAAAACAAGAAACCAATTTCTCCCGAAAAATGTCCTATGGTATAATCCAAAAAGACGTATTCCATTTAATCCCAATCGGAATTTCCGTAAATTCGATGTAAATAGAAGACGGCCAATAAAGACCAACAGAGCGTTTAAAGAGTTGTTGCTGTGTGGAAAATTGCGAACGTTTCAACTGGAAACCAAATGGAACGGTTCGTTCCGACCGGAAAATTTCCAGGCTGGTCAACTGATAAAATGGAAATCACCCGCTGTTTATTCAGGTAACGAGTTGTAACTATGGACCCACCCTATATGTGCCCAATTCGACAACTAATTTTAGCTCTAATTGTGTCCGATTCTAGCATTCAACAAATCGGAGTGTAAGTTATCGATGTCTGGGAACTAACGTTCACTGCACGTACTCAAAACACAATACGCATGCTCAAACCACAGTCCACTGACAACGCGGGTTCGATAGTTGTCGACAACTAAACCAGTGACTCCTACACACGGGAAAGTGGTCAAAACGTAGCCAGTTTTCGACAACTAAAAGTTTCCCTTTTGGAAAAGGGAAACTGTTTAGTTGTCGATACTAAAAATATCGCTTTTAGTTTTGACGGCTAATCTCCTGCACAGATATTTTTAGTTTCCGGTAACAAATAGGTTCTGCGCGGCAGAACTATTCTCAAAAGACCTACTGGAGGTCTAAGATTTATTTTGTCGTTTAGTCGAGATAACATCTGAAATATGCTTGCAGCTTCATTGTTTTATCTTTATTTTCTTCCACTTTGTCAGTTTGGACTCCCAAGCTGTTTGCGGTTCCTTTTTGCCATTATTTTCTTGAGGCTTACAACAGTTTCCGTGCCGGCTGACAGAAAATATAGTCAAGCATCCTGACTGTGAGCACGTTTTTAGAAAAGTTTACAACACATGCAGGGTGTAGCTCCTCAAACAAACGAAACACGTTTAAAATAGTTTTCAAGTTAACGAATTATCAAACTTTTTTTTATTGTTCATTGACTTTTTTACAACAATAGGTAAATGAAGCGCCGGAAATTCATGTCATGAATGCGCTTAACAAAGAATGCGTTGCACCAGAGTTAATAGCTATTAACTCTGGTCGCACACATCACCTTCACACAAGACTTGATAAGATATAGTTGTCTTCTTCTCTTTTGTGTTGACATTTCGTCGCAGTTAGCGAAACGCCGCTCCTTATTCAGCCGCGAGGGCCCAGTTGGGGCTACATGTTTTCTTCTAACATTAAAGACAAACACGCTAAAATGTTTTTTGGTATGGGTTAGATGACGTATGACTTTGAAATTGTACTATAACTGATATAACTTGGCCAAAGTAATAATAATAATAATAATAATCAACTTTGTTTTACGAGGGTAGCACTTAACAGTCATGCGACTGACAAACCCGTGGCCCTCGAATTCCCGATCGAATTGGAAATAGAAATGTTAATTTTTTGCTCTGCAATCTGTATTTGTTCGGTTTTTGTTTTTTTCGTTTGTTTTTTGATTTTAACCACGTGGTACGCGTGGTGCCCGCGCCGCGAGGGATGGCGGGGGACTCCATTTACTAACACGCCATAAGCATGAGGTGATGTATATTGTAAAAAAAGGCACAGAAACTCTGAACTGGCACAATTAAAATGACCAGAAATTTATTTATTTATTTATTTTTCGTTTATTTCTACTTTCACCAGCAATGAAAGCAAAAATCCTTGCTCAACACGATCGAGTCGTCTAACGAGAGAGATTCACGAGAATCAGTTTGATTACCTGATTGTCTCCTGCAAGCTGGGAGTAAAGAAGTTGCACATGATTGATGTTACGATGCGATGGAGACGTATATACATGGGTATATACATGAGTATGGGTAAGTACAATGAAAACTTTATTTGTTACACGATTCATGCAATCATTCGATAAACTACTTATGGCTATAAAATTATGTTGTCCTATGTGGCTTCCTGTTTTTGTTCTTCAATGTATAATAATTGAACGTGTTATGTTGGGAAAAAATCTATTTAGCCTATGCTTTAACATCAAAATATGGCATCGAGCAGTCCTAAGCAGCTTTTGTTTGATGTTTAGCTTCACTGATCTCATGTCTTTATGGCTCATAAACTTTGCTCCGTATATGTATTCTTCTCGTCTGTTTCTCTTTTAAAAGATTTTGCTTTGTCGGACTTGTCGTTTATAATGCACATATCTGCAAAATTTTTCATTTCTGCTTTATTTTAATTTATGAGTTGTGGAGAAGTAAGTAAATAGATACAGCTTTATGCAACGCGTTTGCCGTAAGAGTTATTCGTGGGGAATCACTTGTTTTGAAACCCACTCCCGATTTTTCCTTCATTATTGCCTCCAAGAATGAAATGTTCACTTTGTCTTTTTTTATGTTCAGTTCGTAAACCCGCTTTTCTTTTAATTTTATTCTCCGACATCAGTAAACAAAGCGAACATTGAAGCTATGAGTCATTATTTTTGCATAGTTATGCTCTCGTTAAGATTTGGGTTTGACTGAAAAAATGGCACCTGTGGTGCCGTTGGGTAGCTACCTATGTTTAGTTTAGTGCAAAGTTTGTTGGTGAAAACTGTTTTTATCACATCACTTGCAGTCTCTCTGTTTGTCTGTGGACTACCATTTGTTGTGTCATATCTCTGCATATCTAACACAGGTTATAGTTTGAAAGTTATTATGCGTAACAACAAGCTGTCGTAATAATAATAATGAATTATTATGAAATAATCTTGACGACCATCTTTTTTATGTCACGAGTTTCGTTACCTATGGCATTGTAACCAGTACTTACAGAAAGTTTACTAAGATTTGGAAAACTTTGTCGTTAAAGCAAGTATTAATTGTCGTTACGTGTTGTTATGAATTTAATACAAGTTCTCATATCCGATTAAACTGCACATAATATAAATAAGAAAGATCAACGGTCAGTTGCAGCAGCTGAGTCATCACATATACACTTTGTCTCCCGCATGGAATAATTAGTTGCTTAATTTAACACGTGAACTGGTTAACGGAATTAAGTGATGTTTGGGGGACATTTTAAATGACGAATTCAGAGTGTCTTTATATTAAGTTTGTTACTTGAAGGACTATGAGTGTGCATTTCAGCATTTTATGTCAATTATTTATTTGACCCAGCTACCAGCCATATGATTTCTTCTTACACTTTTCATAGACAAAACTGTCACTATCATGCTTTGTTCTTAAATCTCCCATAGCTTCATTGAGCAAGGATGACAGTTTGTAATCAGTCTTTTAAAACGTGCTCGACATCACATTTCATTGTTAATTCACAGCACAGTCTTGGAATTCCAGACTAGGAAGAGTTCAGTTTACTTAAAAAGTTTACTTAAGATCTCAGGTGCAGCCAGTCAATCGGAATGAACGAGTGTATAATTAGCAACTTTGGAAGGTTGGTCACGCTATTTCGGTCACTGTCCTTTGTTGTCTGTAATTAAGAATCATAAACTTAAACATGACACTGCAGAATACCCTGCCACTTGAGTTAATTTATTCCTGCACATGTCTCGTTCTTTAAAAATATGTGCGCAAGTAGAATTAGGAACAATAGTGGCAGGGTATTCTGCAGTTGCTCCAACCACAATTTTATACTCATCAGTGGAACGCAATTCCTGTCGGCCCGGAAGATGTCAAATTTAGCTTAATGTTTCCTTTTAATCTGGTCACATTTTGCCTGCCGTGCTTCTTTTTACCGCTCTAGTAGTTGTTTTTATTTTACTACAGTTACGGACCGTTGCTTGGAAGTTTCTTCTTATTTTGTGAGCAGTTTCCACGTAACAGGATTAATCGCGTGACATTATTGCACCTCACTTTACTAGCCCCACCCAGCTTGAAACCGGAAACCCTCAAAGACAAACTATTCTGATCTCCATTGATGTTGTATTCAGTTCAAGGGACCCAGGACGTCCTTTGTAGAGCCCCAAAAAGCTACAATGGGGGAACTGCATTGTAACTATTGTAACGAAATGGAGAATCCTATGGAGGAGATTAGTATAGAGTAATGCATTGACTTTAGAATAAGGGACATGTTATACAAACATCATGTCAGCTCGGTACAGCTTGTTGTAATTTATAATTACATTGTTTCGTCACGTCTTACATGGCTACTTTCGCACCGTCGTTAATCCCGGAAAGTCGCTACTTTCGACATTGCCAACAATTGTATGTTATCGCTGCTACATTTAGAAGGTTTCTACTTTTAGGTACTGTTCAGTTTCGAAACTTCACCTCTAACAGACAGTAAGCCGGATGTAAAGTCAGATCTGTGACAGCATTGGCTGTCATTTACCAATTAACTCATGCCTAAGCGTGTATTTTTAATTTATGACACGCGGAAAATTGAAGAGCACGAGATATTCATAAGAGTTGCTCGTGGTATAGGAGAGAGCAAATCTCTGTGCATCATAACTCGATGATCCACAGCTAAAAGCATTCATTAATAAATTGTTTAAAGGCGAACCAATTTAAAGTTACTCACGGCATGAGCGTTCATTATTGCATTATTGCATTATGATGCACGGGTACATATATACATGACCATACATGTATACTTTGAGTTTGAGGCGCGGCTTTGCTAGCTTTGCCACAAACACCACAGCGTGACACACCAAAGTTTTGACAAGTTGGCCCATTTTTAGCTTCGTGGTGTAGATTTTGAATAAAGGTATGGAAAATGAAACAGCGTCATAGATAGTATTTTCCTCATTCTTTCAAGAAATGCACCAAGAGATATATAAAGGGCGTACGGAGTCTTTGTATATTACTCGTGCAGGTCAATAGGTTTGACGGCTTCCTCGAAGTTTCTCTGAATCGAGAACCGAAGAGACGGTGGGTTGTAGATGTTGAGATTTGTTGGTACATGATTGATTGATCTAAATAGTAGCTCATTCACTAAGTGTGTGAGCTATGCAATGCTGTTAAGTTTTTTTACCGTATAACATTTCGACTGGTTTTAATGGAATACTAGAACACAGTTAGAGGGTTTATATCTGTACACCCCTTGCACTCGATCCAGCAATAGTACAATATACAAGATGAGTTGAACAGAATGGTGTATGAAAATGATACGAGGTTATTAATATTCTGGACAAAATTGCTGTTTATCTATGCCGTATTTCCTCTGGGAAACTAGAACCAACGCTCAAACCACACTTAGCTTAGGCCGGAAATGTTATCAGGACTTCGTAAATTTTGACGATATGCCATGTAGTGACTTATCCCAAAATTTAATTGGATCCATTTTAATTTTGTCGTCTCTGACCAAACTCGGCATTTCCATGGCGACGGTTTCTTGGAGAATCATTTTTTACAAAATTCACACCTTCAAAAGTTTTCCAACTAGCTTTGTATTTTTTCGCTTAAGTTTCGGTAACTTGTTTCTTAAATTATGTTTAAAAAATACAATTACCTACGTAGACTGAGGGTACTGGTTTCAAAAACACATCACCTCTTATAAGAAGACAAGACTTTTAATAGTCTCATATAGACAATTACAAGAAAATTGGCAAATGAATACTAAGTAATATTCTCATATTTACAACCGATAATTCAAACAATAAATACATAAATAATATGTTCTTTCATAGGCCAATGCCCGGGGGGTAAACTTCACAGTTCATCTGGTACCTGTAGAATAATAATTGTATCCCTTAGTACCTAATGATACTGCATTTGCCAGTATGGCTTGGTTTAGGGTCACTGTGACCATTTACCAACAACTATAACTGTCATAGCAACTATGCAGTTATCTTTTGTGCAATCAGTGTGTTTGTGTTTGCCTTGCTTCATCTCCTACCCAATTTTACCTCTGGCTATGAAACGGTATGGAAAAGTTTAAATCGGAGGCAAATACGTTTGTTGAAATTACACAGTTACAAAAATTCAAAACTTTGTGCTAATTTTGTGTATACAATTCATTTAAAATCGTTTCCATTGAAAATCAAAGTTAAACCCGAGGCACCCTAGTTTAAACGAAGAAATTTCAATATTTCTGGGAAGAGGTTTAGTGAAAATGGAACGGTTTAATAAACTGTTTACAAATTCACACAGAAGAAGAATCATGCTGCCAAACGTTTTTGGTTTATCCTTCTTGCCAGTATGCCATATAGTCTCCCGTATCATGTCGGCCATCACTCTCAATCTTAATCCCTTATCATCTGTCCTAAGCACTGATCAACAGTCCTACCTACCTGCCTACAATCATCTCCCCCTAACACCCACCAGCTCTCCCAAGCACTGAACATCTGTTCTCGTCACTGATAAACTGTCCCTGATCAACTGATCATCTAATCATCTGATCAACTGTCCCTCACATTAAGCATCTGTCCCTAGCACTGATCATCTGTCCCTAGCACTGATCATCTGTCTCTAGCACTGATCATCTGTCACTAGCACTCCTCATCTGTCACTCATCATTTGTTCCCAGCACTGAACATCTGTCCTTAAAATCGATCATCTGTCCCTAGCACTGATCATCTGACCCTAGCACTGATCAAAATTCCTTAGCACTCATCTATCCCTAAAACTGATCAACTGTCCCCAGCTTTCATTAGCTGTCCCTACCTACTGATCAGTTGTCCTTAGTACTATCATCTGTCCCAAGCACTGATCAACAGCCCTACCTACCTACAATTATTTGAACATCTGAACACTGAACATCTGTCCATGGCACTGATAAACTATCCCTAGCTTTCATCAGCTGTCCCTAAGTACTGATCAGTTATCCTTAGCACTATCATCTGTCCTAAGCACTGATCAACAGCCCTGCCTACATACAATCATCTCGCCCTAGCACTCATCAGCTGTCCTTAGCACTGAACATCTGTCCTTGTCACTGATAAACTGTTCCTAGCTTTGATCAGCTGTCCCTAGCACTGTTCAACTGTCTTTAGCACTGAATATCTGTTCTTAGCACTGATCAACTGTTCTTAGTACTTATCAGCTGTCCCTAGCACTGATCAACGGTCCTTGGCACTCAACCACTGTTACCTACTGGTATCTACTCCTGGTATTGATCATCTAATCATCTGATCAGCTGTCCCTCGAATTAAGCATCTGTCCCTAGCACTGATCATCTGTCCCTAGCACTGATCATCTGTCTCTAGCACAGATCATCTGTCACTAGCACTCATCATCTGTCACTCATCATTTGTTCCCAGCAATAAACATCTGTCCTTAAAATCGATCATCTGTCCCTAGCACTGATTATCGGACCCTAGCACTGATCAAAATTCCATAGCATTCATCATCTATCCCTAAAACTGATCAACTGTCCCTAGCACTCATCAACTGTCCCTAGCACTGAACATCTGTCCTTGTCACTGATAACCTGTTCCTAGCATTCATCAGCTGTCCCTAGCACTGATCAACTGTCCTTAGCACTAAATATCTGTTCTTAGCACTGATCAACTGTTCTTAGTACTTATCAGCTGTCCCTAAGCACTGATCAACGGTCCTTGGCACTCAACCACTGTCCTTAGCACTGATTATTTGTCCCTAGCACTTGCCATCCCCCCCTACCTTTCATTAAACTCTTCATAGCATTAATTGTCTGTCCCTCAAACTGATCAACTGTCCCATGCACTCATCAGCTGTCCCTAGCACTGATCAACTGTCCCTAGCACTCATCAATCTAGCACTGAACATCTGTCCTTGTCACTGATAAACTGTTCCTAGCATTCATCAGCTGTCCCTAGCACTGATCAACTGTCCTTAGCACTAAATATCTGTTCTTAGCACTGATCAACTGTTCTTAGTACTTATCAGCTGTCCCTAGCACTGATCAGCGGTCCTTGGCACTCAACCACTGTCCTTAGCACTGATTATTTGTCCCTAGCACTCTCCATCTCTCCCTAGCTTTCATTAAACTCTTCATAGCATTAATTGTCTGTACCTCAAACTGATCAACTGTCCCATGCACCCATCAGCTGTCCCTAGCACTGATCAACTGTCCTTAGCACTGATCAGCTGTCCTTAGCACTGAACATCTGGTCTTATCACTGATCAACTGTCCCTAACACTATTCAAATGTCCTTATCACTCAACAACAGTCCCTAGCACTGATCATCTGTCCCTAGCACTCATCAACTGTTTCAAGCACTTATCGTCTTTCACTCACCCATCATCTATCCCTAGCAGTGATCGTCTGCCCCTTAAACAGATCAACATCTTCCTAGCACTCATCATTTAACACTCATCAATGCCTAACAGTGGTCAACGTTCTCTAGAACTCATCATCTGTCCTTGAAACTGATCAACTTTCCCTAGCACTCAACAACTATCCTTAGCACTGATCATCTGTCCCTAGAACTCATCAACAGTCCCTAGCACTTATCAACTGTCCCTAGCACTCATCAACTGTCCCTAGCACTCATCAACTGTCTCTAGCACTCATCAAATGTCCCTAGCACTCATCAACTGTCTCTAGCAGTGATCGTCTGTCCCTAAAACTTATCATCTGTCACTAGCACTCGTTATCATTACCTTGCAATCATCTCCCTAGCACTCATCATCTAGCACTCGTCACTGCTTAGCACTGATCAACTATCCTTAGCAGTTATCATCTGCTCCTGGTATTGATCATCTAATCTTCTGATCAACTGTCCCTCGCATTAAGCATCTGTCCCTAGCACTGATCATCTGACTCTAGCACTGATTAAAAATCCTTAGCATTCATCATCTATCCCTAAAACTGATCCACTGTCCCTAGCAGTGATCGTCTGTCCCTAAAACTTATTATCTGTCACTAGCACTCATTATCATTCCCCTGCAATCATCTCCCTAGCACTCATCATCTAGCACTCGTCACTGCTTTGCAATGATCAACTATTCCTAGCACTTATCATCTGCTCCTGGTGTTGATCATCTAATCATCTGATCAACTGTCCCTCGCATTAAGCATCTGTCTCTAGCACTGATCATCTGTCACAAGCAATCGCATCTGTCACTCATCATATGTTCCCAGCACTGAACATCTGTCCTTAAAATCGATCATCTGTCCCTGGCCCTGATCATCTGACCCTAGCACTGATCAAAATTCCTTAGCACTCATCATCTATCCCTAAAACTGATTAACTGTCCCCAGCTTTCATCAGTTTTCCCTAGCACTGATTAACTGTCCTCAGCACTGAAAATCTGTTCTTAGCAGTGATCAACTGTCCCTAGTACGTATCAGCTGTCCCTAGCACTGATCAACGGTCCTTAGCACTGAACATCTATCCTTAGCAGTGATCAACTGTCCCTAGTACTTATCAGCTGTCCCTAGTACTGATCAACGGTCCTTGGTACTCAACAACTGTCCTTAGCATTATATGTCCCTAGAACTCATCTTATAATCCTAAACCCTAACCCTAACCAAAGCGCTCATCAGCGTCCTAGCACTGTCCTTAGCACTGAACATCTGTCCTTAGCATTGATCAACTATTCCTAGAACTTATCATCCGTCCCTAGCACTCATCAACTCATCACTCACCAGCTGTCCCTAGTACTGATCAATCATCCTTACCACTGAAAATCTGTACTTAGCACTAAACATCTGTCTTTACAACTGATTAACTGCCCCTAAGAATCATTATCTGCCCCTAGCACTCATCAACTGCGCCTAGCACTCATCAGCTGTCCATAGCACTTATCATCTATCCCTAACACTCATCATCTGTCCTTAGCACTTGCCACCTGTCCCTCGCAATCATCAACTCTTCGTAGCATTGATTCTCTGTACCTCATACTGATCAACTGTCCCTGACACTCATCAGCTGTCCCTAGCACTGATCAACTGTCCTTTGCACTGAACATCTGGACCTTAGCACTGATCATCTGTACCATCAGCTGTCCCAAGCACTTATCGTCTTTTTCTCACTCATCATCTGTCCCTAACCGTGATCGTCTCTCCCTAGCACTAATCATCTAGCACTCATCAATACCTAGCAGTGGTCAACTTTCCCTAGCATTCATCATCTGTCACGAAACTGATCAACTTTCCCTAGCACTCAACAACTGTCTTTAGCAATGATCATCTGTCCCTAGAACGTAGCACTCGTCACTGCCTAGCACTGATCAACTATCCCTAGCACTCATCATCTGCTCCTGGTACTGATCATCTAATCATCTAATCAACTATCCCTCGTATTAATCATCTGCCCCTGGCACTGATCATCTGTCACTAGCACTCATCAGCTGCCCCTAGCACTGATCATCTAACACTTATCATCTGCCCCTAGCACTCATCATTTGTCCCCAGCACTGAACATCTGTCCTTAAAATCGATCATCTGTCCCTAGCATTGATCAAAATTCCTTAGCACTCATCGTCTATCCCTAGAACTGATCAACTGTGCCCAGCTTTCATCAGCTGTCCCTAGCACTGATCAACTGTCCTTAGCACTGAAAATCTGTTCTTAACACTGATGAACTGTCCCTAGTACTTATCAGCTGTCCCTATCACTGATCATCGGTCGTTGGCACTCAGCAGCTGTCCTTGGCACTAACTTAACCGAATTAAATTTTTTTCGGCATTTTTCCCAGTTCCATACGAGAATTCATTAAGTGAAAAACATTTTTGGGGGCTATAGGCACTTTAAGGAGACCCAATTGCCTTATGCAATTTATTTTGTGATACTCGTAAAATTTAGTTCCTGTCTATAAGTTTCTGATACTATCTGGTATTACTGCTCCCAAAACTTTCCTATAACATCGTATGTTTTGATAATAGACAATGGACAGCAAATTCTTTAATTTTCAAGTTATAAAATATACTATGTAAGCATCAATAAGTGCAGATATGTTTCAAGAGACATCTTTTCTAAAGGACCATCTGTAGTGCTTTAACGTGCCTTTAATATTTTCTATTTTGATTGTAAACAATGGACAGCAATTTCTATAATTTCCAAATTGTATAATTTACTATGTAAGTACAGTTAAGTACATATTTTTAAGAGATAAACACATTTACTTACAAAGTCTTGAATTCCTGCCCATGGTTGGTTTTGGTACCTGTGTTAAGGAGTAAGGAAGTATGCCTCAAAAGTAGCAAAGCTAAAAATGGCGAAGACTTTGGATATGCGATATTTTGATAAGTGCACGTAATCTCCTAAAGTAGTGCCGAAGACTGTGTTAATATCGGACGTTTTAAACCAGTCTAGTAAATGAAAAGCACTATGCTATTGTTAATGTAGGCAGAAAAGGTACACTTCAGAAATTATGAAGGGTGACGAGTTAATTAGAATTGTTAACAGGAAGTGGTATTTAAAACTGACCTGAATGCTTTTTAAAAGCTTTTAATAACAGCTGATTACAAAACTCGTAATCAACTCGATTGTTTTAATATTCTTGGCATGTTCTCGTGTCTTTGAAATCCTGAACTCAACGAATCATAGAATAAATTAATTAATTAATTTAGCTAGATTATATATAGTTTCGGGTTGTTTAAATTCGATTGCAGAAACTATTTTAAGCCCCTGAATTACCTGATTATGATGACTATTGCATAGAGTGTCCCATCCACGAAAACAACGAACAAGATAATCATAATGGCCTTTTCAATTTTAAATTGTGTCTGTAAGAGTAAATAAAATATATAAGTGAATGTCTTGATATAAAATCAACAAATCAGAATTAAGGAATACCTAGTTGTAATGGGCAAAGATGCTTTTAAGGTTGTTCACGAAAATTTCAAAGCAAAACTGCAGAACTAGTTTTTTTGAAAAAAGAACCGGTGTAACATTCATGACGATTCAATAATCTAGCGAGCGAAAACATGGCATGCTTTTGGGTAGGAAAGATCGCAACCTAGACTTCACTTTATGGGTACTCACATCGGCGTAATAAAGATTCTTCTACTTCTATTTTACTTCGCTTTCCACGCCAAGATGTAAATAACCAAGCTTCTTGCTTGCCAGCGTCCTGAAGAATAAAAGGACATGTCGTTTTCTCTCATTGATCGAAGACGATAAGAGGAAAAGTGGAAAAGTCAAATGTGGTAGACAAACACGACATTCGTGATATTATTTTTCATGAATTAAATGGATTGTTTCTTCCTCTTACCTGGTTTAAGTTCGTGAAAGTATCATTCAATGAATGTCGAATCCACGCCAACCTTGCTCTTCGCTCAAAACATGAAAGTGTACCCAGTCTTCGCTCGTCGTTTCCTTATTTGAATAACAAAGAGTCCTTCTCTATCTCCAGGTTAATAGATCGGTCTGTTTTGCATGTACATACCTCTCGCGAAAAAAATAGATCATACACTTGCACGTCCATCACGTTCGCCATTTCTGCAGGATTTGTTACTTTGCGAGGATCAGTGAAGCAGGTTTCCTCCCTGTTCATGTAGAAGTGCCGCGTTGTGCGAATCATTTATGTGGTCGAAGATTGTCGCAAAGAATATAATCTTGTCAGACCTTTTTGTTCGCATAGCTGTTTGATAGGATCTCTGAGCACGGTGTCACATTATTTCTGTTATTGAAACACTATATTAAAACCAACTGCATACAATCGATTCTAACACCAGCTCCAGTACCGTTGCTATTATTCGTATCTGTTGCATATGACTTTGGAAAGTGCAAACTTGGCGTTGAATTTTGGTGGCGTCTGCAGTGTTGGTCTATTCTTGATTTCTCAGAAATGAAATCCGTGAAACAACTTGGAACACCCATTGAATTCCAGTAAAAGTATTTAAGTACCAAGTGTACTTCTGGCCAGCCTTGTACGTGTGAACTGAAAAAAGTTGGAAAAGTGTGAAAAGTGTGAAAAAGTAATTGACATGCATTTGGCTTGGTTAGTGAAGTTATATTTTGAATACAAACAGGTATATACACAAGTTATGATCAAGACTTGTGAGAAAAACAAATTTTAAGAAATGAAACTAATTTCACTAGATGTCGCTCTTCCTACTTGTAGTCTGGGTATAAATGGTCATTTTCAATAGCGTCTACAGAAGATGAATTGAATTACTGACCCATTCAGGTGGCGGAAGAAAAGAACACTCACAGAACACTGTATGCATCCTTGATTGTAGTCCACACTTCACCATTGAATTCTCACAGCACATACATTTTTTGGGAATTTTCCGCAAACCAAGTGCAGAAGAAAATAAAGAACACTTTAATACTTGACTTAAGTTCATGTTTTGTTCCCTACCGAAGAAAGCTCTGGTCAAAAGGCCTCGTGTTTTTTCATGAAGCAAAAATCAAAAACGTCGGTTCTGTTTTAAATTTGGTTTACTAGTCTTCGTTTCAAAGCACACCACAAAACTCGATGTCCGCGAAAAGGTTCAGATTCGACGACAAAATCGTACGATTTTTTCACCGAGCACGCTTCATCGAACAGATTTCTTTCTAACCTGAAATACCGCTGAAATGTATTGTAACGTCAGTTTTGCCGGAGGGAGGGGTGGGCAGAGATTTATTCTTATCTGACGTAAACTGTACACTTTGCCCAAAAATACTTGATCTGTTCGCGTGCGTTTGGATCTGCCATATTGATTATTCTCATAATTATATGGCTAGGTCCGGAAGCGAGAACGACAAACTAAACAAAATCCTTTGCTTTGATTTGCTAACCATGTCGGCAGGACGGAGCTATCGTGCTTCGGGCAATATATTCGTCACTGGCTATGCTTGTTCGGTCAAGATGGCTGGATATTGGCCTCGTTCTCCTTCGTTCTCCTTGACTTGGTCTTGCTCCATACACACGTAAGAGAAGAACTTGACCAATATCCAGACATCCTTACCATACGCTTGGTCAAGAAGACAGACTGCTACTTTCTTTTAAATCTTGTTCTGCGCGTAGGTCACTCAACGTTGCTGTTCAGATAAAAAAGTAAAATATAATCTAAACTTACCTATGTTGAACCACCACTCTCTCAAATTTCTTGTGTCAGTGAATGCAATCCTATGTCAAGCCAATGTAGATGTTACTGAATAAGGAAAACGGGAATAATGGTGGCCGCATTTCACTGACAGACATTTTGCAACTGTTAGTATTAATAGAAGCTGGTTGTTTGACTCTTTTTCCTCCAAGTTGAAAGATTTCTTTTTCTTTCTCTTGACACCGTCGTGTAATTGGAAGTACATGATGCCCCTATGGACAAAAACTTTGAAATGTTGTACGGCTGCTTTCGCGGTGATCAAACAATTAGGGTTCCAGTTGATTCAGAGTCATGCATGAGTAAACTTTCTGTCCCGTTGACTGAGTATGAGTCATGCTTAGAAAGCAGACAACACTGCCGTTTGTAATAGGCTTAGGGAGCACGTAGGAGGGGCCAAAATTGTCCAATAACATACGTAGAGGAAATGCTTAGGTTGCACCATTGTTTAGGTCAAGCCGCAAGGCATTAACTGCCATAGCTATTACGGTGTACCAGTGATACTTTAGTCTGATTAGGTGCATCTGGCACGCAGTTGATTCTCTTACGGAAATTAAGACAAAGAAAGCAGATATTTCCACGGTTAAGTACGACCGGCATTTATAGAATACGTGTGTAGACCTTGTTTTGATGAACTTAGTCGATGACCCTTATAACGAACATGTCACTGAATGTCTTTGTTCTGTTATGCTTCAAACGGATTTACATCTGCATGACAAAGCACAAGACTCTAGCTGTTGACACTGAAACAGCAGCAGCTATTTTTGTTATCAAGTTCTCGAACTTTAGACTTTGAAACAAAAATTATTTCATTGTGTTTTCTTACTTTGCACTGTTATCATGGGCTGTAGGCCATAACTGCCAAGACAGTCAGCATGTGGGTTTGTTGCTACTTGGAGTGAAAGTCCCGTTTTAAGAGAAAACCTACAAATTTCGAACTTTTCCAGTCCGCTCACGGTTGCGAAAACTTACATTGCAATTTGGAGTGCAACTAACCCCTCATTTTTCCTCTTTAAAATAAAATAGTTTTCCTAATTACTTCAGCCAAAAGTTTTCTCGATTGATAAAATCCCCGCTTTTTTACAGGCGTTTGAAGTTGTAACTTAGGCCCGCGACCGCGGAAAGTGAGATTTGGGTTGGGCTTCATGTGACGTCAAAGGAGTAACTACGCTGAAAGCAGTCAAGAGACGTTTGACTGGGTTTCGATTGCTGTGAGAACATTTTTGTGGGTTTGTTGCACTTACACAAAAATTGTAAAGGCATCAATGTTTGTTTCTATTAATTTCCTTTATGTTTTTTTTTCTTTTAATTCTTGTGACTTACTTATAACTTACGACTTCCACCAAAGTATATAATATCCCCTCCTTATACATTAATCGGCTTAATCTGCTTCAAGATACAGTATCAGATCATTTGATGAAAAACGTTTACAACCACCCCGAGATCGTAGCTTTTGCGTAACTGCTCCAACTTTATGGAGCAACCTCCCATATTCCCTTCCCTCGTTGAGAACCATCGAATCATTCAAACAGCAATTGAAGACATATCTTTTTCGCAAGGCATACAAATGAACATCATCATATTATTTAGTAGCGATTTAATGTAAATATCATCTAAGTAGCAAACTAATGTAAATATTTGATTGGATGTAATTTTAAGCCTAGGATATTAGGAATCAGGAACTTAACTTATGTAAGACTTAATGTGATCTCTTTTTATATTACTCGATGAAAAGCGCGCATATCCACACGAATTGCGCGCTCTATAAGAAATAAATTATTATTATTATTATTATTATTATTATTATTATTATTATTATATAATCAACATTTTTTAAAACAGCAGTGAACAGCTTTGTCGTTTATAGCTTAACGACTTTTAAATATAATAAACTTTTAAACTGTTAATTTAACTGTCCCTTCCATGCATTTGGTCAGTCCGCTGATACAGCACCTGCAAATTAAGTAAAAATTAGCTAATGAGCTCCAAGTTGAACATAATATTTTCTAAGTATTTGCTTTCCTTTTTGTATTTGTCTGTTTGTTTGATTGGTTGTTTGTTTGTTTGCTTGATTGATTGGTTGTTGTTTTTTTGTTTGGTTGTTTCTTTGTTTGTTTCTTTATTTGATTGGTTGGTTGTTTGTTTGTTTGATTGGTTGTTTATATGTTTGATTGGTTGTTTGTTTGTTTGCTTGATTGGTTGTTGTTTTTTTTGTTTGGTTGTTTCTTTGTTTGTTTCTTTATTTGATTGGTTGGTTTGTTTGTTTGTTTGTTTGGTTGTTTGTTTGTTTGATTGGTTGGTTGTTTGTTTCTTTGTTTGATTGTTTGTTTGTTTGATTGGTTGGTTGGTTGTTTCGTTGGTTGTTTGATTGGTTGTTTGTTTCTTTGTTTGATTGGTTGTTTGGTTGGGAAAAAATATAACAGACTCATTTCCTTTCCCATCCTCGTTTAAGAAGCTGATGATCATTTTTTCTCAGCCTTACGAGGGAAAGTAAGAATGTTTCGATCTGAGGACATTTTTTAATTTAATGTAAATTCTACTTATAGATTGCCTTAGTGCCTGAAGGAATTTCAGCAGCAAGAAGGTTCAAAAGTCATTAAAAGAATCAAGCAAAAAAAGAATCATTCCCTGATCAGGAAGAACCCAACGAAGGAAAGCAAAAGACAAGAAAAAAAGTAATGAGGTGCCACTCAGGCAAATATATTGCCACACCTGTGTTTGACTGTTGGGGCCAGCACTGTTTTGGGGATAAAGGGCATTTAATGCATCATTGATTGTCACTTGGGAAAGGAAAGGGAGAATACTCTTGTATGATTGGCAACTACGAGCTTCCTGGTAAAATGTATGGATGGACTGTTTTGATACACAATGTGGTGCATGTAGACACTACCAAAGGTGTTACTCACTTCTGATTTGGTCCTTCGTATCATGAGTATTTTAAGACGGGTGGCAAAGGACTCCCTCTGAAAGATAAAGTTCACAGTGACTTTTCAGCTTTCTGGAAATGTACAGCAAAAAAGCAAAGATTTGGTTCAAGCATGCTACAACCAGCAAGAGGACAAGTAAACAAGTGGAAGTAATGTGAAATGCATTTCTGCGTACCTGGAGCCTGGACAAGATTCTTTCTTCTTCCCTGAGAGGAATTGTGGTGATTATTATGAAAGTGAAGATGAAACAATGTGGTCAACTGATACAAAGGTACTAGCACAAGTCTAAAAGAGAGCATCTTTGGTGGAAAGATAAGCTAGTGTTGTTGGTCTCTGCGGAATGGTAAATACAGAGGCAGATAGTACTAGTGTGCTTAGTACGTTTTACCAAAGGATCAATGATCAATGATTTATTGCTAGTCTTACACCAGTGCTATGCCTAAAGTTAAAAGGAACGAGGAAGCAATGTGTTCATTGTTTTGCTACAGTATAGTCTTGGCACTCAGCTATGATGTTTAAAGTTTCAATGTAGCTGAGCACCAAGGGGGAATAGATTCTTTCAGGTATTCAGCTGAGG
>Ga0126337_10000595_pt1 | contig 18982 bp, 16 predicted proteins | sample DipCmetagenome_FD_92527 | JGI IMG/M metagenome (GOLD analysis project Ga0126337, IMG submission 92527) | Coral microbial communities from La Bocana,Puerto Morelos, Mexico - Diploria C A metagenome | ecosystem: Host-associated > Invertebrates > Cnidaria > Coral | place: La Bocana,Puerto Morelos...
AAGCCGGCAAATGATATCGAAACTGCAGGATTTTCGTCTTACCCTTCTGGGTAAGGAACTCCTACCTGTTGACTCTGTTAAGGACCTGGGTGTAGTGTTTGATAGTAAACTTTCATTCAATGATCACACAATTAAAACAGTATCATCTTGTATGTCTGCCTTAGGGCAAATAATATCAACTTCTTCCTCATTGAACTGGGCTTTATCAAAAAGACCAATTGGTTCCAGTAGATCTTAAATGTTAAATCCTTTATCTGCAATGCAGTCTCACCCTTTACCAACAGCTCTAGAATTCCACTTTGCTTTGTGATGTCCTTATCTGAAATACTACCAGAGTAAGGATCAGAAATAAATACAGGAGCACCAGAGGGTGCAATACCTAACAATCCCTCTGCAGTTGTAGTGTTTTTGTAAGAGGAAAAATACTGACTTTGAGCTCGCAAGGATGATGGTTTGCAAATCTTGATTTCTGTACAGTCCAAAATGCACCTGGTGGCTGGGTACCTTTCTTTAAAAGGAATGGGCATAGTTTCCTCAATCAGGTCTTTGCTCTGCCAGATGGGAATGGATCCCAATTCAAAGTACATGTACAACAAGTTAATCCAAGAAAGGAATATTCTTGAAACTGTTGCCCTTGATATTTTAAAAAGGTAAGCTACAAGGTAACCGGGTTTTTCATACCAATGTCTTTTCGTACCACCTACCTAGATACACGTTCGTACCACATCGTATACATGTTCGTACAACATAAACATACATTCGAAATAGCACAGATTTAGAGTATCTGATAGAGATTTTATATGTATAGCATGGTTCTGGTGTGATTTCTTTACATAAAGGATATCACCGAAGAAGTCCTGGAGAATAATTATCCACTGAATAACACTCTTATCTTCATGCAAGCAAGTTATTGTGTGACAACAACAGTCAGACTTTTTGAGAAACTCGGCTTTCAAGACAAGATCTTTAGCAAAGAAACATTTATTTTTATTCCTAGCAAAGTTTTAGGGGATTTCAAGGCGCGTAAAGTAAGGTAAACATCGCCAATGACTGAAAAACTTCAAACACGCGAGCAAGATAATTATTGTGTGACAACAACAGGGTGAAGATTTGTGTCAATCGGTCATATTTTTTTGAGATTCGCTTTTATGCAAAATTGCGAAGTTATGCCATTGAGAATAGGAAAGTATGCAAAACCCATCTCCCTAAATTTAGGTGTAGTTATTGATAGGATAGATATTTAAAAAAAAAATAGATGGAATTTTGCATGATCACACTATCACGTGGTCATTGACAGAAAATCCAATTAAATATGCAAATGTAAGTGTCTCACAACATCAAGCATCTAAATCAACATGGATCTTGTGAGAGATTTTGAAACTGATGATTCTGACTCAGAACCACAACAATGCTTCCAAACTGCAAGTATGGATAGGAATGCTGTAAGAAGTGTGTACCTGTTCACATACAGTCAAGCAAATACTGAAAAGTTTCGGAAATATGAGGATTTCGCATCAGCTGTAGTTAATTCCTTCGCCTCAGGTACAGCCAGTTTATTGCAGTGGTGTTGTTCCCCTGAACCTCACCAAATATTCCTCCTACAGGAGGAATATGTGACCAAGGAAGATACTGAGTTCAAACAAAGCGAAAACCACCCCCGTCTATCTCGAGTAACTCAACCAAGAACAAATCCAGCAAGCAGAAGGAGGCATTCCAGGCAAAATCGCTCCCAAAGTAGGGGAAGTAGAAGAAATGCCGACTATTGTGATGATGAAGATAGCCAAGATCGTTCAGCGCGAACACCACGAAAGAAAAAAAGGATGTCCACATTTGAGTTCTCGGAGATCATTACAAAAGAAAAAATAAAAAACCCTACTAGAAGTTCAAGCTTTAGCTGCTAAACAAAAGAAGGAAGGGAAAACAGATCTAGCGGAATTCCTGGTCAATAAGACCCCCGCGCGATTGCTGATATTATAGCAACAGCTTGGGAGATAGAAAATGCACAAGAAACACTAATAAGATCTACATTGTAAGCAGAGTCGCATAGACCTTTTAATTGGTGCTAAAAATAGTGCATGCTTTGAAGGCTGCAATGGAGATTGGCTTAACTGTGCAGTAGAAATCCTACAAAGAAATGGAGTATCAAGAGAATTTTTTGTCAATGCAGTCCACAAATTACTTCGTAAAGGAAGGGGGAAATATCATAATGTTATGATTGTTGGTCTGGCGAATTGTGGTAAAACTTTCATTCTCAATCCTTTGAAGTCTATCTACAAAACTTTCTGCAATCCGGCAACCAGAAGCTTCGCCTGGATAGGCGCGGAGAAGGCCGAATGCATATTCTTGAATGATTTCAGGTGGATACCGCAACTCATCCCATGGCAAGACCTGTTGTCCATTTTCCCGCGCCGAAAACCCATATTTTGAAGGACATTGATTTCGACATGGATACGCCAATTTTCAGCACCAGCAAAAATGCTCTTGTCTACATCAAAAATGGCATGATTGCTGAGAGAGAGACTGAAATGATGAGGGTTCGTTGGACCGTAATCCAATTAAACTACCAGATACCTTGTGACCAGTAGCGTGACATGCCATCCTGTCCAAGATGTTTTGCAAACCTCATATTATAAAACTAAAGTTACTGTATAAGAATAATTTCACACAAGCACAGCAATAACGATTAACAAAACATAATTGTCATGATTACAGAAAAATAATATGATTAACATTTATTTTCAACGGTTAACAAGTGATCTATATAATAAGGATGAGAGATCTCTCAGTATCTTTATAATTCCATTCAAATCACTGTTAATCGTTTTCTATGAAGAAAAAGCCTTGTTTATCGTTCAAATCAGTAAATTGTCTCGTTGCAAATGTTTATGACACAAAGAAGTTAGCAATTATATAATGTTTTGTTAAAAAATAGTATTTTATCTTGTTAATCGTGTTACGTAACATATTCGAATGTGTGATGCCATGTCACGCAACTCACAGTATCAACATGTCAATAATAGTTTCATTGGACAGGTATATTTTAGAAAAATAAATAACTTAACAATTGCATAGACTTATATAAAACGATTTAATACTTTGTTTTATCTCCTTTCTTATCGATGTCTATCCGGTTGTTCACGGAAGCTATTGTTATCTATCTCCGTCACTGAAAAATGTTTCGATGTATCGATAACGCATATTTTGAATTCATCGTAAGTCTCATATGTCATCACGTATTGCTTGTTTATGAAGCAACTGTTTGACACTTTTGAAAACATTTTTGATGGGGTTAAGATCCCCTGAACGGGGAGAAAATATTAATTGTTTGGCTTTTAGACAACGTATGGCTCCATGTACACACGCAGCATTTTGATTGGGCGCGTTGTCCTGTAAAAACATTCTCCTGGCTTTTGATGCTATGCCAAACATAATTGGAAAGCATTCCTTCACAAAATTAGCAAAAAATGGTCCATTGAGGTGTTCATATTCGTACACTTCAATGACACCGTGGCTATAGCTAACCGCTACTATAAGTTTGACAAGCTTTCCACCAGTCCCCTCTTTACTTCCTTTTGCAGTACACCCCCTAGCAAGGCCTTCAGATTTCTTACGCCATATGCGTCCACATGGTGCTAAAGCCTGCTCCTTTGGCCTTCTTTTGTAAGTAAAGCTTACATCGTCTATGTGATCTTTCCACACTTCTGGGGGGTATTGACTTTTCATTTGCTTCACAAACTTTCATCTTTTTTTTGCAGTCAGCCTCTGACAAAAGACCTTTCTTCCTGGCTAGTAGACTGAAATAACCATTCTTGTTGAGAAAGCGTCTTACAGTCCTGGTGCTAACCTGTCTTGCACTTATCCCAGCCATACTCATTATTTGGTCGGTGGAATAATTTCCCTCCATTCGTTTTAAAGACTTCAGGGCACGTAAGATCTTTCTTTCGTCACACCTATTCAGTTTTCTAGGCCTCCCACCCATCTTCTTAATCTTTTTTCCCTTGCCTTCCCATTGTTTCTCTCTTTTGATCCTGTAAACAGTCGCTCTTGAAATGCCACTCTTCTTACATATATCAGCGGGTTTAAAGTCTAGCAAGATATGCTACATAAGCATGTTTCTCTGCCCTCAGCTTGCCCGTAAAGACCATGCTATTGCGAATTGACACAACTGCGAGACATCTTGACCATTACAAAAACACTTTTTTTATCAAATATCTTTATGACATCACTAATTTGGATTTAGAATGTTACAAGAACGGATTCTGCATATTTTGATTGGGGTTACTGTGCTCACATACAGCCTAAGCCTCGGTAAAACGCTTTTTTGCAAAAATACAGTCCCAGTCAAAACTAAAACAGTCCTTGCTAACTGTAATTTGTAGTGTGGAATCATCAGCGTACTTATTTAGATCGATGTTATCACTGCTATCCCCAGTAATTTCGAGATCGTTTAGAAATACATTGAAGAGATATGGACCACTGACGCTACCCTGTGTTGTCCCTTTGTTGACAATTTTTCCATTCACACACTACGTCGTTGCACACAACTTGTTGCATTCTTTCTCCCAGGAAGCTAATATACCAGTTAACTAAGTACCGATTCAAGGGGGATTTTTTAAGTTTTTCTACCAGCAGGTTGTGCAGGTTGTGCTTAACATTTGGTAAATACAATTAATACAAGTTACAAAAACTCACTTTGCATCCAGTAACTAGCCCTTTGCTAAGATATATAGTAGTATTCTGTTTTACCTAGCCTTAGGAAATCATTACCAATGGACCTGCCCAGTCATTTGAATTTTAGAGTTAGAACTAGATAGGATTTCTAGTTTGTTGCACAGTCACCAGAAAATGGGAAAAGTAAATACGTATATATACGCCGATTCAAAGTATTGCATACAAAGAACTTTCCTTAGAAATAGACTTGTGATTACAAATATAAAAGTTACAAAAAACCAAAACGAAAACATTGCATGCTAGTAGGGAAGAAAATGAAGAAATGAACACGAGAAGGACAAAAATATTCACGCGTATGTATTCGGGGCGTGTGATCACTTAGATGTACAGATTGCGTGACATCAATGTTGGTCTATTTTTCAGTTCAATTAGTTCCTTTACTTCTTGCCTTTTTTCATTAGAAACATTCAATACAAAACTCAATAGATACCCAGAGAATGCTTTATATGCAAGAAATGGATCCAGGTCCTGCAAAAATATTGCAAAAGCCAGTGAAACAAACAAACAAAAAAAACTCTAGAACCTAAGGCTTAAATCACGACTCTTAACATACCATAGGTTATCTCTGGACGAAATATCTAGGGGTCCATTTTTCCAACCTTGTGCCACATTTTTTCAATCTCACTTGGTCCTTATAGAGAGTTGCTCTTAAGTAGCAGTAATTAAAATAGTTATGTAAACTTCCATCCCAGTGAAAGAGTTTGCTAGAACATTTTGTGCAGTAATATTCACATGGCAAATAACGTGACAAATATCTTTCTTACCAGTAGTTTTTCTTCCATAGCTTGATATTTGCTTTCCCTTGATGTACCAGGTTTTCCATCTTTTAACCACTCCCCCTCAGCTCCCTTCAGATTACTTGAGCAATCAGCATCACTGCTGACCTTAATACTGCTGTCCATAGAGTGAGACACTTCTTCACTGTCTGCAGCTGGCTCACTTTTAGTATCACCAAAACTACCAACATAGGAATTGTGGCTTTCTGTTTCTTTCCTTAAACGGTCAAGTTCTTGCTTCATTTCACTCAGCTGAGATTCATAGTTGTCAATCACATCTAGCACTCTGAAAGAATGTTGATGATTATTTTAGGTAAGATGTCATGTAAAATTAATTGAAACAATTACATTTTTGGATATATCCACTAATATTTTATTTTACATTAGGTATACAGAACTTGTTAATCCTTTCCTTCAAGGAAAAGATCCAAGGCATTTTATCAAAGCTTTCTTTGGAAAAATAGTTGTTTGTTCATCAAGCATTTGGTGAACAAGGACTACAGTATGAATGTGAAGTTAAATGTAGTGGAAAATATTCTACACAAACCAGTCGCTTCATACCCATAAAAATACTCTTGCCAGAGATAAGAAACTGAAAAAAGACCAAAGAAAGAATGAGGAAAGTGAAGGGGGGGAATCAGTTTAAAGTTAAAAGTAATACTTGTATTAATGAAATATGGCGGTGGGGAAAGAATGGCTGCAAGAGGTTTATTCAATAATTGTTGGTTTGCATGAAATGTCAGGAGGAAAATACAGCCCTTTGATTATCTTGACAAAAGAAACAAAGTACTGTATGGCGAATGATTTACCATTTGGCCCACAAGAGAATGGCAGAAAAGCTTTTGAGTATGTAATGTAATGCAATGATGTAACATTCATGTTCAGTAAAAAATAAAATAGGGAATGAGTACTTCATATTATTTTAAGCTGGCCTACTAAAAAACACCACTTGCATGACATTGTTTGGTAATGATCTGGTTACCAGGCTTTTCTGGCCAAAATGTTTTTTTTTTGTTGATGGCCATTAAAGGCAAGCTTTGTTGATTTTAATAGCGCAGAGGGACTACAAAGTTACAAAAAAATTATGATCATTGAGGGGGTAGCCCCTTTTTTGATGCTACATAAAAAACCAGAGTGATGCAGACAGAGCAAAGGAAAAACCTGATTTGTGTTTCACTGTGTGTTGTCACAAATAAATTATGTATCTTCTGGAAGTCTCTCAATGAAATGCTCTATAATCTACAATGAATTTACATAAACAGTCAGTTGCTAAATTTAGGCACTGTCTTTAGTGCACTGGTCCAGGGCACTGAATGATACTTTGGTTATACTGAAAAGTGCACCAATATATCAATCATTGACCCTGTACAAGGAATGTGTTGACAGTTTTGGGAGGCTATACCAAAGTGTCCCTTCAGGACCTGGTCTATCCTTGTTACCCTTCAACTAATATCTGTTAGACTAAGTGTCCTTTTTCCTGTGTGAGATCACACATAAGAAACAGAATGTTCCAAAATGTTCTTATAGGTCATGGCTGAATGACTTCTGGTTCAACACTGTTCTATAGAAAGTTCTGGAAATTTCACTTTTTTTGTAACAGCCATACAGCCATAATAAGCCATTGAACACTAATTCATCATTGGTAATAGTCAGTGACTAATTATTTTCCTCTACTTCCGGGGGTGAAGACACTTATCATGTACATAATTATACAGCAAATCTATTATTTTCTTACTTTTGATCCATGATACTCTGTTTTGGAGAACACTTTGAAAGGGTGTTGGCAACTTTCCTTCTCCCTTCAAGCCTCTTCTCCTCCTGAAAAATAATTACCACTGACTTAAAACTACTGAGACAATCTGAAATAGTGCAGAGTGCACTGTACAGCTCTGAAATACAGTAGTCACCCAAGTCGTCATACAAGCCATGAATGATTACTCCAGTTTATACTGACTTTACAACAATTTTACTTTTCACATCAACTTGTGTAACATGATACCCTTGTGCTTATTTCTTCAATGCTGGAGGTAGAGGGAAGAATGCTTAATGTCTGATTAAAAACTGGAAGGAAAAGAAAAATGGAAGGAAGTTTTGCTTTACTGATACAAAATGCATAGTCTCATTTCACAGTTAAATATTAAGAACTAATTTTCAACGAAAGAAAGTGTAAGAATGTTACAATGGCTAGATTAATTCTCATTGAATATCAAATACTAACTGAGTAGTAAGTTGGTATTCTGTTTCAACCTGTAGTGTTAACAATATAAAAAAAATTACATAAAATAAATAGATGACATTGATTAATACAACTGAGAAGAATTTCAAAGAGTGAATAAGGATGGTGAATTTTAAGCTCTCAATCACTTTTCACATTTCATCACCAGGCTTGAAATTCACCATCTTTATTCACTTCCACTGCATCACTACTCATGATGAATTCGACAGTACTGATCCTAGCAGTATGCAGGACGCCTGTCACATATTAATTCAGTGACATGATCTTGCTCTCCATGAGTTATCATAGCTCAGTGGATAGAGAGTGCCTGTCGGTGTTAGGAAAGTCATGGATTCAATTCCTGTCAAGGACTCAGAATTTTTCTTTGCCCCACAGTAATGGCATGTTAATCAATTCACCTTTCATACTGTTTTCATGTCACTTTTAGACTTGGGAAAGTTATGGCTAAATATGATCTTTTTGGTGTCTTTCATAGAGACAATTAAAGAAGGAAATAAACAAGTTGCTAGGAAGAAACAATTTGTTTCTGTTCTGTATTTGAACCCTGGCAAATGAACTAGTATGGTTTGAAATAAGGAGATTTTGTGAACTAAGCTAGGGGTAACCCACACACAGTAGCGTTCTTTGCACTAAATTAGGAGAAGTGACATTAGCTGAAAATATAAACACTGTTCCCAGTCAAAACGAGTGTCAGTGGCATCACACAACATATAAAAAACATGTTGTTTTCAGGGAAAGCAACAGGCCAATGAAACTAGAATGCATGCAGACATGCTGTGTCCTTTGACAAGGAAAAGCAACCAATGTTCATGTGTACTCTAACCTGGAATGTATCATTTACTTAATAAATAGTCAGCACTAATGCTAACTAATCTGCACGTGCATTAAGAGCAAATTGCTTTCATTCTAAAGTTAATAGTACTGTACCACAAGAACAGCAAAGGATTTTCAGAAATATAATATATAGCTTTGTGATATTATTGACTTGAATTAAAATTTATATAAAATGACAATACTTTTCAGGGTCCATAATTGCAACCACCTGGTTGAAAAGTGAGTGTTGGTGACCAGAATTTTGAGGCTAGTCTCCACAGGGCGACAAACTTTTAGCATCTTGATCAGGCATTCAAGGAATTGGTTTCACTTTAAATAAAAAAAAACTTGGTGTTTGGTTTCAAGTAAGAAACTTACCCCTAATCTCTTCAAAGTTTTCACCTTCCATAGACGATAATTAAGATGAAAACACGCTTTAGACAAATCCCTCTAGAACCAAAAGAGTACAAGTTTCTTGGTTACAAATGGAGGGACAACTACTCCTTTGACCTTGTTTTACAATTCCGGCTGAGGCCTGTGACCATGCCTTGTCAGTTTACAACCACTGTTATAGCTTACCTGTTTAACTCAGAATTCTACTTCATTATTGTGCCGAGATCACATGAGATCACAAGCACTTGCACAAACTAAGTGTAAGCTTATGCCATCTTGGTCTCAAGCACGTTTTTGCCCAAGGACAAAAACTCTGTAAATTCTTTCACTATGGGCGAACACAGTCCACCCTCAACCCAACTTCAGAGGTTAGGGGTTAGAAGAATACCTCAAAGGAGGATAAAAGCATGAATCAGGTATGAAAATCGGCTGGAATATCAGCTCCCAAAAAGGCAGAAAAAAGCCCCTTGCACCAAAGGACAGTGCGAGTGAAAGAAGCTTAACTATTACTTCAAATGCAGCATCCCTTGGCTCCGTTATTGCTGAAGCCCTCAAGAGTTCATTTCAAGGCCTAAGGGATTCAATGAATGCCAGTTTCACTGGCCTGGGCGACTTAATTGCCTTATTGCCTTAATCACTTGCTGACGGTGAGCCTCCCACTAAGAAAAGCTGACTGGATGAACCAGGGAAAACCAGAAATCCTCTAATTTCTGAGCTGACTAAAACCCTGCAGCTCACTGAGCATGTTGGCCCTGCCATCGACGGGGTCCTTGCATCCCTTGTGGATAAAATCATGAAGGAGAAAGCTAATGAAGGCAAAATAACTGATCTGAAAAAACAACATGAAATTCCCAAGAATTTCTTGTCAGAGACAAAGGTCAATCAAGGTGTATGGAACAATTTGGATGAGGCAGCTAGGTTGGCTGACCTAAAATTCCAAAAGGTACAGATAAGTCTTGCAAAAGGAATTATAATAATTGTGACAGAGGTCAGTAAGCTGATGGCAAAATCAGGACATCACAATGCCAACGACACCGTAGGCTCTATCATGGGCGGGGTGTTATTGTAGGCAAATACTAACCAGTGAGACCCAGTTCAATGCAAATTATAGAATTTCTGCAGCCCATCAAATCCAGTAACAAGCTTACTGTTTGGGGATAACCTCTCAAAGGCTTTTAAAGATATATTAGACACCAACAGGCTAAGCTCCAAGCTTACCAAAGACAGCAGTTCCACTCGCTCTGCAAAAAGTAGTCAACATCGCCACTATTGGCAGGGTATGAGAAAATATGATGGTGTCTGCACTGGCAACAACAAGTTCTCAAAAAAAACACCAGAGCCCCCTCCACTTTAGAAGGAAGCAGGGGGGCAAGAAGAAGAACGACTAATCTTGAACTGTATTCAGGTTAGTTAAACAGCAGGGAAATTTGCAGGTAGACTAAGGCATTTTTCACCAGCTTGGTCCAGTATCACAACAGACCAAAATATACTGGACATTGTACAGCATTACCATCTGGAGATTGGTAATCCAAATCAAATCCAGTTTGATTCAAATGAAAATGAATAACTGATTCAGAAATTACTCACCCGCTTGAACTGGGTGTTATTGAGCCTGCTGTACACTCTCAGGATGAATACATCTCCATGATTTTTGTGCGGAAAAAAGAAAAATGGCAAATATTGCATGACTTTGAATTTAAAACGGATCAATAAACACATTGAGAAACACCATTTCAAAATGGACACCCTTTTGTCTGCTGTGTGACTCATGACCCCACACAGTTTTATGGCATCACTAGACCTGAAAGATGCCTAGTATGTAGTTCCCATTGCTGAGGAACATTGCAAATACTTGAGGTTTTATTGGCAGGGTTGCCTATACACCAATACAGGTGTATGCCAAATGGACCTGCATCTACCCCTAGGTGTTTTTACTAGATGCTAAAACAAGTATACTCCACATTGAGACAGTATGGTCACCTCAATGTTGGACACATTGATGACTTGTGCCTTCAGGTTAGTGACACTAAAGAATGTCTGCTTAACATTTCAGACACACAGACCCTCTTTTTCAAGATTGGGGCTTGTCATTAATGTGGAAAAAACATGTCTCATACCAGCCCAGCAAATTAATTTTCTAGGCTTTGTCCTAGATTCAGTGTTGATGATAATTACCCTTACTGATGAAAAAAAGCTTAAGTGAAAGCTAATTGTAAAGCTTTGCTTCCCGCGCAGCAATACTTGACAAATATACAGACTTATTTCAAGGTGATCTTGGCAATATACCCATTGTTTACAAGATGAGGCTTGATGCCAATGTAACCCCTGTGATCAGACCATCATGCAGAATAGCCCTCGCAATGGAGGCGAGTGACAAAAGAGAGCTTGATAGGATGGTCGACATTGGAGCGATCAAACCCATGACCGAACCAACTCAGTGGGTCTCACAAATGGTAGCAGTGAAGAAGAAAGATAGCAGTATATGCATCTGCATCAACCCAAGATATCTCAATAAAGCCCTTAAGGTGGGGTTCTACCTAAAGGCTGTTTTTCCGTCGCGTAACTTGGGTTAATGCAAATATCTCATTTGCGTTTCAAGCAATCGAAAAACTGTTCATTCATCTCACAAATCTATGTTCTGCAGAGTTTTGTAAATTTTTGGGTGATTTTTGGGGATATTTGGGAGGAGATTTTTCTCAATGGATTAGTGAAATTTAGGGAAATAAGAAATGGTGAGGATTTAACGTGATGTTAAAATTATAGAATTTGAAGTGAAATATTTGTAGATGGACACCCAAACAGTTCCCTGAGAGCCTGGGATGCTCTCGCATTGGGGTCAACTGTCTGGTGGTGTTTCAAAAATAATTTTCTTCCTTCTATCCCTTCTTTACACTTCTTAAAATTTCACTCAAATTCGGGTGAAACCCCACCTTAAACGGCCCCAGCATCCTTTGAGGACGGTTGAAGATGTTGCATCACATATGTCTAACGCCACAGTATTCTCCACCCTTGCCATGAGAATTGGTTTCTGGCAAATAAAACTTGATCATGAATCTTCATTACTAACAACCTTCAGCACACCATTTGGAAGATTCCGTTTCTGCGCATGCCATTTGGCATCACTTCTGCCTCAGAAGTCTTCCAGCATGTGATGGAAGAGCTGTTTGCCAGGTATCCTTGTGCTATCATCGTTCATGACCTGTTAGTATGAGGCAAGGGAACAGCAGACCATGATGTTAACTTGAAGAAGGTGCTAGAAAGGGCGCGAGAAGTCGGTATGAAGCTAGCTCCAAAGAAATGCAAGTTTCGCCTTAACCGAGTATCCTATGTTGGCCATCAGTTCACAAATTGCGGTCTCAAACCCGATGAAGCCACAGTTGCAGCTATTAAAGAAATGCCAACACCAGATGGGTGAGAGGCACTGCGTTGATTTCTTGGCATGACCAATTATCTCCACAAGTTCGTTAGCAACTTCCGTGAGAAGACAGTGCGACTACACGAATTGCTGTTGAATGGCGTACACTGGAGTTGGGAGCCAGCACAGCAACAAACTTTTGACACCCTCAAGGCAGACATCTCCCAACCTCCGGTCCTGAGGTACTTTGACCCCTCAAAGCCTGTCACACTGTCTGTTAATTCTTCAAAGAGTGGTCTTGGTGCTGCATGTTTACAGGATGGTTACCCTGTGGCCTATGCCTCACGAGCCCCAACGAAGGCCAAAACTCAATATGCGCAAATCGAGAAGGAGCTGCTTTCTGCCACATTTCCATGCAGAAAGTTCCATTTATGGTCAGCAAGCTACTATCGAGACCGATCACAAGCCTCTCACAGCAATCGTATACAAGCCTCTTCATTTGGTCCCCGCTCATCTTCAGCATATGCTTTTGCAGCTTCAGAAGTATGATTTGAAGTTTATCTAACAGAAAGGGACTGAACTTTACTTCACACGCTTCTCATTCACCCGGTTCCAGAACTCCCTTGGTCCTTTCACTTATGTCCAGGATTGAACGCAAGTATTGTTCAATAAGTACTTCATATTTGGTAGGGATATCTGACATTTTCATATTATTACTTCATATTTGACAGAATTGTGTGTGTTTTGGTGCCTTTTTACCAAGGAATTTGAATATCATTAGAGTTCAATCCTGGACATATCTGGGTCCTTTGTGAGCTCAGACATATTCAACTGGAGTGGACTGCAATTCCAGTTGGTTTGAGATGAGCACTCTCAGTGACTTATCAAGTGTGATCACAAAGATGAAACAACATTTTGCTGTTCATGGCATTCCATCCAAGTTGCTAACAGACAATGGTCCACAATTTGCAAGTAGGGAATTCAAGAGCTTTGCCAGCCAATGGAGCTTCGAGCATGTTACTAACAGCCCCTACTTTCCTCAGTCCAATGGTTTCGCGGAGAATGCAGTCAAACAAGCCAAGAGCCTGCTTGAGAAATGTAAGAAGGATGATTCCAACCCTTTGCTTGGTCTTCTTAACCTCAGGAATATTCATTTCATTTTTCATTTTATTTATTTATTCCATTCTAAAATTAATATTCCAAGGGATCAAGTCTTAGTATCTCCTGCTCAGTGGATAATGTCAAGGTGTACCAGATGTGTTCTTCCTGTTGCGAGGAAACTCCTTATTCTGAAAGCAGACAACACCAGGCACGTCTCCTCACGTTTGAGGCTTAAAAACCAACAGCAAAAGTCATACCACGATCAGCATTCCAAACCTCTCCTACCTCTCCATTCACAGCAAGTCGTGCAAGTACAGACTGAAAGAGTGTACCAGAAAGTAGGTGTTGTCAACCCGCTACACAATCACGGTCGTACATTGTGGAATCTGAAGGAAAGGAGTACCGTAAAAACAGAGGACATCTCCTGTCTGTTCCAGAACCGGCTCCTGCTAAACGTACCCGCTGATTACGAGATATGCTATGTTCCTTCCTGGTACCACCTAGTTTACAGTAACCACCTAGTTCCCAGCCTCCTGTGAACATGCAATCCAGACCTAGTGGTTATCTGAGAATCCTCAGAGGTCTCCTGTGAAGACCCAGTGCCCCAGAGGGATACATGTATGTTACGTGATATGGAAGGACGGTTAGAAAGCCAGTTGCACATTAATAAGCTAGAACTAAAGGTTGGTGGGGCACAAAATCCCCAAGCTGTAACCAAATTGCTTATATTGCATAAGCTTATATTGCTCATACGTATGACATATGGGACTGGAGCATAAAAAACAACACCTGGTTAACAGCAATTCACATAGCCAGAGTGAAAATACCAAGGTTGACAAAGAGTCCTGGCTGTTCAATGACTGAACTGAATGGACCCTAAAAAGGGTGATTTTTGCTCAGATTACCATTCTGGGACATCCCAGAAATTGACTTATCTGCAAATAGACATGCTCAGTTTTGCAAGTTTGTCTCTTGGAAACCTGACCCAGCCTCATGTTTTGTGGATGCATTTACCATTACCTGGAATTGATTGTACCTTTATGCCTTTCCACCTTTCTGTAAAATTCACAGATGCCTGCAAAAGATGTTGGAGGAACAAAGACCTCAGGGAATCATGATCCTACCACTTTGGCCCACCCAAGTTTGGTGGCCAGAACTGGTGAAAATGTTAAGAAAATGTTCTTTAGCCTTTCTTCAGCTGGGCAACTTGTTTCAAAGACTTGGCTTAGAATCTTCTCTGTTAAAAGACTGGCCAACTTCCACACCCATGCCCTTTCTCAGTTTCATTTACAACACTCTCAAAATGTCTACTGAAGTGTCCTGAGATAAACTTGACAGCATTACCTTGCTTGTCCGTATCTGGCTGAATACTCCTAGCACAACAAAAACTTAATGGATACCTCCCTCAAAGGCATTGGCAGGTTTTATGATGGGCATTTCTTTTTTTATGCCACCTACCCTCTTTTCATCACCAACCAGTCTCAGCACATCAACGCAAGCAAAAAATATATGAAAGATCATATATCTGCAGAGAAAGGCATGAACATGTAACTGATCATCACAGTTATACACAGAACTTAAACAGTTGTCAAATTTAAGCCTGTTATACACACAAGTTAAGTTTTCAAATTAAAAATTTAACAACTGCTTAGGCTGTTTGTATAACTGTGATGATCAATCATGTCTTCATATCTTTCTCAGCAGTTCAAATATATGAACATTCATATATTCATCTGTATTCTTCATCATTTACAGGTATATTGACTTGATAGTTCAGTTGGTCAGACTGGTTCGAGATTTGCTGCACCTTTTGGTCCCTGTGGTGGTCCCTGTGGTGTCTTGCTCATGGTGCTTTCTACATGTAGTTTTCCTTTACCTTTCTTAAATCTTCTTTGTGAGGGAAGGCAGAATGCAACAGCTCTCTTGGCCTGCTGCCAATCGGAGAAGTTCTGCAGGCAGTCCGGAAGATTTGCAAATGGTTTCGCACTGATGGCAAAGGAAGTAATCTTCTTGACATCTGGATCGCTTGCTGAGATTGTTGCTGCTTCATCAGTTGTTCGATCATCACAGGGTTTCCATAAGAAGTCTGGCCCACTCCACCACCTGGGACTATTAACCAATTATTCACTTAAGCCTCGAGAAGCTTCATCTGCAGGGTTTTCCTTTGTATCTACTCTTCTCCATTGATTTGGTTCAGAGTACTCATGAATGGACTGGACTCAGTTTGCATCAAAAGTGTGAAACCGTCTTGAGACGTTGGATATAATTTATGCCCTTGAACAACCTCGCTGTCAGTCCAGAAGACTTCAGGGATGTTGTCAAACTTTAACACTTTCTTGAGAAAGGAGCTGATTTTAACCGATAACAGGGCAGCAGTGAGCTCTAGTCTTTAGACAGTGACTGGTTTGGAAGGAGTTTCTTTGGATTTACCCATTGCCAATGTACAGTGTATCTTGCCTTGGAAGTTAATTATTTTCAGGTAGGAGCATTAACCATATCCAGAGGTACTTGTGTATGAGAAGTTATGTAACTCGACTGACTTAACACTTCTGAAATTGACGGGCTTGTAACAGCGTGGTATCTTCAGTCTTACAAGGGTTCCAAGGTCTCTGCAATGAATCCCTTCTTTGGTTTTCTTGATGAACTTCCTATCGTCATGGGAAAGGGCTTGGCCATCTTTGTTTGCTTCATGAAAATCCGTCTCAAACATTTTTATCACTTCAAGAGGCTGAAATATCTCCTTTACCTTTGTCTTTAGAGTGAAGTGACACATCCTTTTCCCATTGCTAGGATTAACTTCGAGAGAGGCTATACAGTGACAGGAACAATGACCATTATCTTCAATCTTGACTGGGTTAACCACGCCAATGACACCCCATCCAAGTGCAGTCTTCTTCGCATGTGGATCATCTTCCCTTACAGGTATCACCTCTCTCAGTTTCATTGCTCACATGCAGTTTGCTCCGATGAGCAGTCCAACCTCAATGTCTTTGTAAGGCATAAGCTGATCCGCAATAGGGGTGAGGTGTGGCCAGTTCCGTGCTGTCTCTGGTCTCGGGATTTTCCCTGGCTTGGCTGGAACATCCTTTCGCGAGTATGCTCCTGGTAGGCCAATGCTGAAGGCTTCATTGAGACCTTGCACAGTTAAGCCGACTATCCTTTAACATGTGACAACTTCCTCCGCCAGAACCGTTGACAACTTAAGTTGAACCTGAGGACCAGTTAGTTTCAGTTTCTCCAAAACTGATTCTTTAATGACGCCAGCATCTGATTGGTCATCCATAAGCACATAAACAAGTTCCTTTTCTTGAAGGTCCTGCTCAGAATGAAGCCACACCAGTATGATCAAGGAATGTGAAAAGCATTTGTCATGGTTTTTCGAATGGGAGGCTTCTACCTAGTGAGAGGTCACCGCAGGAACTGTTCCGTTTGAGTTTTGTTTATCTTTAATAAAGGCATCATTATGTAATAGGGTCAGATGAGGACCACTGCATGAAGCAGTTCTTTCGTTGATGACAGTCTTTACCAAGGTGACCCCATTTCAAACATCCATGACAGAGACCTCTTGCACGTATGAACTGCAGTTTTCCTTATATCGTTAGCTTTATAAATTCATTGCATACGTCAATGAAGTGAGGTCCTTTGCAGAATGAGCACAACTCTCTTTTTGGTTTGTTTCTTTCTATGCCCTGCCTGACCTCGTTTGCACCTGTAACAGAACAGTTTCTTCGTCTGAGAATTTTGTTGCCCTTGGGTGTTCTGTCTACGTCTTCTTTCTTGTTCTCTTCTTCTATCAGTGTTTGCTAGAGGTAACAGGATTGCATGCAATTCTTGCTTCTTGCTTAACAAATTTGCAAAAGGCAGAGAAGGGCAGATATACGTGGCTGCACTGCAGTGTTGTGCACTTGAATCATCATCTCCGTTCTGTTCTTTGTTCAGCCATTGATCCACTTCACGCCTCCATCGATCTATCAGGTGTCTGGGTAGCTTCTTTGCCATTTTCTGATTTTCATCAGGGTCGTCAAGAATCTTTAAGTAATTCATTTCCTTTGCAGCGGCTTGACAGTGGAGAAGAAAGTCAGAGTATTTACGCAACATTGCCCCATCATTTGGTTGGATCCTAGGCCACTTGTTGATCTTCTTTCTGTAGGCGTCAGAAGAAAAGAAAGGGGTTGCCGAATCTGTCTGATAAGACCTTCTTTGCATCTGTATACGATTCAGAAGTCTCTAAGGATAAAAATCCATTGATTGCCTCCCTTGCCTCGCCTGCCGTATATTTTCCAAGGTAGGAGAGTCTTTGTGCAGTCTTGTGCGTCTGGTCTTAAAGGGTAATGCAGTAGAACGCCTCTGAAAATCTCTGGCTCTGGCAGAGGGAGTGAAACTTGTAGCCATCTTTGAGGAAACAGGTGGGCCAGCCATTCTAGAGCACCTTCACTTGAGGGCTTTGGGGAATTGAGGTCCTCATTTCCGTTATGAACAGTATTCTTCTTAAAAGGATCAACGGTTTCTGATTGAATGTAGAAATTAAGGTCTTCTTGAAGACTCAGGCTTTGGCGTAGATGTGCCCAGATACCCTGGAACGAGAGGTTTGGGCATTAACAGATACAGCGAAAACAAAACTGCGGGCCCTCTGTGGTTCGTAGACTGCTGACCTTCTTTAGCCTGTGTGCTGACCGCCTGTTTTGTATTAGGTTTTCTTTTCAGTTCTCCTCGTCCTTCAACATTCGGTTCGAATAGGGAATCCACTTCTGTCAGTAGTGTTCGTTGGCTACTTGCGGACACTGAGTTTGCTTGAGTCTTAAAGTAGCTCTGAAGAAGGTCCTCTTTTCCTGTGACTTCCAGTATAACATCTTCTAAATGCATGTAAAATTCGTTCTCGGCTTTAGTCACGGCGTCCATTTCTGCTTTGGCAATGGCAAGTTCCTTCTTCAACTGTAGTCTTTTAAGTTTATCTGCATATTCTTTAAACGCTGCTGTCCTCTCAGCTTCAACTTCTGAGAATATTAATTCGGTTTTTAATTTTGCCACTTTAGCGGACAGGTCGGCCTTTCGATCTGAGGTTGACATCGAAGATGCTTTACTAGACCTTTGACCTTTTGATGATCTACTAGAGTGAGAAGAACGACGGCTCCAGTCTTCTTGTTTTAGCTCACAAATCCTTTGGTTTAGTTGTCCTAGTGCATGTGTGCAGGTTTCAAATTTCTGCGCTGCCACGCGTTTCGCATCAAAATTATCTTTGAGTGCTTCGTCAAAGCGTTCGTGACCTTTGACCAGGATTTCCATCTTCGTTTCAAGCAGAATTATTCCTCTTTGTATTAGAGATGCGTGTTTGAAGTCGGCAAGAACATTTTCAGTCTTATTTAGCTGCTTTCTCCATGCTCATTGTGCTGATGTGGTATGATCCTTGAGCAATTCAATACAGTCGAACCTCGATTATCCGGACATCGATTATCCGGACTTTTCGATTATCCGGACTTTTTCTCTGGTCCCGTTTTTTTCATGAATATTAATGACCTTTGATCTTAAAAAGTTTAAAAGGTAAAAAATTCAGAAATTATGTTAAGAGTCAGGAAAATT
>Ga0126337_10000596_pt1 | contig 18975 bp, 5 predicted proteins | sample DipCmetagenome_FD_92527 | JGI IMG/M metagenome (GOLD analysis project Ga0126337, IMG submission 92527) | Coral microbial communities from La Bocana,Puerto Morelos, Mexico - Diploria C A metagenome | ecosystem: Host-associated > Invertebrates > Cnidaria > Coral | place: La Bocana,Puerto Morelos...
ATAGAAAAAAAAGAAGAATAAAGGTTAATTTGGAATACGTGTTTTTTTTATTTATGTTGGTTGGTGGGTGGGGGGGGGGGGGGGGGGGGGGATTCCTAAGCATGTTGTGCTTTTCCTTACAATGCTCAGGACAAAATACGTGGGTCTTTATTACACTCTTAAAAATTATAAAAAATCAATGCCTTATTATGCCCCTAAACTTGGACAAATCTTTTTACGCAAGTAAATAAAACGAATTCTTTTAATTTTTGAGAATTACCACCCTGCTGTTAGAGGCATTCTCCTTGTCTAAGGAGGTACTCCCCCGAATATAGCTTCTTTGGTAACCTAACACTACAGCTTGTTTAGAGCAAAGTGTAAAACATCAGAGATTTAAGTTTTGTTAAGAGCCATGCAATAAGTGCAGCGGAGCTAAGATAAACATTTACATGTTCAGCCAGTTGTGGCACTTAAAATAATTTATCAGCGACAAGCAGAAACATTTATATTAACATATTAATTAGCCGCCGCAGCTAAGATAGTCACGAAAGGCAAAATAGTACTTTAAATAAGAGCTTGAAAGCATTATAACAAATTGTTTATTAGAGTTAAGGTGAAAATGGTCATAGAACGATTGTATAGAACGCCACAAAAAAACTGAAACGGTAAGGCGTTTTCACTTATCTCGCAGGTCTGTCACCTTTAGACTCTGGACTAGAATAGTCCAATTACGAGTCAACTATTTACTATGCTCTGGACTAAACATAATTATAACCTTCTAGAATAATTAAGCTAAATAAATCAAAAATAATCTTGAACATTTTACTCTCTATATGTCGAGCATTAGTACCTTCAGGATTTTCTGTTGTGTTTTGTAAATGTTAAGACCCGTTTTAATTCAGTTCTTTGTTGGTGAACGCACTTGAATCGAAAACACTTGGCACGTGTTCAGAATATGATATGATAGACAATGAATTTTCATTTACAAGTCAAATTGTTTCAGAATAGTTGTCGTTTTCATTAGTTGACATTTTCCACAGTCTACTAGTCATAACAAAGCCCGTAAGCCATAAACGATGCAATGTTTGAGCATCATGAGAAGGTTGTTAAGATCTCGATATGAAATAATGTGAGATAAATCATATCTTTATATGAAGTACACGCATAAGGTTTTTAAATTGTTCCTTCCCCCCCCCCCCACCCCTCCCACCCCAATGTTCAGTGAAGAGCATATGCTCTAACAACATCTTTGCTGGCAGGAAATAGGAAGAAGTTAAGACGGACCAATGACTGAGACGAAGACCTGATTTGACCGTTATTGTGAAGTGAAGTGAAGTTCTACAGAGCATATGCTCTAACGACATCTTTGCAGGCAGGAAGTTAAGACGGACCAATGAGTAGACGAGAAATTTAACCGTTATTGTTTATGTAAATCAGTTTTAAATGAGCAAAATGAAAACTAATGACTACAAATGTGTTGCGTGTAACAGTCATTATAGGTTAAATCTCTGTTTTAATGTTACAGGTGAACTTTACAGCATGAGGGATGCTGAAGGCTGGAATGGACATAACACACGTCCCTCTCAATTTGTTTCACAAAGGCACGGATATCAAGACAAGCTGTTGACAAGGCAACAAGCTGACGGAGGCTTCTCAACAGGTGAGCTAGAAGTCCTAACTAGGTGAAAATGTTCAAGTAGAATATTAGTAATCTCTTTAATACTAACCGAGCACGAGGGCCGTTCTTGGGAATAAAGGCCCGAGGTCTTGGCAGTGTGGACCGAGCGCAGTGAGGTCCGCACAAAGACAGCGGAGGGCCAATATTCCTCACCAGAACAGCTCGAGCAATTAAGAACAAAAACATACACGGTTTATGACAAAATTCCGACCAAGACAGGGAAATAAGAACGCTGGGACTCCTTTCTCAGCGAAAATTTTCGAAATAGCTTTCCCACGAGCATTTTTGTCTGATGGCAGGGGTCTTGTTAATGATTATAAAATATTCACAGGCTTTGTATCTCTCTATTTTTTCGTCTGTTGACTGTGAGGCAAAAGAATGGGGTTAGAGAAAAAAACGGTAGCGCATGGGCAAGAAATCATTTTACAATAACTGCTGAGGTTCTCGTGCTCTCATTGGCTGAGTTTCATATAGATGACGCTATCATGTGCCGATCTTGAATGCTCTTTTGTTCTTTGAACTTTTTACCTATTATCACAGGCGCGGATCCAGGGGAGGTGAAATGGGTGAATTTTCACTCCCCCTTTTTCTGAGCCCCCTTCTTTCTTTTTTTTTTCTTATCCCTCGAATATTGAAATAATATTTGATTTCTCTGATTTCTCTGATTGAGGTGGAGAAAATTCACCCTCCATTTCAAAATCCTGGATCCGCGCCTGTATCATTGTTAGTTATTGGTAACAGGTGACCACTTTCCTTTAAGCGGAACTCCTTTAAGAGGAAAACATCTAATCCAGTTTCTGAACTCTCCGTTCCGTGAAAATGAACGACGAAACAAGACTCATACCAGGAAGTTATTGAAAATTTACCATTCGAACCCTGGATGTAGTTTCATGTGACTATGACAAAAGCCCTTCATTCATGACAAATTACCTCTCGGTGCATGTCCATTCCGAAAGAGGCATATGCCCGGACTCCCGAAGAAAGCTTGAGGCCTTCAGCCATGGATTACACCGGTCCCTTATATCGTTCATAATCCCCTGATACAGGTGTATCAATTAAATAGCCTGGGAGGTCTATCTACCCAAAAGGATTGGATTTTAGGATCAATAGTTCCAGGAAGATTCTGTTTCTTGTTGTACAAGGCGAGCCGGAGTAAACAGTACAACTTTACGAATTGAAAATAAAAGCCAAAATCGTTACTATTTAGAACGAGGGAGCTGTAGAAATCAGGGCTTAGCTCAAGTTGTAACAGGCAAACCGATGCACGCGCGTCGATCATTTGCTTTGTTTTTTTTGTTGTTGTTGTTGTTTATAGTGAAATATTTAGGAAGCGAAATTTTTCCATGGACTGGCAGTTGTTTATATAATAATGTTTTCATGGACATTGCCTCAATCACAATTTTTTTCTGGCTACGGCTCTGGAGATTATAATCGAATTCTTGCAGCTGCGTAATCCAATATACACCTTCAATCGATTTGTCGAAAGTGTCAGTGACTGCGCATGAAATACTGTCAATAAAGTTCAAAAATTCGCCATGTCGACTAAACGGCTCGTAATTCAAAACGAAGTCTTCTCCCGAGAAACCTAAGCTGTGAACAAGGGATTCCTTTGTTTGGCCAATCGGTCTGCCAAAATATCTCTTCTCCTTAAAGATATTTTACTTCTCATATTAGGCATGAAAAAATAAGAAAACGTTTCGGGTATATCTGGCGAGGTTGTCACTTCGTAGGAACTCGAGTTCGAAAAACCCCTTTTAGGAAACAGAGGCAATTTGGATACTCGGTAAGACTAAACGGCGCGAGAAAAGATATATTAACATGAAAGAAACATGGAATGTTCCAGTTTGACAGTGTTTTACCCAGATTACTCTTTCTCCGTGTTTCTCCAACTTGATAGAAACGAAAAAAAAAAATGCTTTCAATTTCTTAAATACTAGTGAAAACATGGCGGTGTTCCATTTACAGAAATGGAAAACATTTTGCCTTTGAGAACGAGAAAAGCTGTGGAAAAACAAGAGATAAGAGTTTGTTTCTCCAGCTGCTTTCAATTCCCCTAAGCTTTAACGAGTTATTCACTATGTAAATATGAAAAGAAAGGTTTATATTTCATTAACAAAATAAACACACGAAATATATTTTTAAACAGCTTTAAAATATGGTAAACACATTTTGAGCCAATCACAACGCACGCGATAGCTTGTTTAATTTTAAAAGTGTCTTTATTTAACCTTGGGATGCTAAAATTGATATTTTATGGGATCGAACAGCTGGGAAATCTTTGGCGTCCAACTCTAATATTGTCAATCAGTGTTAAAAGGATATGCTGACTTTACGCGTTTTTAATTTCGAGTGAGCGTTCCGTTTCAAATTCACGTACCAAAGTCTGGCGGGTGGAAAATGTTCGTATCTGCACCCACTGCCTCGTTTTTGGTGGCATTTGGCAACAAGAAAATAACTTATTTTTTAATCACGAAACGTTAAGATTACAACGCGATAAAAGGGTTGCTCCGCTGGCAGGTGTACACATTATAGATTATAAATCGGTCGTTGGATCTGATCTATATCCACCTGCTAGGCATGCAATAACATTTTTATTTCTGACACTGATGTTTCTCTGAGTTATGATTGTGATCTTGGTAATTAAGGACTCTCAGATCTAAAAAAATTTTTTCTGGAAATATGAAATGATTTGAATCATAATAGCAGCTGCGAAGAAATATGAATCTGTTATTTTCTAATTTTCTTTTCCTTAAGCTTACCTTTTGCTGTTATTTCTCACACAGAGAAATCTGGGTTTTCTTTTCACTGTTCGACCTGTTGTCATGCCAATTACCCCTTTACACTTTCTTATAAACGGAATTTTTGTTGTCATACTGTTTTATTTTCGTCGTTTTAGCGCAATAAAGCTAATTTTTAGTTCTTTGTTTTTCTTTTATTGCTATAGTTGTAAACAATGCTTCTTCATGTAAAAAAAAAAGACTTGTGTAATTAAGAAGCATTGTTTACAATTATCATAATAAAAAGATTTTGCTCTTTTTAACTATAGCGTTTTTATTTCTGTAGTCCTCCTCAGAGATATATATAAATTCTTTAAAGAAGCAGCGCGCAGACGTGACCTGTAATGGTCTTAGGAACTAAATCTTTAAGATTTAAGGCCGCTATGTCTTTAAGTATTTTGCTGGAATTGTATTTACAGCTGTAGGGAGAATTAGCATGTACAACTGTACCTTCGATCACGCGTCTAAAGCAACTGGGGCTTGGCTTTCAATAATATATTAGACTTTCAGAAAAGAAAGAAAGAAAGGAAATTGAAATCCAGAGCAAAACAAGATGAGTGTTGGAGAGAGCAAGGGAGGTTTTCGCTCATAACTGTTCCTTGCTGCTACCTTCTACATAGTTCTACCTTGTTGATCGAAAATATAAAACATGGAAAAAAGACAGCTGGGCGTGAACAATAAAAGGCATTAGTATTTGGGCAGCTGGGTTACTGGTTTAAATTATGAGACTGAAGCACAACGTTCTGTCACAAACTTGCTATCTGATGAAGAAGCGTTTTAGAATTTTCGCGGCGTCGTTTGATTAATGGAGGACATGGCTAAGCGTGCTGGTCGTGTAGGGCAAAATCCACCTTACCAACTTATGCGAGAATTCCCATTAGCTTGGATAAATGGTAAATATGGTTCAAAGTTTTGTATTTTAGAAGTCTCCAACTTGTACTCTTCTTACACGAGATGAAGAGGCGTTGAGGCTGAAATTTAATAACAACGCAATTACTTTAGAAAATTCTCAAAGGTTGTAGGTAAGCTTTTTTTAGCAAGACATGCTCAGAGGCTGAAAGCCATAGAAATTGTACCATGCTTACAACATTCGCATGAAAAAATAAGGTGGTGATATTAATTCAAATACTAATTAGTCCCTTAAATTCGCAAGAATGTCAAGTAAAGCAATCAACTCAGAATTATTTTTATTTTTATTTTCAAACTGTGAAAAATAATTAGCGCCACATGGAACTACTGCTAGATAATTTTTACGTCAAAAGTCGCGCCACAGACTAGTGGAGAACCCCTCGAAATTAAATGATATAGAACCATATCACATAAGGGGAAATAAAACAAAATATAACGTACTATTATCTGAATATTAAACCACGTTTGTGATGAGTTTCAGACTACAGAAGAACAATCGAAATATGTCGCTAAAAACGATCGGCATTATTTTGGAAATCTTAATCCTGGTATATATTGTATAACTCAATCGTTCTTCAGACTACTGTCAGTGCAGAAGTCAAGCTAGACAGAAACAATAATGGAAGCATTGGGGGTCAGCTCCTGTGGATATTTTTTCGCAAAGTCTTTCTCTTTTCGCCCCTTTTTTGATCTCGTGTCAATCCAATCAGCGCCTAATTTACATTGTAAATAGTTTTCGTTTTTGGTTAAATTGATTCGAATAATTTGACCTTCGTTTGAGATTGTTTTCTATATTTCAAATACAACCGTTTTCTGATTTTAGTTGGGAGGAATCCCTTCAAAACCCTGAACCCGGCTGTTCAAAGCAGGACGAAACGTATTCATAAAGTACGCTTTAAGTTGGTTTTATAAAGACAACTTTCCCACATTAATTGTTTAACAGTTTGGTTACAACCATTTTTTGTTTTGGCGACTAACAACCTAGTTGTGTAAACAGCTGCTATTTTCGGTCATGTATTTCATATCGCTCTAAACTAGCTATTAAACGTATGTTAAGTCACGGTTTTAAGAAGACGAAGGAAAAAGAGGGTGGTGGGGTTGGAGGGGGGTGGGGGAGGGTGGAAGGACCGAGGGTAGAACGTTTTTAATCACGGATTATTAGCACTAAATCACTTCTCCGGATTAGCGGTACATCACTCTGGAACGAAGGAAACTGGACACTTTTAGCTAGCCTTGAAGTTGTTTCTGTAAAGTCCAGTGACCCAGGCCTTTTCTTTGTTAGAGCCGGGACGAAACATTGATCCTCTCTTTGAATCGGCCTGTCTGTGATGCCTTGAATACTTTGGCCTGCAGGTTATTTATCTATTTATTTATCTGTGTTCTTAAGGGGGGTGGGACTCCGGTATGATAGTGGCGTGCGATTGGATCAATCCTGAAGAGAATTTAAGTTCGTTTCTTTCGTCTCGAAATTTAATAAAGAGCCGCGTCACGAAAGACATATCTTATTGGACCCAACGTTTCAAGTTCGTCTTAAATTGTTTCCATATTTTTTTGACTTTCTTATACTCAGCTACTCTTTACAAGTTTCCAGCGTTTTAACAGTGCCATTGCGGAATACTCAAAAAGTTTCTTCCTCGCATAGTGGCCTTTGAATTAAGTTGGGAGAAACAAATCCTAAACGAGTTTCAAATTCCTTTTGCAAGAAAGCTGTTGTAACTGCACGCAGTCCTGGAGAAAACTGATATATCAAAGAAACGAATACCTTTTACGTATATGAATGCACTGTCCTGATATCTCTTGGAACACAAGAGGTCAATACTAGTTTTTTTCTCTCTTCCGTCATATATATATCTTATTAGACATTTTAGTGTGTAGTATCGCTGTGTAATTTTACAAATGATGAGTAAAAATTTACAGCGATACTACACACTAAAATTTCTAATAAGAGATTTATTATCCAACGTTTTCGTTTCCCCAAAATTCTGACTTGCCAAGGTTTTTAATCTTTCGCGCGGTCGGGTGAATAAGACGAGCACAAATATCGTGTGATATTTGTACTCGTTTCGCGCGTTATTTGTACTCTACGAAGCAGTGTTGGATACTAAATCCTATTATTTTCTAGCTGCTACTCATCCTGTATCTTTGTCTTCCCCATAACTACATTGATATGGGAGAGGATTTGTATTGGGATCTTCCTGTTGATTATTTCAATGACCACTGAAAATTTCTTATTTATTCATGTTCCGTAGGTGGTCAGCCACCCTTTCCAAGGATGCACTTCCCACCATTGTCATCGACAGTGGGACTCGCATGTGGGTCGTCGCCATTTAACGATACCCTGCCTCCGATGACCAGCTCGCCTATTCATCCAGGCTGGATGCCGCATGATCCTCATTATCCACGTTTTCGTGGTGTACAACCATTCTTTTTGCCAGTGGAAAGACGTGATGTTCATTTTCACCGGCCATGCCATCCACCTCCTTCGCCATGCCACATGAGCGTTTGCAACGTCTGTACCCGCATTAGTTGTTATCGCAACTCTCCTTTCCCCAAAAGGCCTCGTTTTGAAGGGGAACGACTGCTGCCCACACTAGAAAATGCAACGACCATGCCTGTACTTAATGCAACGTCGCAGGCTTCCCAGGCACACAAGAAATCGCTACGCACACTACGCCCTCCACCTCCTCTTCTGAAAACAGTCCAGAATAGGTCCCATCACAGAACATCAGCAGTACCTTGTTCTGGAACCGAAACACCACAGATATCGCACGCGAGGAATATTTCAGGAAATGACTCCAAACATACTTTATCGACTCATACTGGTTGCTTAAAAGATGGCTTCAAGTATAATGATGAAGTCAGTGTCCAGTTCCATTCTAACACTATAAGAAAGTCTTCCACAGCGCTGTGCAAAGTTTACCCACAGTACTCCTGCGGGACAGGTTTAAAACCGACTAAGCGTGGCTGCAGTAGTGAGGTTGACAAGAATAACAACACGAATAGCGATAATCATAGCGAGATTGCACAAAGCACTACATCGTCACACGAAAACTTTCACAAGGATACGTGTATGTCATCAAACCTTGTGAAAAAAGAGCAGACTGAAAAACGTTCTAGGTTTAGACAATCAAATGCATCCGATACTGAGACAGAGTCATACAGTATGAAATCTCAACTACCGGAACATGCATCATCTTTCAGAGCCTGTGATCAAGCCTTGGACTGCATGGCAACACGTGAGCATGTCCAGCAGGAACGTCAAGAACGATGTTTTGTAATACCCCAAGAAAAACGTTTTTTGTCTAGTGATGGGAATCAGAGTGGCAAATCCCAATCGTGTGATGCGAAAGTGAAACAGCACACATCGGTATGCAAGTGTTGTAGTGAATCCCGAAGCCTCCTGTACATACCAGAGAGACAGCAAAACATGCCTCAGAAGCACCACCCCCTTGGTGTTGCACCAAGGGATTACAAAAAGTACGCAAGCACAGCCAGCGACAGTTCTCTTGAAAACAATAGAACAACAAGCGAGCAGTATGAGAAGTGCCCAGTTCTACCACCAACTGGATATCACAAATGCAGCACAGACTTATGCAAACTCTCATACAAGAATCAACAGTTCACACCCTCACCAAGGGATAAGATCGCTCGATGCCACCCAACAACAAAAGAGGACCATCAGGGGTGCGTTAATAGTCCTTTCAAGTTTCAGGCTCCACATTTTAGTTTGAACGAGTCGATCGTTCCACAACTGCGCAGTGGAAGACCTCGAACGCGAGGTTTGAAGGACAAATCCTTGGATTACGGTGGTGTCCCAAAATTCTGTCCTACGAGTTGTCAGTCTCTTCCGTGTAAGTCTGTTTCTCCGTACAACCGCAGCATGCAAACTAATGACGATTTTGTATTTTCTGGGCCATCTTGTAGAAACACAAATAATAACAGCACTAGAGCAACGGACCAAATACCTTATAAACCATCTGTAACCAACGACAATCCAACAACAAGCATGAGAAATTCCGAAAATAAACAGCAAATAACAAGACAACCTGTAGTATTGGATCAGCCTAGAAAAACCACGACTCCTGCAGCGCAATACGATCGAAATACAGATACCAGTATCACATCTCCCGTTCAGCGGTACCAACAATTCTCAAATGAGAAAACACATAACATCACAAACTTTGATCGGAATCAAGATCAGATGGGCCCAAGGACGCAATGTCAAGAAGCTTGTCGCAACCGTTGCCACGACTCTCTGTCTGTGTCAAGGGATGAAACTACTAACGGGAGCAACTTGCTTCAAGGTCCTAAAAGGAAAAGTCTATGTAGTGATTCCAATTTCGTTACGAGTCTCAATGACCTCCTGAAACGTAGGACAGACGCTACTGAGGGGAAGCAAAGAGCGAACTTTTCATTTGATGAAACCCAGAGAACGGAAGCTGCACTATTTCAAAATAAAAACGCTCACACCCAAAGCTCGCCGTGCCAAGAGGAACGAAGAAAAGCAACCATATTTCAGAGCATGGGGAACGTAAAATCCTTTGAAGACAATCAAAAGGCAAGAAAATCTGAATGCGACGAAAACCGAAGAATGGGCACCACGAGATTTCCAAACGAAATAACCAATATGGAAAACAAAGCTTTAAACGATCAAGCGACAGACACATCAAAAACACAACAAACCTGTCGTTCACCATGTACTATGTTACTTCCACCTGATGAAGATGAATTGGACGACATGGACAGTAGCTGTGGTGGTTACGCAATTGACCACAGTTCCCTTCCCAAAATTGTGGCCGTGCATTCCATTGTGAAACGAGATGAGACCCGTGGAGCAGACCAATCAAGGCTCCCTTCGAGCGATAAGATACATTGGAATGATCTCCTGAAAAAGCTAAATTCTGAAATGAGCAATTTCAAGGAGGACATCGAGTTTCAAGAAAGTAAACCGGAAATGACTCCTGAAGTGAGCACGACAAACGATCTCCAGAGCCTCTCGAAAGGAAGCAAGGTCATCGACAATCAGAAGCAAAGGGAACCTTTCCCAGGAGATAGGAACGTCACAGTTTCTCCAAAGAAAGATTCTATTACGCAGCCGGAAAGTTTGAACGAGGGGAAGATAAACGAAAGCCTTTCACAATGGACGATGTGGGAATATCTTTCCCCGTCATCAAAGAACGTAGCTATTCACGTCACGAACCCAAGCGCTTACGCTGAAACTGGGAGAAAGACTCAGTTACCTCGCAAAAAACCAACAGTGCCAGAACTTAGCAAGAAAATTTTGATTACTCGAGAAAGAATAAAGAAAGAGACAATCCCTTGGAAAAAGAAGCTTCTTTACAGCTTGGAAGCGATACTCACCAAGAGACTAAGAAGAACGGAAAAGGAAACCGGAGAAAAGGCTAGTATTTCCTTTGAGGAGGGAAAGGTCAAGGAAGAACTAAAGGAGAAGAAAAACGGACAGAAAGAGCGACGTAACAGCCAAGAAGGAAAGGAGAAGATTGCTGTACATCGCCAAAAGCAAACTATAAAAAAGAAATTTTAAAGTTTGAACGAGTCGAACGTGTGCTAAAGTAGTTATGTGGCGTCAAGAGATTACCTTGATAATCTCTTGGTGGCGTACATCTAATGCAAAATGGCGGCCAATTTAAAGTTCTTTTACATGCGTTTTCCTAAGCATAATTATCCTCGTCTGAGAACAAAAATTGCTTTAAATTACGAACTCAAAAGATAAAATTTTAATTTGCAGCCATTTTTTCATTAGGATCGTAGGTCCAAAATTTGTCTGAATCTTTTCAAATCTTCTCAAACCTTGTTACTGTCCATTGTTATATGACTAGCTCCGTGAGCGGGCAAGACGAACCGAATCTCGCGCTGTGATTGGCTACCCGAGCGGGCAAGATGGAGCTATCTTGCCCGCTCGGGATACGGGCTTTGTCCCGCAAGGAAAATTTATCATGTTTTGGTGTTTTATCTCGTATAATATATGCTTTATTGACCAAGCTTGTTCGGTCAAGATGGCTGGATATTGGCCTCGTTCTTGTTTTGCGTGTTTATGGACCTCCGACTTCGTCTCGGTCCACTGATGAACACGCAAAAAAAGAACTTGGCCAGTACCCAGCCATCTTGACCTCACGCTTGGTCAATAACCCATATTACCCTTTTGAATCTGCTTTCCTAAAAACATTGTTTGGATGTTAGAAGACTTTCTTTATCGTAACCTGGCTCCTTTTGATGAAAAAAGGAATTATGATCATCGTGAATGATCATTGTAGATTATCCACAATTAATGTAATCTAGCCTTTCGTTTACCCTTGAGAGTTTCTTTATCAACAAGCAATTTTAAGACTTTTGATTGCTGAAAATACCGAATTCCTTAATTAATAATTAAGGGCTTAAAATTTATTTCATATTAGATAACTAGAAGCTCAAGAACGTTTCAGTTGAATCAACCCAGCTGTTAAGTTTATATTTTTAATGAGAAAGAAATAGTTTTTCATTAGAGAATAGACGGGAACTGCACAACCCATGGTTGTGCTCGCTCTGTATTCACTTACCAACGAATAATTAAGATGATCTATAAACTTCTCACCGCTGCTCAAACCGAGCTCAAGCAAAGCACAATCAAATTAAAGGAAGCCTGGTATAGATAATGCTATTTTATCAAATGCTGTATATAATCTTTATAGTTCTTGATATAGCTTTCGGAGTATATTTTTTCCGATTCCTTTTGAACGTTCTCTTCATTTTAAGTCAGTATAGTTCTGATACGTAGGGCTAAATGGATCTACAATTGTAAATACTCTAGACTTGTTACACACATAAAATATAAATGTAGTTTTTAGTAGATGTTGCCCTTGGCTTAGTGTCGCCATCGAGGGTGCTGTAAAAATGGACATGCATCTTTTTTTTTAAAAAGATAAACAGGTAATTAGGTCGTCGAGAGATATTTTTCTGGTTCTCGAAAAAGACGATTTCAATGTTAACCTTGCAAGCCTTTATAAAGCTTTATAAATAAAATTATAATCGGACATGATTGGTCCTGTGTTGAGGATGATAAATGCAGTTCACCAATAAGTAACTCTCACTTGGATTTCAGGGGGAAAGCGTTGGGGAGAGGGGGGGGGGGGTGTGAGGGTTGTAAAGGGTCCCGTGGATGTGATGAAGGTGTGTATGCATAGCCTTCTCGGTTAACCGGTTTTGAGGATAATTTGAGTAGCAACAAAGTTTCAAGGGTTGTTCTGTAGAAACCGGAAGTGATCTCAAGCGATTGGCGCTGGTAGTCGAGCGTGTTGTTGCTTTTTATTTCACATACATGTAATGTGAAATCTATTCAATTAAATTCTATTCTATTGAATTTTATTAACTCGTGTGTTTCATAGGATGTTATTTAAACCAGCTTCTACTTTATGCCGGGGAAGATGTGATAAAATGGTCCAACAAATGCTACAGTTAATTGTTATAAAAAATAGATAAAGAATACATTGCGGACCTATTAGACTGCATTTTTGATAGGCTTATTGCCGCCAAAATGCTGAGAGAACCGAGAAAAGCTTCTAAACTACCTATAAATCACGAACCGTTTGTTGGCTTTACCAAAATGAAATGCACAAAAATGTTTCATCAAAGAGAGAAAACCATGATTTCCGTGATCAAATTTCTTATTCTCAAGACGTAGTAAACCAATCACGACCGCCTAGTCTCCAGACTCCGCACCCAAACGCAAAGTCCAGGGAAAAAGCCATGAAAACCCTTACTGCTATAACATTCCGAAGAGAGGAACTGAACCAAAGCCGAACGACAGCGGTTGAAGGTACTGGAAAATGCACTGAGATTATCATAATTTCTTGATTATTGGAAATTACTTAATTACTTTGACAGGCAAACCCAGGAAATCGAGACCGGAATCAGTCATTGTTGAGGTAGACGATGCTCGTAATATGTATTTTCATTTTTTTCCGCTCAGTTACTGCGCCCTCTCCGGTTCACGGCGTCTCAGCAACAATAAACGGGAAGCATGAGTACACGTGCTTGTGCTTTTTTCTGTCATGCTAAAACACCTTACAGCGTCAATCAAGACACCTTAAACTAGCATTACCCATAATACCATAATTCCACATTGTCGCGTACACTTATATGCTTTTGTGGGACAAACTTTGTCAAAACTGCTACATTTTAGTGTATAAATACACACTCTTATCCTCCATTGTGCTCCCGACGAACGCTCAAAAAGTCTGTGCGCTAGCGCGGTTATTGACCTTTTTCAACTTTTCGTTCATAGCACTAATCATCGAAGTGTTTCCTTTGCCTTTCGAAACATGCGAACAGTTCACTTATCACTTCATTTACTGTCGTATCTTGATTTCCGCCGCTCTCTCGTCTCCGGTCTAGTTTCCGTCTAGTTCCCGAACAGCGACTATTAGCGACTGCGTCCTCCACAAACTCTATAGCAAAAATTTGAAGACGTTTTTTTTTACCCAATTCAGGCCTAAACATACACCAAAAAAAATTCTACGCGGAAGGCTTTTGTCGTAACCATAATGCGGGTCCTCGACTTGCTTACCAACAAGATTTGAATAAGTTTGAATGGAGCGACATATTCAAATGTTATTGACATTTATATGCCAGCTAATCTAAGCGGAAGCGTACTTTTTCCCCTTCGTACCGCCTATAGGGAGTTTCGATTTTGACGGGTGTTTACTGATCAATCCGGGCTCGGCTGGTTTCTCATTTGTCCTATAAATTTACGATATCATTCATTCTCAGTGCGACTTAACAACAGCAATAATCGCACGAAGAAACAGAGATTGAATGACAAATTACTTTTGTTTGAAAGTTCCTGTGAAACAAGGAAGTAATAAACACCGGAAGCCGGAGTGTATTAATAGCACGTTACTTTTACATCTACTTAAGCCGCGGAATAAAGCGCAAATACAAGAAAACAGTATCTTTCAGTCCGGAAAACTGCAAAAGATTACCACAGTTAGATTCTGGTGAGTTTTTTTGAGGTAAAAGTTATTTACAGACAGTATATTTAGTTGCGAAGGTCTTATAATAATTTGTCGGTGCCTTCTTTGATCAGAATCTTTATTTTCGTCATATGTTCCGCATTTGGAGCGAATTAATTGTGCCACGTTGCCGATGTAAACTGAGGAAAGTCGCTTTCCATCGAAAATTTAAAGCTCGGAGATTGCACATCGTTTCAACAGCATTGAAACGAATCACAGTATTTCTTTAATTCAGGCAGGTGTTGTAAAGCTCCTACAGTGAGAAACAACATCGAGTTATCGGCTCATTCACCTGTTTTTAAGTTCAACAGTGATAAACCATATTCACCAAGCTTTTTAGTCACAGATCGGACAGGAAAACGCTACATCAAGAAGACATACAATGAAGGGGACAGCAACAAATCCTAGAATCTGACAGGCTCCAGAATTCAGTATTCTTGCAGAAACTTTTTTCCTTACTGAGATATCACATCCTGTCCAAGATCATAACGGACTAACCTTGAGTTCGATCCGCAGATAAAATTAAACAATTTTTATTTTCGTTTGTTGCTCCCTACGTTTTCTCAAATAAAATACCTGCTCAGTTTTTCTTCAATCGGAGCAGGCCATAAACCTTTAATTTATTTTTCTTAAACCTTTAACCTTTTTTTTCCTTCGTTCAGATATTTGGCCTGTTGAGAGATTCCGGCGCTGTTATTGTGTAAAGCATAGCTTTCGTGATAAAAAAGAGGAACTGAAAATCAATGTACGTCAGTTAGGGTCAAGTGTGCCTTTAGGGGAGTTTTTTAACTTCTTTGTGTTTTATTGACTTAGTGATGTAAATATTTTCAAGAAAAAAGTCATATAATTCAAGCTTTTAATATCAACGTGCACTGACGCACTTGTTACGTTGAATAATAAAACAAATATTATTTGCAGTTCATTTGGGTTCGAAAATTGTTGTGTCGTGCGGAAGATTCTAGAATCGAAAATTACACATTTCATTCCCAGAAGCTTAAAAGAAGTAATAAGTATTTCGCCTAAGCTATGTTATTTTAACTATTAACGTTTTTTCTCGCTTTTAGTGAAGGTAAAACCTAGTCACGCTGATTCCAAAATGTCCACAAATCAAACCTTTCAAGATACTTGCCACTGGAATTCGATTATTACAAAACAATATTATTACTTCCTGTGGTAAATAGTTGAAAAGGACAAACGACTGAGTATGTTGAAACTGAAAAGGTTCTTAAAAACCCAGTCAAGCTGACAGAACGACTTCCTTTCCAGGAATAGACATCATTGATCTCTAAAATACCTTCCAAAAATTTATAATCATAACAGGTTGAGAAGAAACTCAACAATAGTGATAGAAAAAATTGTTCTCGACAAATGACATCAGGAAGTAAGGACCACTAAGTAACGTTGGCAACGATGGAATTATTTTCAATTTTTGAATTATAAACTTAAAAACGCGAGTCCGTTCACCTTTTCAAGATTCGCCAGCGTGGATTCTCAGATTTAAGATTATTAGATTTTCAAAATTAACACCGGTAACCTGTGATGCATTATTATATAAATTGAAATCCGCCTACTGATAAAATGTTTATTGCGAAGACTCATTAGTTATGCTCAATTCACTTTGTATTGCGTGCCTTTTTCCTGCGCCTTTAGTAATTGTGCGTATGAAACGTTTTATGGCAAAACAAAGGTCGCGGTTTGGCTCGTTTGGTGTTCATGTTCCCTCCGATATGCTTAACTTGATCATATTTTGGGTTGCGCGCACAAAAAAGATCTATTTTACGAAACTTTATGCTTTAAATCCTAACAAAATTTATCATCAGTTGTAATACACTTGGAGCTTAATTACGGAGATAAGTTTAACACCGCTTTTTTCTGACCACTTGTAGTTTCTAATAATTTTTTAAGCCAGTTTCTAGTCTTCCTCCTCATTGCATACTTGCACGATAGAGCTCACAGAACTCTTATTTCCTGTCCAGTTATTTTCCACCTGCGTCCACGTATTCATGTGTGCTTTTTCCTCATTCCATCCAAAATATTCAGTGATACTTTGCAGTATTACCCAAGTGGAATATAAGGACTGACCAACAAACGTTAGGACGAGTTGATCGAACGAAAAGAAATTCATTACACTGGCTTCCTCTAAAACTATTAATGAACACAATAGGGGCAACCTATACAACTTACATAAGATTAGCAAAAGGTGAGTTTTGTTTCTTTATGGCTGCACTGCGAAGGTTCCTTGAATAATGACAAAGAGTTTGGTATGAATAGTCAGATCTTAGATTAAGTGAATGCGAACTGGTGAGGAAAAGACACTTATGTTATTCATGTGTTTGGTCTTTAAACTTTACTGGATGAATCAATCATGAATAATTGAGCCTTGAGAAATGAATCACAACCTTATTTCGACATATTACTGCTACAAAAGCAGTTAGTCCATTAACGCGATGTCTAAAACGACAGTTATAAACTGGACGAATTATAAACTGGACGAAACCGTACGAATACCCTGTTAATAGCCACGTTATTTATTATAGTTTGTCTGCTTGTTGACCAGTAGGAATCAATGATCATTTAGTTATTCGATTCTTACAGATATACCTACCAAGCAAAGTAAATGACAAGCCCTTTTTACATATTTCCAATCAGGTTAAACGTAATTCATGCTAAGGAAGAACAGAATATCAAAACACGTTAAAGTTCTGTTTTCTCTAGTTATATAAATTACTTCAAGGTGAAGTTATTCTCTGATTAAAAGTATAGCTTACTAGTGGTCTAATAGTCGTAGGCCTGGAATAACACCGATAAGAGACAGTATCAATGGAGCGATGGTAGAAAACAAGGGTGTTCTAATTAATCTACTGCAGCTCACGGTTCTTTTGCCTCGAGCCATTTAACCATGAAACAGTTTGTACATAAACGTTTCTTACCTCCGCGCAAGAGCATGCAAAAAGTTTCCGAACCATTTGTGCTCTCGTTTGGTCAAATCATGGGGGTTAATATTTTGTTTTGAGATCTCGACGAACTTATCATGAACTAGACAATCTGTTAATGGACAAAGTATTGAATGCTAATTTCTGTTTTTCGGCGTTATGGCTAGTTAAAAGTCACGCTCATTAAATCTGTCAGTTATGTCGTATTGTAAATTTGTGCTTGGTAGAATTCATTACGTCATTCCTGCAAAAATACGAGCTCGTTGCGGAACGAGTCATTTGGTGTACAACATTCCATGAGAACAGGCTGTAAGCTTTGCAGCAGGTCCAAATTCAGGTAATTTTGAACCGTTTGAGATCGAGACCAATGGTAATCCTACAAAATCTTACTACAGGAAATGCATCTAGCTTATATTGGACAGCATTATGCCTCTACATACTCGTGCTTCAATGCATGTTTTTGCTTCATTTCACTTTAGGCAGCCGCAGCGTGCAGGCTGAACTCATCTTCAAAACAGTGCAATGAACTCTTATTTTCGTCGACGCCCATGTGGCTGCGGTAAATTTCGTCCATGGCGCAGTGGAGTTCCTAGGAATTCTACGCCATTCAGCACCTGCCTTAGTAGCCCTGGTCTTGGTCATGGAGAAACCGAACACGTGCTACTTACGAACAAGAAAACAGGAAGTCTTACTTGTAAGTAGTATTAAGTGTTTTTTTCCTTAATGAAATCAATGTTAGCTTACGTTTTATTGTGTAGAATATTCAGTATCAACGCAACATTTGCCGTAAACCTTAAACCCGAACAGATTAAAAGCATTACTTTGAGCTATTAACAGGGAACAAGTAATTTTTAAACAAAGAGCGAGCAAGTATTTGATGCGTGTGCAGCCAAAACAAGCGAAGGGTGAAATCATGCGAGGCTTGCGCCTCGCGCTCTTTCACAACCATCACAACTCAGTCCTTTTTGCGGTTTCGTTTAGGCTAGCAGTAGAAAGCTGTAGAAAATATGCTTTTGCTTTACTCGCAAAGGGCCCATTTGTCAAATCTTAATGAGGCTTTAAACCGGCAGTTAGATCACAAACACTCAGACAGCGTAGAAACTTCGACACCAACTCGACATTTCTATATCATACGACTGAGCACGTTTGTTGAGGGTTGTATGATTCATGTAAGATCAACATACAATATCGCCAGAAAAAGACCCATGACGTAATAAAAAACCAACGACGCGTGCAAAGTTATGACGTTATATTGAAACAATAAACACAGTGACAGATTACACACTTTACAGGAAATTAAAGTTTGCAAGTGGGAAAATTTGTTTTGTTTTTTTTCGACAAAACTTACGGCTGAGCACGTAATGAGTTTATAGATCACCACCAAAAACCGGAAAAGTGACACATTTTTCATTTTTCAGGACGTAAAAGTTCGTAACTAAGAAAGTATGTTTTGTTTTCTATGGGCAAAAAATAAGGGCTGAGCACGTACGGAATCTCCATCACCGGAAAAGCTTTATTCAAATAAAAAAGGATGATAGTTAGAATGAGGGGACTGTTTAGTAATTAGACTGAATGAAATGTTTATCTCTCTGTGGATTTTTTTCTTTCTTACGTCCCCTCTCTTCAATGTAAAACTTAGCAATTTTCCTTCCCTAATTTTAAACTTGGCTCCAGGTTCCATGGTGCTCTAT
>Ga0126337_10000597_pt1 | contig 18966 bp, 10 predicted proteins | sample DipCmetagenome_FD_92527 | JGI IMG/M metagenome (GOLD analysis project Ga0126337, IMG submission 92527) | Coral microbial communities from La Bocana,Puerto Morelos, Mexico - Diploria C A metagenome | ecosystem: Host-associated > Invertebrates > Cnidaria > Coral | place: La Bocana,Puerto Morelos...
CTACTTGCATTCCTTTTGCGCGAAAAAAAAATTACAGTAAAAACACGATGAGAAGATAAACAAACAAAGGGAGCGGCAAAGAACCTAATAAATTGCAAGGTTTCACAGCGGAGGATGATGGCGGTTTTTAAAAACCCGCGAATAATTATTGCTTTGGTTGGAGTACAACAACAGTCTTAATTTCAGAAGAAAAAGAAAACGAATAGCGGTTACAAATAGACAACGTATTGTCTAGAAAATTTATCTGCATTAAATTGACGTTTCGTATGTTATAACAGATATCTTCAGAAGTAAGTTTTTCAAGACCATGCGTTGTAATGTTTGGAGAACAAGAATATTTACAATCTTATTCTGTTCCTTATTTGACATTTTTACAGTTAGACTGGCCAGCGGATAGCTTGCGCTAGTCTGGGAGGGCCAAACGTTTCTTTTTTCTTGTACGTGTAAAACGATACAGCAGTTTATTAATCGTTCTCAGCTAAATCAGTGCATGGCCGCCATTCGGCCGACTAGGATCAGTCAATTTAGGCCGATTGCGTTGGAAAAGACTTCTTCCTGTTTTATTGGTTGAAAGGATTGTTGAATATTCATCAACTGCGTCAACGGACAATTATTTGGAAACCTTAACCAGATCAACCGATTGAAATTAGTTGATCGCCGGCTAAAAAATTTGATCAACCAAATCATCGGAAAAACGCAACAAAACCCAAGGTAAAAGACATGAAGGTCACTTAACTCACTGATAACTTCTGTATAACCTTTTCAGCTCTTTAGGGAATTCTTAAAGTTCTTAGTAACCACAAATCTTGCAGATGCACAATGTAAATTACAATGATTGCGTGACGTCACGGGACGTGGGATCACGCAATCACTGTTACCTGCATGAACATTGGGATTATCACGACTGCGTGACTTGCCTGCGTTCTCCACAAACTCGATGCATTTGTCAATGAAAACTGGAACATATGATCCCGGTTCGCAGATTGATTCCAGTGGCTGAGCGAAGTACGTGAAATTGTTCACTTTTTTCTGTCTACTTTCGAAGAATTTGTCGATTTTTTCCTTGTCTTTCCGTTTTCTCTTCTCTATTCGTTTCAAGCGTTTCTCGTCTTCTCGCGACTTCTTTTCTTCTTTTTTCCGTTGCTTCAGCGCTTCACGCTCCTCGCGTGTCGGCTTCTTTCTGGACGACGACCACGGCTAGAAGATAAAACGACAATTCCGATTTGAGAACGAGTGCGATGCTTACTTGTTACCCCTAACGATAGATTTCTGATTCGCCGCTAAAGAGCCGCTGAACTAGTTCCTTTCCACCTCGACGTTTACAATTCATCTGCATTTATTCCTTGAGGGCGATTAATGATCTCGTGACAATGACATAATAGCATTTGGATTACAAACACTGCTGGCTGCAGCGTGACAACGTTTTCTTACTTGCGTTACAGATTTCATTGCGTTACATTGCAGTACGACTCACCGATTTCCTTGGCTTGTGTCCCGGCGAGCCAGGGTCATCCTCCGTTTCCTACAAAAGAAATGAATTGCAAGCAAAACAAACATTTATGACTAATTATTTAGAAATAGGTTGTTAACACAAAACAATTTACGTACCTCCTCGGTGCCAGGATCTGACTGCCTTTGGGGAAGATCCAACAAATTGGGCTAAAGTATAAACAACAAGAAACACAATTAAATTTACGAAAAACGGATTACCGCTTGCTGTAGTAGGCAGAAATCCTTTCGCTAGCGGACGCCAGCTCCTGCCACACCGAAGACGATAGTAAGGTGCTTTTCAGGCTGCCACCATTTAACAGTTGGTACCATTTGAATCCAAAATTCCAAACGTTGGTTAATTGATACATCACAAACTAAAATTCATTTCATTAGCCTTAAAAAGGATTTTTGAGACGTTGATGACCAAATTGAACAGTAAAGATAGCAAAGAGACCGCTTACGCGCCTCAAGTGCGTCCCTTCACAAGCCTTATCTAACTATCGTAGTCTGATTTGTCTGTAAAGAATTGCAGCAAGCGCCCGTTCATGTACGCACCCTGACGAGTCCTTTGTGTTTTCCTCTTGCCTCCATACTGCTCGCCCAAGAAGACTCGTCCTCTTGGCTCGAAGACATTGTTCCACCCTTCCGTGCTTCCTTCTTAGCTGCAAAATCAAACCCAGAAAGTTATTGCAGTTAGAAAGGTTTGAGACAAAAATTGACAAGGATTACATATGTGACCTTGAATAATCTGAGCTACAAAAAAACCTACAAACTCAGTTAAATGACTAAGCTCTCCATGACTTTTCGTAGCCCAGTGGACAGAGCGCCCCACCCAGAGTTCGGGAGGTCTTGGGTTCGATTCCTGTGGGGTACTCAGAGTTTTCCATTGTCCCACTCTCGTGTCACGTTGATCAATTCACCTTTGAAGCGTTTCTACTGGCCATGTATCTTTCTACTGTGTTGTACTTTGTCAATAAGCACGTGAATTTCCTTCGCACCCTCCCCCCACCCCTTTCCCTCTACAACAGAACACCCTTCTCACTTGATTTTCTTCCAGAGAAGAGCTGTTTCTTGTTAGGCTGTGTGGGCACGTTAGGTGTGGAGGACTGGTTGCTTCGCGTGGTACTCCGGGATCGCCGGATCCGGCTTTTCTTGGTAGCCGGGCGTTCTTCAGTTCGCGGCAGAGTCGCCTCATCCCCAGTACCCTGATCGGAAGTGGCGCTGTAGTTTCTCTGTTCACGTCTTCCGGTGGTTGGTCGACCAAACGTGTCTGAAAAATACAATCAAAGCGATTGTATCAGGAATGGCGCAACCAACCTCGTTCCCAGGGGTGGCCCCACCCACCTTCAAGGGAAAAGCCCTGGGAACGAGGTTGGCGAAGTAGAAACAACATGTGATAAAATAAATGCTGAAAGATTGTAAATTTGGACCTGGATGTCGTATGCATGAGAGGCAAAACCCGAGTGCCCCACGAGATTTCAATCCATGTCCTCGCAGCAGGGCTACAATCAGCGCGATACAGAGACACCTTTGCTGAGCAGGGCTATTTATTTGTTTATATCTGACACGTGTTCTGCAGGCATCAGCAATGTCGAAAGCAGTGGCTTCAAAATGATACATTAGACGGTAAATTCTGAAGCTAATGAGGTTGCTGATTTTAGCATCGTGCCTGCGTTGTCTTTGCAGTGTTAGTTTCCTGTCGCTTGCTTGTAAACAAGTCTCTATACGAGCTAAGTGCCCGATAGAACGGTGCTTATCCGGCTTCTGTACCATGAAGCGACTACCAGTGTTTCTACGCCACCCCCTCCCCCCAGGGGAAGAATCTAGTCCATCGTAGGATTACCCTCCCCCCACCCCCTGAATTAACTTCACCGCTAACCAGTTCTATACTTCGGTGGAGAGAGGCACTGTGAAAGAGTCTTGCCCACAACACAACACGATGTCCCCGGGCAAGGCTCGAACCCAGAGACGAACCTGGAGACAAGCCCATTAACCAAGAGGTCCCCGCGCCTCCACACAACTGGCCAGTGTAACAACCCATAATAGAATGCGTCTTCAGCTTACCTCGTCTTGATATTCTTTCCAATGTACTAACATCTTCAGCGGAATGCGCTAGCCTTAAAGACCCTTTAGATGTGATTCGCGTGTGCTGCTTAGGCTTCTTGTCTGACGCACTGGGTTCCTCCACCACTGCCACAGCGTAGATAGTCGTGCGAGGTTTCGAATTTGCCGACACCTTTAATTTGTTCTTCAAAGCCTCTTGTACTTGGGCATACTCGGGGTCGCTAACATCCTGGAAGAACGACAGTATCGGGCACAGGCTATTTCTTTGTTTTGGCCGGGGTGCCTAGTTTATTAACTTCCCCTAACAACCTCCCAACTTCCGCCATCTCCTTTCGGGGAATAGAGTTAGCATCCCAGCCGCATCCAAAGGCTGCGAGCATGTTTTCGTAGCATCCCTTCCTCCAAGAATGGCCTGTTTGCAGACTAACGTTCCCCCCTCGCTGCCCACCACTAACCACTCTTTAACAACCTTCCCCTCAAAATAAAAGCCCGAGGTCAGGGAAGCTTCTTCATCTTGTTTAGATCGCAAGTATATGCAATAGTACACCCCACTCCCGCTCAGCATCTTATTGTACAACGCTTGTTATATTTTTTTCTTTTTGTTTTGACGCTCTGCTATGGGTATTTTTTGTTTTCGTGACTCTATAAATTATACGATTTGAATTTGCATACCGAGAACACAACGTTTAAACACCGCGGCATCAACACTGTAAATACCGCACAGTCAGATTACAGTCCACAGAGGTCTCTTTAGTAACACAATAAATTCCTACCTCTTGTTGAGCAAGCGGTGCTCCCACATCTGTACCCTTTCTGTGTAAATCAGGCACGGATGAGCGCACCTCTCCTTGTCGGGCAGCGTCCATTTTAACCCAAACATCCTGTCTCGGGAGCACCACTCTGTTGTTAAAAAACTCGATCTTGTCCTTGACCCGCATAGAATAAGGATCTTCCACTGCGATGGAGGGAGGTCTGGGTTGGACATCGGCCACAGCGGCGTAAGGGTTCTCCTCTTTGCGAGCATCATTCTTGAACGTGTTATAGCCCTCATCGTCGACGCTCCTTAGCGTGTCTGTTCTGGAGTCCGCCGGTGGGAATTCCTCCCTCAAGTCATAATTCCTTTTGGGGAGGGGTGGTGAGGCTTCGCGCGCCGGGGGAGGGGTCTCTCGGGCAGATTTTTGCGACTGCACCAGGTTGTTGTTGGCGTAGAGAGTGTTCTCGATCAGGTTGACCTCACTGTCGTTCATTGTTAGATCTTTAGACTTTCTGAAGGAGCGTTTTCGCGACAGGTCTACCTGAGCGTAGAGATCTTCTGTCTTGCTCTCTCTCTTCTGCCAAACGCTGTCAGTGGGCGGAGTAGCCCCGGGTACACCTCCACTCTGCTGGAGGCTTAAAAACAGCGCGTTCGGCGTCGACGTGGCGTACGGCTGCAGCTCTCCACTTCCTCCCGAATCCCTCGCCTGGTTACTCCTGGCAACGTCAACAGGCCTCTTGACGGAATTGAACACCGCGTACGGGTTGATCTCGGCGTCATCTAGCATCCCTTCAGACATGCGGTGGACTGACTTTGGAGAGACCGGATGCGACTGCCTGTCGCTGAGGCTTCGTCTGCGGTTGATTTCGTCTTCAATATGCGCGGGCCTTTTGCTTGGCGGTTCTGGTAGAGGGTCGTTTCTCGATCGAATGGTATTGTTGTGTTGTTTCTGTGACAAGCGTAGCTGTTGCTCTGTCTGGAACTTCGCGTAAGCCGCCTCACTGTCTCTCTTCTTTTCCCATACTTGGTTGAAAAATGCCGTGAACGCACCGGCTGCGAAACAAGAAGAGAAATAACACAGCTAAATCAAAAATGTCGCATCTCCTACATAAATCATGTTCTGAACTATCCTTGATCGTTTTCGGTTGGCCATAACCGTTGTAGGTGTTTTACATGGAGTTTAAGAAAACCATGACGAAAACAGCAATGTCCCTAGACAAAAGATTTAATGAGCAGAACAATGGCTCTGCACGTGCGATATAAATCTTTACAAGTACATTTCTTGGCCGTCCTCTGCAAAACAACAACGTGAAATCACCAATCCTACATTGCCTGGAGGACGCGAACCACGACGGGTAATTTTTTTTTTCTGATTTGTATTTAAATTAATCGCTGTGCTGTGAAAGTTTTGACTGACGAAGTAAACAAGTATCGCGAAATTCGTAGGTAAAATATACATTCATCTTTTAATCGATATTGTCCTCAGCATCACCATCGTGGTTACTACAATCTTAGGAAAGTATTACATGTACTTTGAACAAATTTATTGTTTTCTCAACGGAAGGAAGGAAGGAAGGCTATTCAGTTGATTTTCGCGCCGTTTCCAGAAACGTTAAACCTTTCTTCAGACCGTGAGAAACAGGCTTTTTTTTTCAGTCACACCGTCTTTCTTCTTTCCTTTCGTCGTTGGATAAAATTAGGTACATGTGAATCCACCGGTATTCAGAGAATTACCAGGAATAACAGACAAGTTCCATCTTGTAAAAACAAACCTTGATGCTGAAACTGCGAAGACGTGGTCTGGAACTTTCCAAACAGTTTACTGGCCAGATTGGTGCCTTCCGCCAACAGAGACGCCGCTACATGACTGTGAAACACAACACTGGCACCGGACGCGCTGCCTGTGACTGCTAACACCTGGATGGGGACCTGTGGTATGAACCCTGAGAAGCCGCTGAAACAAATAACAAATGATTTCGTCAAAGGAGCTCAGTAAAAGCAACTTTATTTATACACGGTTTGTATTTAAAGCTACAAGCTTGTGGGGCCGTGTATATGAAACAAATACAAATACAAATAGAACAGAAATTTTAAGAATCCCAACTGGTGGGAGGCTGACCAGCTGGCTATTTACAAAGCGTGGAGGAGTTGAATTCGGGACCACCGAAGACAATTCTATCTAGTGGCAGGGAGCAGGATTCGAACCCGTGACGTCCGGATTACAAGTCCAGCCCCCTAACCACTAGGCCACGCTGCCTCCCCAATTTTTTTTTTGCCTCCCCAAGTGACAATTTTTTACTAGTTAAGACAGAAAAATAGATAATAGTAAACCATAAAGAAACAAGGGTGGTTAAGAGTAGAGAAATTAACACGGATTACAAAAGACGAACTTGAAAAATTCAGGCTACACTATGTTCAAGGTCCACAAACCGTGAAGGAAGCGGTTACGGCGCGTTGGTTAGAAGGTACTGTACATTACAACTTCCACCAGAGATCCGAGGTAAACCGCGGTCAACTTTGAGGCAGTACCAATTTGATTTGAATCAAATATTTATAAGATCGGGTGCGTACAAGTAGTTTCACCTACTGACTGTGTCTATGCTACTTCGAAAATATCTCTTACACACGATTCTAGTGCACTGTCCGTGGCATACCTCCCAGCCCCGCCCATGATAGCACGGTAACTTCACAGGAAAATCCGAATTTATCACATGCTGAAATTTGTTTTAAATCGTACAGAACAATGGTTGCTAAAAAGTCGCCCCCTCAAACACCGCTCTTATACAGGACCCAATCTAGTAAGCCTCCCCTCCCGATCCGTCCCTTCCTACAAAACTGAAAAGTCAAGAAGAACTGAACAGAACACATATTTCGGTTTATTTCTGGGTCTGACAAATAAAGCGGTTTCATTACCTAAGGGTTCCCAGAGAGGCCTTTCGTATTGCAGAGTACACCAAGATGTAACCATGGTACATTTGGTAATTGAGACTATACGCTCCTGCAAAAAAAAATATACAATAATGAAGAGAGGGCTAAAGAAACAAAAGAATGATAAAGTTTACTTTGTACAATGTGTATAAGTTCGAATTTGTGGTGGTGGTGTTACGATAGCAACTTTTAAGGCTAGTCGCGTACATTTTGCTGTGTTTAAAAGGCCAGCTACTTTAAACTCTCTTTTACTCAACGAGGTGTGCATGCAGTCTGCAGGGGGTAACTTTCCTGCAAATCAGTCTTTTTAGGACGCTCAAACAACCATGAAATCAAGGGTTACGAAAAACAAAAAAAAAACACTACTGCAGTGTACAAATAAAGTTGCACTTTTTATAGCTAATATTCTTGTACACAATTATCCCCTATAGCCGCGCGTTTTCACGAAAAGTAATGAAGGAATGGTGCAGTCAAATTGTTGCAAAAAATGCTGTCGCCCTAAATTACTTCAAACTTGAGTTTCTACACTATTCTACAATGCAGTTATTTACAGGCATTTACTTTTTCACAAGAACTGACTTACTGTGATAGGAGGTGAGTGTGATCTGCACTCGTCGCCTATCATCCCCAAGGTAAGTTTCTAGGATGATGGTATCCGGCCGGGTAGAACTTCGCCAACAATTCTGATGGTGAAGCAGCGGCCCAAGAATCAGCTCCACTGGGTAAGGATCTCCGCACATTGCACACAACACAATCCTGCAATAACAAATTAAGTAGCACTAAATGAAAGCGTAGACTATGTAAACGTACACACGGTGACCAAAGAAAATATAAATGAGTTATTTGTTATGTCTACATGCTAAGCTTTGTCACTGCTTAGTATAGAATGTGTACACGTACTTTAGTATAGTCAAGCAGTGATCATCATTGCGTCTTGTTCTGGTACAGATCTAAGATGTACATATGTACCTCTATATTATCTTGTTTTCAGTTCTTTTAATTCACATTACACAGTGATGTTAACAATGCACATTCGTATTCCGACAGTATATCCTAGCTACTGTTTTATTTTTGTTTCGTGAGTTGACTTTAAAATCTGCATTATTTAATCAAAATGTATGACTCTTCTCATTTCTTTATCCTGCTCTCTGTGACCATTGATTACAGTCTTTCTTTACAGTTTACACTACTGTACATGTAGATTTCTTGTGTCCTTTGCATCGATTCCTTACTTCAAATCTGGTTCGCTCTCCTTCAAGTCCTCTATCGACAGATTTGTGCGTGCTTGTTGTTTCAAATTCTCCAGCAATCCTCGCATGGCATCCACAACTTGTGTTTCATGAATCATCTTTCCAGGGGAGAAGCGCGCCACAGGTAAATCAATGAAAGTTGCGCCATACCTGAAATAAAATAAATAATATTTAATCAAATAAACAAGTTGGAATAATAAATACACTGTAGAATCTGATGTGATTATTGGCCAATTAAAAATTTACCTATACACAGGGGAGAAAGGGCTGGTTTCGCGCGTGTTGAAAGTGCAATCTGTATTCGCATTTGATGAGAGAGAGCAATCTCTATACATTTTCCTTATCGTAAATTTTAATTTCTACTGTGTAAATTAATTAAACTTCATTTTGTTAAACAGATTTGAAATGTTTTCATGCAACTAGAAAAGTGTTATCTTCAAGTTAAAACAGAAACAGATCGTCATTGATGGTTGCCAAGGTAGAAGGCCACTTTTCAAAATTCCCTGACTTTTCGCTAGCTATTCCCTGATAACAATAAAATGTTTTTTTTTACAGTAAATATGGGGAGAAAATTTAGAACTGAAGCTGGCGTCCATTTAACAGAGGGTGTCCGTATGAAATCGACACTGCTAAAAATTTCAATTTTTCATGGCTTTTTTTCAAAATGTCAATTTCCCTGAGTCATAAATAAAGTTTCTTGACATTTTCTTGATCTTGAAGATTTTTGTCTCTGGTGATTTACTGATCTGTGAGACCCTGAGATAGATTTACAGGGTAATTTAGAAACAAATGAAGAAAGAATCTACAAGAAGTTCAAGTAACAAGTGATGAAAAACTTGAACCAAGATTATTTACATTGAAAAATCCAAACTTCTGTGCGACTGTTTTCAATACCTTCTCAATAGAAATCACTGCAACCACACCAAATGTAAAAACAAATGTACCAGTAAGTTAAACTTCATATGAGACACTTAAAAGTACTGATGCAATGAAAATGATGATGAAATTAATTTTTATGTGTTTGCACAATTTCTCTGAAATTTGAAATTTATTTTCTCAAGTTCCCATGGAAAATTGTTTTCAGTCTTGTTTCAAGCAAATATTTATATACCTAGCTTTTACAAAATGCAAAAAGAATGTTAGTAATATACTCAAAAGTTTATAATATTTATGTGCATGTATATTTAAAACGTATAAGTTTGTAATATACATCTAAGATATTCTGAAACAAGGTTTTTAAATAGCTTAATTAAATAGCTCAATTTCGTATTGGATCTCGATCATTAACCTGCAAATAATTTGACATCTTTATGTTTACAAAACCAGTACACATGTACCTCGATGCTAACTCTTGGCCTTCCTTCCTCATTTGATGAATAATATCATCACTGTTAGGATTCCGAGCAAGGATTAAAAATGTCGGGGGTGGAAGCTGCATCGGGTTTGAATCATCAACACTGTCGTACTTGGACCGGGTAGTCATCTCGTCCAGACAATCACGAACAAAGTCAAGAGAAGCCAATGAACCATACACACAGAAGCAGCCTAAGAGAATTGAGAGAAGAATTCAGTTACATAAGAGGAATACTGGTAAACCAATACAGATAAGCCAATATTTCCTTTATTCTGTGTTAGTTCTAGCAACAACCACTTCTTATGAATATTGCACTACTTGATGCCAACCAGATTACTAATAGAAGGCTATTAATTTTACATAAGCAATATCTCTTCTCTGAACAACTCGAAAATACGCAGAAGTAACTAACATTTTGAACACTATTCACTGCCCATATAGCTCAGTCTGTCTCCCTGTGTTGTTTTTTATCTACTTCTCTCTTTCAATCCCTTGATCTTATTTTGTTTGCATCTTAAAGCCAGGGCAATAACACGAAAACCAAAAGGTTCATTTAACCCCCTGGCTCGATTTTAAACATATCTTTTCCCTAAGTTATTACAGTTTTTGTAAATTTCTATGTAAATATACTTTAAGTGTTTAGAGCAAATAAAGCATTGTTGTTGTTGTTATTTTTCCTCAAACAAAATCTGCTGTGTTGCATAATGTTTTAAATTTAATTGTTTTCAACTCTGTATTATAACAGATAGATTTCTCAATACTTCTTGTCGTTTTGCCACCCTAGCCAGCCAATCTCAACGTTCTGTGTATGACATGGATTGCTGGCCACTTCCTCTGCTATAGACTGGTTGTTGCATTTTTCAAAAATTCCAAAATTCCATTTAGAGGTTTAAAGCTAAAGTAAAGGTAAGGTAAAGTCTGCATACGAGACTAAGTGGCCCATCAGGCCGGAGCTTATCCCGGATGCTGTAGCATTAAGCGACTAGGAATATTGCTACTCCCCCCTGGATGGGATGCTAGTCCATCACAGGGTTACCCCCAGCATTACATGTAATTTTGCCAGTACCCATTTATACACCTGGGTGGAGAGAGGAACTGTGAGAGTTGAGTGTCTTGCCCAAGAACACAACACAATGTCCCCGGCCAGGGCTCGAACCCGGATCGCTCGATCCGGAGTTGAGCTCACTAACCATGAGGCCACCGTGCCTCCCACAAAGCTAAAGAGACTATAATAAATCATAATTAAATGTACAGTACGTATTTCATACACCATCTTTTTGTGTACATGTATTGTAAGCTGTGAGAGACTCTGAAGATGATGCAATGCAGAGCATAACTATAATACCTTGTGTAGTCATGTCACTTCCAGCAAGTGCGTATTCTGGAGGATCCATGTCACCATCAACCACTTGGTATTCCAGTTCATACATGCGTCCATCAAGAGCAAATTCCAGGCCATCTGGGTCTCCATAAGAACACTGGGTCTGAAAAGGCAATTTGATTCTCTTAAAATTCATCTTAAAACTATCACCAGACTTGATTTTAAGCTAGGGAGGTGGCCGCAAAAGGTACTTCGAGGAGGAAAATCTGCTCTGCCACTCCAGGGTCTTTAAAAACATGCATGGTTAAAGAAACATACATTCAAGTAGATGTAATGATTTGAATGCACACGACTTTTAACTCTTTGATTAACCACAACAAATTGGAAAACCAAACTCAACTCCACTTACTCAAAATGTTAATAGCAAAACAAACAATAATTAGATTTGTTTAACCACAACCCAGATGCAGAGGTTTCATTAACTAAACGCTAGCCGGAAGGCAATCGCTTTTCAATGTCAAGCAAATATTTTTGGACTAAACATCTCTACAAGAAAGATTTCCTTCAGATGGTCCAACAGGCAAGCAGAATCAATCTCTCAACTGGTTAATTTACCCAGTACTGGCCCTTAATGAAACTCCAGTAGATCTATAAACTACCTACGTCTATATTTAAGGTTCTTAAGTTTAGTGGCAGGTTTTTAACACAGGATTACGCACCCTTATTTCACTTTCCACTGCTTGGGCAAAACCTCCACTTCCAAGAATCAACAGGTTGATCTGGCTGTCTTCACTATCCAGTGTTTCACTACTGTCCATGAACTGAGGCCTGTCAATCAACAACAACCAAGTCAAAAATGTGCCAGAATTTTAACTAGAGTATGCAACAACAGACCGCACTGTACCAGCAATTCTGGTTACAATAGAATACCAATTTTTCAAACCCCAGGGCACGATAAAAGTGCTGCCTGGTCATCCAGACTAGCAGATTTTCCTGCCAGGACAGTAACATTTCAGTTTTACTTGCATGACAGACAAGGCCCCATTTGAGTTGTCTGCCAACTAAATAAAAAAAAGTACATGTTGAAACAGTTACTGTAATGTTTTTGAAATAAAGTTGTCCTTGAGGTAGGATTGGTGCAGAAAATCACCTGAAGCTTATTTTGGGCAGAAAGTTCGTCAAAGTCTTATGTAAGGAATTACAAGAAGTATTTGCGTGAAATAAGTGCAACCCCCAGTTTCAAATTTTTTCAGATTGCAAAAATTTTGCCAATCTTCAAAAAAGCTGAAGCAAAGCAAACAATTTTGTTTTTTTTTAACAATTAAACTTTCACAATTATTTCTTAAAACATGTCTGGAAAAAATTCCAGCAGGAAAATAGCTTTGGTTGGCTTATCTAGTTTGACAAGTGCATAAGTCTCACTCACTCACTAAAGTCTCACTCACTCACTCACTCGCAATGGCAGGAAAAAAATAATTTTTGCCCAGTCCATCTGACTGGTTTTACAGTTATTTCAATGGAAACAAGCACTATCAACAGCGTTTTTATTCATATTCTTATGAATACTGTCAGCGAGACAATCTTCCTAAAAAAAAAAAAATGATATGAAAGGTAAAAAGAAGGTGAAGTATTAAATATGGTTACAAGCAAAGCAAACACTGCCGAAAATCACCAATTGCTGGAGAGCAGAGAGTCCAAAAAAGTGTGGAGGAAAATCTGTGAAGAGTTTAATTCAAGCATGGAATCTAGCAAGACCGTCAAGAAGTGCATGATCTTGTGACCTATATTTCAATCAGTTAAGTTTTGGCTCATAGTTAACATGTCCAGTTTGGTCTGACGCGACCACTGTCAAAATTTGAACTCTCAAAAGTTGTGCAACTTTTTTTGTTAGTAAAAGTTGGAAATATTTGGAAATAATGTTCATTAGCATAAGCCTGCATTTCTTGCTGTTAAATGCTATTAAAAAAATCTTTTAGCCAGTTTAAGGTCGCCATTTCTAGAGCAGCTAAACCTCACATGGCAGAGAATCTTTATTCCTGCACAAAAATGTTCTAGACATTGTTGCAATGAGCTATGATCAAAGGAAGCTTTGAAAGCTGCTTGTGTCCAGTAGTCCATCCCCTGGTGAAATGCCTGGATACTAAGCTACGATCTAACAATTGAAAGAATTCATGTTGTTGTTTGTAAAATTCTATTGAAAAACTGACAGGAATGAAACAAATACTGGTTGAAAAAGACCAGAGAAAGATCAAATTTGCGGTGCGAAAACTCCGGGTGTGGCTGATCTGCGAGTGTGGCTTATCCAACGGTGTTTACAGTAGTGAGATACATGCACGCAACTAAGGCAGTTACAAAAAACAATCACCTTTCAAGATTTCCATTCAAGCCTAAGGTTTTTTCAACCATTTTGACATGTCCCTAAGTTGCATGTACATAACTGTTATGGTCGGTGACATCTTAAATCTTTCTCCCAAAGTTCAAATTTAATAGGTGTCATATCATTTGTGAACAAAATAGCTCAACTAAAACCCAGATAGCTGTCGACGTTCTAAATATTTCTCATTCTCTTGCCCTGAGGCTGCATGACCCTACACTGTAAACTGGATTGAAAGTGCTAATTATGAAGATAAACCTCCTAAATATTTCAACACTGACGAAAATGTTCATTCACAAAGCATATAACTACACCTGTAAAAGAGCCAGATATTAAATAAACCATTTTTTCCCTGGTGAAATGTTAAATGAGTTTTTTTCTTGTCCAACTTGGTTAATAAGGGTGAGATGTTGACCCTTTCTCACAAGCTAAAGACAATCACTTTGTTATAAAATAAAACCTGGCAAAACAGCCACAGCCATGTTTGACCAACATGTATGTAATTAACTAAATGAAATAACAGTGCCACTTTAGTTTGCCGTGGATTGTAACTTCATGGTTGAAACCTTTTATTACAATAAACACAATGTTCATGTCTGTGAAAGATAAAAATATAGATAAAACTAAAACAGTGTTATGTTATCTGAAATGTTATAAGGTCTGGTCTTTTACAAACTTATTTCAAAATAGGATTCTAGTTTTTATGGTCATTCTGCCTTTATCAGAACCACATTTCAGAAATAACTTGAAGCAATCTCGTGTTTCATGGTGTGAGGAAAGCATTATTACAAGGCTTATATTTCGTTCACTTATTGAAAGACACTGTGTATGTACTGTTCATCTTCTGGAAAAAGTAATTTTTTAAGAAAAGTGAAACATTAGCATTTTCTTATTAAAATATATATTTGCACATAACAACAACAATGTCTTAACTGCATCAATTTATCTCAAACGTAAATGTTGTAATTAAGTGAACTTTGGCTTCCACCGAAATTGAATTCTTAAAACAGATTCCATGACAATATTCCAACGCTTGTAAATGTGCTTTGTGTAAACAGAGACAGGTGTTAAGTATAAAAGAAATTAATTTGAAATCGTAGATAAAATTGTAACTTTAAATGACAATGCAAAATAAGAAACAGTGACATGCAGCGCCTTGTGAATTAAATAAATGAAAAATTAAGCCTTCTCAGACAACGAAGCTTAGAAAAATTGATATTATAATTCTCTTGTCAGACTTGATTATCATATCAAAGGAGTAACAAATAAACCGCAAGTGACAAAAGGGAAAGAAAGTTTAGTGACAGAGTTTCGACCTCAGTAGATGAATAAATTGTCTTTTAGCTGACAGGATAAAATAGAAAACAATGAGACACGAGGAGTACAGTAACAGATAAATGCAAATGAAGATTAAAAAAAATAGTCTGTCTGTTTGGCTACCTTGTAACAACACATGACTGTTAAATTTAAATTTTTGTTTCTGGTTCTCCAGGAAGAAGTTCTTGGTCTGTGATTGGTATAGGCCATCTAAAAAGGGCAAAGCATTTCTTGAAATGATTTTTACTTTTCCAAACCAGCACAAAAATAACAAGGTAGACATACTATAAGTAATTGTCGAATATTTTGACAACTAAACAGATTTTATGCATGAGAAATCTTCCACAAGGAAAATATGTACATATCATTTGTGATTACCAAAACAACCTTCTGCTGAATGGAAAGCGTGAAAAGAAAATGCATGACAACAACACAACCCCATTGGGTTTTTACACTGGAATGTTACAGCTTCTGTCAAAACAAGTGCAAATATTTTGAAATAAGAGCTGGCAAATAAAATAAAGAACTTTAAATCTGTGTGTACTCATGGAATATTTCAGTCATTTGCAGAACGTGGAACTTGCATAAAATTATGAGAACTCACCGAGCAGGGACAATGCTTCGAATATTATGAAATGTAAAATAAAACCAGTGATTAAAGTTGAACCGATTAAAAATTAGAAAGCATACACCACCCTGCGTGTGATCTAAAAGTAGTCGAGGAAAGATAATCGTAATTGAGTTAAATTGACATCGTTGAAACTGACATCTTTTCGAAGACAAAAGCAACGTTATTCAGTAGATGAAACATTACCTGTATGTGGTTGTGGCCACAATCTCCTGCATGAGCCGATCTCGACATCTCTCCGCTCCGCTCAGGCATCTCGTTGGACTGTACAACAAAGCAATGTGATTGATCAAACCAATTTCTCGATCACTGTCTAATTTATCAAGCTGTTTGTAGCGATCGTCCTCGCGCAGCGCTTCTTTGATTATCCTCATGTCTTCTTGCGAGATCGAGGGGCGCGTATTGGGTTCGAGTTTTGAAAACAACCCCGCTGATTCGAATAACAATTCTTGAAAATCGGCTTTGGCTTTCTCGGTTATGTCTCGTCGATAGGTGTCAAAAATTTTTGTTTTGTCTGTGTCGTTCAAGTACTGAAAACTTTCTTCGTTTTCAAGAAGTACCGCCGCCTCTAACCAACTTGTGCCCGGTCGAATTTCTGGCGTAAGTTCCAACAGTTTTCGAAACTCGTTCATCATTCGAAGGCGTTTTTCCTCGGCTTTTAACTTCTCCGCGTGGTTTTGAAACACTTGCTCCGCTCGCGGGAGAGAGAGAATATCAAAAGGAACACGTGGATCGTCGCTTAGTAAATGATCGCTCTCATTCCACGCCGTTTCCTCGGGCAAAACAATCATCCACTTTTCAAATTCTTTGTGATTTCGAATCGCCTTTTGACAATTTTGCCAGTTCCAATGGCATAGATCCATCGAGGATGCACTTGGCATCAGCTCGTCCAAAGCACTAGGCAGCCTTGATAAGTAACCATTCAACTTTCTCTCCTCAAACTCTTTCCTCAATTTGCGAATGTGTTTATTGAATAGTCTCTTGCACGCTTCTGACCCACAAAGATCGCGGTGAGTTTGAAATTCCCTTTCATTTTCTATCAACTTTTTCGTGTTTTTCCAGATCACACGAAAGTCGATCACTGTCCTATCTATAAGCCGTTGAAAATCCTGTACAGCTTTTTCTAATAAATCTCGCTGAGTTCTCTGCGCCTCTGTGAAAGGGACGACTTTCGAACGCGCCCTTCCACGTTCTATGAGCTGCGCCAAAATTAGAAATGCTAGGTCAACATTTACGTTCTCATGAGCAGAAGTTTCAACGATGGGAACGTTCAGCTTTTTCGACTGGGCAAAACGATGAACCTCCTGTAGTAAATTAAGCTGTGTATCATCGCATTTCGTTGCTACGAGAACGAAAGGCTTTTTACTTTTCTGTACGTAAGTCAGAATTGATGACAACAACCTCTCTTGCTGTTCTTCAAGACGCTTGGACTGCGTCGCTTCGGCATCATACACGACGAGAAAGCCATCGATAGCAACCTTTCCACCGGGTAGATTGACTTGCTCATAGTCATTCTGCAAAGCCACCTGATCTCGACTAATGTACATCAACTTCTCGGGGGAAGAAAGCTTTGAAATCGCGCAGCGTTTAGGATAAGGTGTAAGTTGCCCTCCACGCGATAAAGGCATAAGCGTGGCATCGTCAATAAATTCAGTCTGCTCTATCACATGAATAAGAAATTCGTTGCCATCCTCTGCTGTCTTCGTGGAATGACCCCAGTACAAAAACTGATCGTTATTCAGCACTCTTCCGCCAAAGTCAGACGTACTGAACACCGAAGAGTGTTCAGTAATGTATTCGTCGGCCAACGGCCGCACAAACCGATTACACAAACACGACTTTCCAACGCCAAAAAAGGCTTGATCTCGATCTAATCCAGACAAACCCACAACAGCAACGTTTACACTCCGTGGTTCACTCCCTTTCTTGGACATTACGAGGCTTCAAAGCCGAAGACGCGAGCGGTGTTTGCCGCGACCACTATCTCCAACAATTCGCCGCCATTTTTGATTTTTTTTTCTGTGTTTGATAAATGGAGGAAGTCACGTGACCTATGCTGTAATGCAAGTCGTGCAAAAATATCACTGAGGTAAGTGGGCTCGAATTTCTCGTTTGGTTGGCGGCGAAAATAGCCTGGAGCAGTATATGACTCATACACGAAAACCCCAAACAATACCCAAAGTGGTGCTCGTTTGTCAAAGAACCGTTTTATGCGTTCCGGAAGCTTACAAAAAAATAAGCATTCCGCACAGGGGAGGTGTTCCGTAAACACCGGAGAACGCGGTATTTCGTTCAAAGCGCGCGGTTTTTTCCAGAATAAAGAGCGACTTTGACCTTTTGTACTCAGTTCAAAACTGCGCTGTTCTATATCTGTTAGTCGAATTAGACATTTGTAGTTTTATCTCTCGGCTTCGGGTTTTAACATGATAAGCCAAGTCGCCTCGCGTTAACACATCCACATTCTTTCTCTATGACACATTTTCTGGTGTCCTTTGGAGCGTTTGTTTGTTCCTTATCGGCTTGCAATCTTTCCAATGACCTCCTTGCCAAGTTTATTGCACTCTTGTACTTTCAGACACCGGATTTGCAGTATTGTTTGTTGCTTGCGCTAATTACATAACAGTCACCAAGAACATGAACATCGATGTACATCGTCAAACCAACGCACTCGAATAGCAGACATTTTGCTTCCGACCCCAAGGAAAGTTCTACATGTGAATATTGGACTTTCAATTACGGTATTGTAGTGGTTTTATTCAGTTCGTTAATAACTGCGCTGTCGTTTAAACAATGCGCTTTTTAGTATTGCCATTCAATAAGTTAAACCTATCCGTTCAAGCTTGCCCGAATACTTCAAAAATAAGGCAAACATTTGAAAGACGCGCCGCGGTTACATATAAAAGTTCATCCAAATCATTTATAATTTTTTGTTTCAACGAGTCAGCAATATCAATCTAACTGGAATTGTTTCCCGAGGAATCACGAAACCAAAGTGAAGTAACAATACTGAACACTGTCGACACTTATACTGCATTCTAACATGTCAACCGAGAGAAAACTTAATATGGCTTTCCAGAAACCATTTAATTAGTTAATTCGTACAGTTTCAGAAGAAAAGCGAGCAACTGATTCTTTGTCTCTATACTAAAGTGCGAATTTTATCATGCAAATCAGTAATTGAAAACTGTTGGCTCCAGTTTTCGATATCCTGCTCACGACCGCTGTCGAAGGGAACTACGCGATGACTGTCGATATATAGCTAGTGGAATTCCGAAGTTCTATTCGTATTGAAGGAAGTAAGAAAGGAAAGGTTTAAAGGAAAGGTTTAAAACAATCCTTTTTCATTCATCAAGACCTTTTATTATTACAGCAAATCCCAGCTCAGCCACAGTCCAAGCGCTTGAAATCGCAGCGCTAAACTCGAGCTTTACGTACAGTAACAACATATTGTGTCTGTGGCCGAGTTACTACATGCGTGTCAGTCA
>Ga0126337_10000598_pt1 | contig 18956 bp, 17 predicted proteins | sample DipCmetagenome_FD_92527 | JGI IMG/M metagenome (GOLD analysis project Ga0126337, IMG submission 92527) | Coral microbial communities from La Bocana,Puerto Morelos, Mexico - Diploria C A metagenome | ecosystem: Host-associated > Invertebrates > Cnidaria > Coral | place: La Bocana,Puerto Morelos...
ACAACAACAACAACAACAACAACAACAACAACAACAACAACAACAACAACAACAACAACAACAACAACAACAACAACAACAACAACATCAACAACAACATCAACAACAACATCAACAACAGCATCAACAACAACATCAACAACAACATCAACGACAACATCAACAACAACATCAACGACAACTTAAGTAACAATAATTGCAGTTGCAACAACCAATTGCAAAACAACAGCAACATGACCACCTCCCCAGTACCTACCACACACCGGCTACAGCTGATGTTTTTCATTTCTGATGTAGATACTTAATTTGTTGTTTGCTATATCTCTATGATATGACCGTACTGCCAAGAAAAATGATAGGCTAATCAGTACATGTTGCTTGAGCTTATGCAATCTGGCCCACTGCTTGAAATCAACGTGGGCAGTTGCCAGTCTTGCAGTTTCAGTGGCGCCACTCCAAATTTCCTGGGAAGTATAAGATTGAAGTAGAACTTTGAAAGTTGACCCGGCAATCCATAAATCGACACCCAAGTTCACGATATGCATTGAGCAGAACTTCACCACATCAGGACTGAATAGGGGTAGCTTTGTCAGAGGACCTCAAAGGTTGCTGACAACAATGGCAACAACCCTATGGGAGAGTGTTCAACTGATTGTATGCGTGCTTCCCTTGATGATGATATCAACTTAGTACAGGACTCTAAATAGAAAAACAATTACTGTACAACATTTGCTATGTCTAGGCACTTGGTCCGGGCTTCAGTGCTTCAGCCAGAAAAGTCTCCGTATCATGTCGATATTCCAGATGTAATGTTGAAGGTGCATGCATATACGTTGTCTTTGTAGCCCGGCATCGGTGGCAAATCCGAATGCACTGATAATAATGCCGCAGGTTGAGAATCTCCTAGGTTGATGATACAAACATCATTTTGCTGGACTATGAATCGCATTGGGATAGTCAAGGGGTACTCGTTTCCATGACTGACCCAAAGATGATTCTGGGATAACAAACAAGTTCAAAAAAAATATATATATATATATGAGTGGGAGCATCAAATCACTCTCACACCAAGTTTCCATCAACCCCTTCCAGTCACCACGGATGTCAGCCACTGCTGCTTTGAACGTAGTGCCATCGACCAGTTCAATTCCGTCATAAAGTTTGCAAAAGCTTTCCACAATCTTAGTTCACTTGACAATGCTGAAGTGTTTTTTTTGAATTTGGAAGTAACCAGTATTCTGACCCTAGGTATAGTTGACGTTGAATTGAATGCCCCCATCATGGTTAAGATGGTTGTTATTACAATCATGGATCACGGTTTGGTTGGGGGTCTGCCAATTCCAACTTTTTAAATTCAAAGCTCCAGTGTTATTGTACGTTCTGGATCACATATGTATGCATATGGAATCTGAGACTAATATATTTCTCCGGAGTTTGATGGACAGTACCTGTTTATGCCACATGTACCCAGGCATTTGATGATGATGATGATGAACGTTTTTCCAGGCGGTTTGGATTGGGTTTGGGGATCTAAGGGTTTTTTTTCGCGCATCAGCCACTAGCATTACACACACACACTATATATATTGACACTACAAATACATAGCAGATACAAACAACATATCGATGAACATGTATTCCAAAAGCAAAGTTGTTAATGCATAAATTTCAACAGAAAACTCATCACTGACACATGAATGTTGAAACAGCCCCCATTTCCAATTAAGCAACAGGAAAAAAGAGACTTGCCCGTGTGCTCCATCCAGCCACATCTTCCTTGGAGTTTTTTTTTGCGGTTCTATAATTGGGACATAAGTGACATAAGTATATCTAATACAACTTTGAAAAAACATCATGTAATTAATCATTTAGATATATATCTTTGGGAAATCAAACTGTTGCCAAATAAAGTAAGATTCAACACTGCAAAATGTCAGCGGGTAGCAGAAGTCGAGCGAATATTTCTTATCATCTAAGATGGAACCCATGGCAACCACTAAGACACTGGTTTGTTCATTACATTGGGCTTCGTCACACCACAACCAAAGTGGCACATGTGAATCATCTGGCGACATGTTGCCCAGATCTTTGCTACCAGCTCTGACATGCCGCCAATATCGTTTGATTTGCCGAGGCGAAGGGGACCGAAACAATTGTTTCTCCATCAAGTAGGGAATGATCTCATGGGGCAACACAAAGGGGTGCTGCCTGCTCAGGGAAAAAAACATCTTACATCACATCTCCAAAAAGGTACTGTGTGGAATGAACTATACGAATTCAAAACCCTGAATCCTTTCTATATATATATATATCATAGAATTTGAATATATTATATATTTATACAAACATTTCCTCACCTCAAAGCGATATCATTAACATCTCTGCCAGTTCGAATAGTAATATCCTCCCACCGAATAGGTACCTTAGCACAGGCATGCACTCATCACGTTTGGATTTAACATTTGATACGTCGCCTTTTGGGCAAATCTAGATCTTGTGCTATAAAGATACTTTGGAATCAATGACATGTTTTTAACATAGAAGATGCTGTTTGGCACACATGGTTGTTAACGCATATGAAAATCACATCTCATATGCTTTCATTGTGGGAGTGGAGGGTTCGGAGAGATGGGATGATATGGCAACTCTATGGGTTGAAATGTCGGCGTAAATGATTCGTGAATGAATCAATCATTTTTTTGAAACCCAATCTAATGGATGAGGATTTGCAGTCTCATGTTTATTTAAGACCCAGAATCCTTTAATATATGTATCCAATTCCTTCGGGATCCCCTTGTTCAATAGCCACGATACTTCACCATGAACGTATTGAAATCCCTGAAGCTTCTGAATGGAACGTAGCATATCCCGTTGGATATTGCCACTGTAGGCACCTTTCTTTCCAGCTACCACCAGTTTTCCAAGAGGCCCCCTCATTTGATGGCCTTGCCAATGAAATTCCTGGATGAGCGATTCAAGTAGGGCCGCGATTAGCAGTTCAAATTTATGATGTCATGTATGATCGTTTAGATGCTTTCCTTATTTTGCTAAACTTGGGTGGGAACCAATTCTCGAGCACCTGTGAACCATGTTGAAGTTTAAATTCTATATGGGTAATGTAATGCAGTCCTTGGCAACATACTTTAGGAGCTCTTGCGTTCCTGCAAAGCTGCTTTCCTTAGTGATCCAGTCACCGACAAAGGATACATGCACGGCTGGGATGAAAGTTTTTTTGGGGTGGTGTTTGGGGACTGAAGCTGAAATTTTGATAGCCAAAGAAAAAAACGTGCCTGGCAATTAATATAACTATATTCTGAAGTCTGCAGTTGAGATTCACCGAAGCCAGCTTTTTGCATAACATAGGCATAAAGCGGCGAGGACTTCGCTTTGGAGATGTTGTTGACACCTGCGTGGGAACACTTTGGGATTTACACATGATTTCATGAGCAAGGGATTCACTGAGAAAGTACCGTTTCAAAAAAAAACATCATAACATACCGAATCATGATACGCTCTATTCATGCACAAATGTGTTAAACATAAAATTTGTGAGTATGGCATCTCAATCTAACACACCATCATGTTGATGCTAAGTGTACGCTTTTCCACACTTCACTGTGATGTCAGAACATGCAGATGTTCCATGGCCGAGTTTCATCGTACCAATCACCTGCTTTAATCCCCCAAAACTAAGATGCATGTGACAAGCACCAACACCCAGAGGAGAATGGGTCACACAGCTCCGCTGTTCCACTGCCCCTTTTAAAGGTGTTAGGAAAAGTCACAGATCTGATCAAGGCATCCAATGTATCGGTGGTACTAGCAGTCCAAAAGAATGTACAAGTTTGTACATGTTTATATGAAGAGTTTTGGTACAAAGATATTCAGGAACAGTTTAACTACAAATGTTTTCCGATCTTGGAGCCAAACTGATTGCCAATATGGTATCCAATCACTGGTTCAATTGCCCGATATTCGAATTTAGCAATGCTTATTAGTTAAGCTTAAGATATATTTATATATATATTTATAATATTAATAAGGTATATACATATATGTATATATATGACTTGGATACTGCACGGTCATATGATTGGATGTCACCCTCACTTCGACTCTTCAGGTGCGTTCGGCTGTGGCGGGTCTGCTTTGGCTTTCGCTTTCGACTTTGGAGCTTTTGGAGGATCCTCAGAAGAAACCCCAGGCCCAGAGGGAAACGATGAAAAAAAGGGGCTGGGTAGCATGTACTGGACCACTATCCCTAATTTAAAAATCATAACTATATATAACCATCAAAAACAAACTGCCACACCCCAATATGTGTCTAGCGAGAGTCAACCACTGATTTCACGCTTTTGATGGAACCCGACAATGCATTGAATGCAGTGTCAGTGGCACGAATGGCAGTCAGGATGTTACCCTTGTGCTCCGCATGCTCCGGCTTGTGTAGGTCTTCATCCTCAACCCTGATCCCATAAAGTCCCTCAAGTTTCACTCTGCAAGTTTGAATTGCAGCCCTACGTAGCTCAAATTCATTTTTGAATCCTTCTTTCAGTGCCACTGTCCTTAGATTTAAAGTTCATGATTGAGGATTGCCCAGTGATAGACAAATCAGTATTAAGAGCTGAAACAACAAGTATATATAGAAATTATAAAGGTGAAATCCCATAGGAATGATGACCCATACATGGCAATAGTGGTCATGACATTTACATCATTTTCATAAAATATATAATCAGACCACTTTTTTTTTTGAACGATTTAATTCTAAAATACTTTCACAACCCAAAGGTCCATACCAACAAAAAAGTAGCAAATACTTCAAGCAAGCCTCAGCGGTGAACCCTCAAGTTTGGCCTGCCATGTCATTACTTCAGTCAAGCGTTGGGAGCACCCTTGAAGTTTCGATACCAACTGCTTGCTCAAAGGCTTGACCTTAGACTTACCTCCACCTTTTCCATCATCAGGTTTGATTGGGTTTGTAGCCACTGAAGCCGTAGAACCAAGAGCTTTCACATCTCCAGCCATATTTGTCCTAGGTATGTTGCGACATTAATATACAATATAAATAAAAAACCATATTTTAAAGCAAGAAACAATAATATATATATAAATATAATTATATATACACAGCATATATGTTAACAACGAATTTGATGCATATATATATATATCAAATATCTAGGTAGTACAAAGCTTTGGCTGTAGCCCTGAAAGTTTGATCCAACCAAGTGACATCAACACCTTGGTAGCATCTGCAGAAACATTTCCATCAGCGTTGAAGCCTATCTGAAGTTCGTTAGCATCTTCAACTTCAGTTTCAAAGCTGTCCCACACACGCACCAAATCCCAATCCTACAGGGAAGAACCACAAATACATAATATATCTAGATATATTAGTGTGTCCGTTTTGCAGTTACATGTTGTTTTACAACCACATATATTTTGTAATTGAGATGATTCCCCACACACCATTCCAAACAAAACAGTAACTTGAAACCATGTGCAGTATGTAGAATGTTTTTTGCATATGACCCCTGTCCTCAGATTTGCAATCAGGGTGTTTCATGAAGTATATGATTTCATCTTTGGGCCCCTTGTTCAGTTCGAGTTGTTTCTTTTCTTGGTATATTGTCAATGCCTGCTGAGCCCCAAATTTGGTTTTGAGATCTTTGTAGGGTGTGAGCACGTGGCGCCCCCGGTTCTTGGTAGAATGAGTCCGAACGGAACTCAAATACAAGTTGCTTTCAAACCAATTCTCTGAGCTGTTGCAGTAGTCGTCGAACAGCTCGTTGAGCCACATTTTACCTCAGGATCAATTGAGAATGAAGGATTATGTTGACCAAGTAGGGCATCAAGTTCGTGTAGAACAAATATATTTAGAGATTGGGAAAATACCTGCAAAAGAACAAAATCGATCATGCAGCAACATTCTATAAAAACAAAATTGATGAAATTACACCAAGTGTACTGCTGGTTTGCCCTTTCTTGGCTTGAATCAACTTCATGATTTCAGGTGGTGCCGATCCTCTCAACCAGGAAAGTGTTGTGGAAATCCCTGTTGCAAATGCAATGCATATGTACATTGACTACAAATGTTTCTATGATGATGGGTCCTTCTGCAGTGCTATATGAAAGTGTTTCATGGTGACTCCAATTTAACCCAAAGAGGGTCCTGCGATCTGTCTATTGAACCGCATCTTTCTGTTATGTTGAAGTCTTTTGGCATGGGTGGGAACATCCTCAATAACGCCCCTGGGTCCAACGAAGTGCAGCAACTCACCACTGGCAGCAAAAACTGCATCGGGGTCATCCTTCCATTGGTCAGCCTACAAAGGGTCAGATTCAATTATATAATTATAAAAAAAAATTCCCAACTTGCAAGAACTTTTACCATATTTATATATGGGTGTTTTGAAAGAAAACAATATATGAACACTTAATAATGCTCTTACCCAATGCTGGACCTCCAGCTGTGTTGTATCCTTTCTTCCCAGCATATCCGCAACCACCACACTCGGCACGACAGGTTCCGTTGGTGCATCCGACGGAGCCGACTCTGGAGCAGGAGTGGCTGAACGATCTCCATCTGGAGGGTTGGTTTCTGCAGGGCTAGTTGGGGTGAGCACCTGCAGGGAGACAAACCGAAGTGCTGAATAAACATATTTCATCAAGAAAATATATTATATATATATAATCGCCTTTGTTTTTATGTGTTTATATATTTATATATATATTATATGTATATTTGTATATGCATCAAATATTTCACTTACCAGCTATTAATAAACACATTCTGCCGTCGTCCAGGAAAAGTAATGAGTATGGCTAGAGTTCCGTTTTGATGGTGGGATTGGAATCACTGGGTTGAAGTTTTGGGTTGATACTAGCTGCTGCATTGATCATGCAACGACCCTATGAAGAACTCAAGTGTTTCGATCACACCATTACTCAGTACAACTTGTTTATTGTTTCTATGTCCACCTGCGTCATTTGAGCCTCACACATAGCCATTAATGCAGATTTGCAATCGCCATCCGGGAGATTCGCAATGCGCTGCAAAGCAACCATGTTTAGATTGGGGGATTCCATGGTGTGTCCCTCCCCAACCAGGATAGTAGAGCAATCCCCAACAACGGTCGGTTTAGAAATGACACCATCATTGGGGGTTGCCGGTACCTTTTGAGGTGGCATGACCTTTGGAGTTGGAGACTTTTCCGGTGTTTGGTTCGGTTTCCTTGATGATAGACCCAATCGTAGCGCAGCAAGCTTGGCCTCTAACGCTTCTATTTCCTTCATTTTGTTTGAAGGGGAACCAGGTGAATCATGATTATTGCCAAACTCCTGAGACGTACTTGGAAGGGTTGACAATGTATCCATGCTCCGAACTCCAGCAGTCAGCTTTGTTGGTCGTACCTTTCTATGAGCAGTTCATGGATTACAAAGAAATCACCTTTAAAATATAGGCAAAATTAACATAGCATACATAAAAAAAACCTATGCAAATAAGTTGAGCTTCAGAGTTTGCTGATGTTGGAACTGGCCGTTCTTGTTTGACCTTCTTCATCTCGGGTGACTTGATAGGGGATGTAGCTGGCGGTGATTTTCGGGCAGTACACATAGGCTTCATAGGGGAATCCACGTTTGTTGGTGGAGCCTCATAACCTCAAATGGAGATATCTACTGGAAAAAACAATTCATTAATCAACATATTTGAACATCTTGGTTTTCAACACAATTGGGGCATAACTCTAAACATGCAACTGATCACCCATCGATGCCAAAGAAACTGGATGCCGAATTACCACCAACACCGGCCATCATGGTCACCCTCTCATTGATAGCCGCCAACTCCTTATCCACATCGAAGCCACCAGGAGAAGCCTGCATGGAAGCTGTGATCAAAGCAGCAAGTGTCTTGTATGGGACGGTCGGGAATGGGAGAAATGCTAATGTAACCCAATTGGAAGGAATGTGTGAAGGTTTGCAAATATGAATGTATCATTTTTTCAGTCATGATTCTATTGTGTTTTATAAGTTTGAATCATAGTTAGGGCCCCCCCAATGCAAGCAAGCAACTTTCACTGGAGATCGTTGCGACAAAGTCCGTTTTGTTGGCACTGGTGCTCCTCCCCAGTTGCAAGCACCCATAGCAGCCCCAAATGTACATATAAATGATCAAAAAAAACCAAAAAAATGGATTTTTATTTTTAACGCAAATTAACGCCCAGAATTGCCCCTGAACGGGATTTAACGCATTTTAACGCATTTTTAACGCTAAGGCCCAATAGCAAAAACCACATAATCTTGTGGTTACCTTCTAGTTTTCATTGGTCTGGATATACACATTTGATTTTTACACAGGTAGCTCTATAAATCTTCATTTTTTTGATAATCTAGGGTATGATATTTGTTCAAGTTATATAAATCCTTGATTTTTTGGTATCCTGAGACAGAAGGTGCTTCTATAGATCCCCTATGTATATGGTTTTCCCGGGACACTAGGATTCCTCTTTTCGACTGCCACAGAACTTCTATTATAGATCCTGGATTTCAAACAGTCTAGGTGCTAAGGGGGCGGTCTATAAATCCGTGTTTTCCAGAAAAAAAAACACATCTGGGAGCTGAGGAAGTTCTATAAATCCCCCTTTTTTGGAACATTTCCACCTGGAAGCTAGTGGATTTCTATAAATCGCCCTTTTTTGAAAAACCTCAGAGTTTGTGGGTGTCTATAAATCCCATTTTTTCGGAAATTCTTGGAATTATAGAACGTCTAAATTCCCCTTATTTTTGTTTGGAAAATTCTTGGATTAGGGGGTTTAGAACATTCTTGAACTTAGCTGATGTCATGCATTGTATTTGACTATTCTTGGAGTTAGGAGGTTCTAAAATTTCACTAGGAGATTTCTATATACATATTATCTGGAGTTAGGGGATTGTTTGGTTTGAATCAAATTATTATTTAGGAATATATGGTTTGAACAGACCCATCTGTATAGATTGTTGGATCAGAAAGTTTGGGAATTCAAAAATCCTGGAGTCTATCGATGCAGCGGCATTACACTTTGTTGGTGCAACTTCAACAACAATTTGCATTGCAGGACATTACCACGTGAGGTGGCTACTGCAAGAACTAAAACCCGCAATCAAGAGGGTGCCCCATGATCATTATGGGAACCACGAAATTCACACGGTACATGTGATACCGTCGTGATATGTGATCGCTTTGATACGTGATATGTGACACGTGCGATTGGCCCTTGCTGCGATTATCCGTAATCTGGGTTCGGACGAGAGATTGGTCCAAAACTTCTTCAAGCTTGAAGTGGAGAACGTCAACCAACAGCAAACCTGTCCGCCTGTTTCATATATTTGTTTGGTGGGAAGATATAACATATATATATATTAAATAAGTAAATTTTTGTACTGTATAACTAGCTCTGTTCCACTAGAATTTTATACAAAACCTCAACCGCAATCCCCACCCCAAACACCAGCCACAAAGATGACAGTCCTGAAACTGGTTTCGACAGCATGATGCAGCCACAGATGCCAATGCCCAATCAACGATTTCCACCCAAGCTTGACCGGTAAGAAAAACACTCCCGGAGTCCACAAGTTTGTTTAATCTGTCAATCGTACGTATTGCAATTTAATTCCATGTAAACATAAATCCCTGGGGGTGACCTCATACACTTAACATTATAATAGTCTCACAAGTTTTGTCCCATCACACAACCAGTAGAGTACGATATTTGGCGATGTCGCTCCAATCTTCCGATTATGAACTAGCCATGAAGATTCTCATCAGAGAGTCACAACTCACATGGATGTGCACTGATTAGTTTTAACTCCCCAAACTGGCACCTCAGAATTTGTAATGATGCTGGGATAATATTGTATTATATTATCGTTTGGAGAAGCCTGTTTGGGGAACCCACCCACATCACAACATTTGCCAGGAAGAGTGCCCATGAAGTTGGCCATTCGAGGCAGTGGAGATGATTGATTTGTTTTCTTGTTTGTAGATCATAATTCAATAAATTATGACCAAGATCAAAACTTATGTAGCATTAGTTCTTGTTGATGCATGGTAAAGACACCAACCCCCTCCAATTAACTTCCAAGTCCAGGAACACCACAACTCAGTGTTGTTGTTGTCATTTTTTGGACACATGCAAATATAGTCCAGAAAGCAAGTTCGACAGGGGGACTACAAAGCTATGGAAATCAGCCAACAGCAGTTGGAAACTAGCCAACAGCAGTGAATTACAAATGATTAGTTGACCCATCACCCCAATGCTCTGAAGCAATATGTCAGGACAGCTGTTATGCTATGTTTGTTGAATGTACTATCGGGGAATTACATATTCTCTTTTTAAGAGCTATGGAGTGCAAGGCCTTGGCACACATGCCCAAATTACTGCTTCGAAAAAAACACAGAAATCCATACCAGGATGCTATGCTAGTTTTTTGTTGATCATATCATATCAAAGAAAAATATGTATTAAATCATTCGTTTATCAAAACTCAAAACCATGTATTTGTTTGATTTATGGTTTACAAACTGTTCAAATATCGCTTTCTAGCAGCGACAACAACCCCTTGGCTGGGTGCAATTTGCACTGGTATAAGGGGATCAGGTTGAAAATCACCATTTGTGATGGCACACCGAATGAAACTAAGAAAAGGTTCAAGCCCGGCATGTTGCCACATGTCAGGAGCTGGTAGCAGTGTCGCCTCACAAGGTGCATTTGCGTTTTTTTCGTACCTATGGATCTCAGTGGACTTGTGGAGGGATATGTACTAGTTATCGAACATGTTTCACTACGTACAATGATTGCAACCATACATATATATATATATAATTGAGATAAATCGGTTTGGGTGGGGTGGCTGGGTCAAATTGGGGTTCCATCCGCGATACAACCAATACCACATATAGTGCTCTCCCCAATAAACACTTATTTATATAGATATATATATATATATTTATCATATAGATATGATTTACTTTTATCAATCAGTCCCAAACGTCCATCGCCTCAACACCATCAGTAACCAGTTTCTGCAGATTTGGAAGCGACTGTGCACTTGAAGTTTCCTTGGTTCCAACCATACACATATGAGCTGGCTGTCAACTTCATCCATAAAGTCCCCAATGCATGATGAAACAGTCATTGGAATCCACTAGACTGCATAAAGCAGTACATATATAAATAGTACACTTGTAAATATATTACATTACTGGGTCAAGCATCATTGATCCAAGTAGTGTGGAGTTCAGCCACTCGGATTCCAAATGCAGCTGGATACGATTGAGAACAGCTGAGATCTTTACCTCCACTCCTTAGCTACGTACTAGTGATTCATCCCTCACTATATATCGATATTCCAAATGGCCACATGAAAGAAGCCAATTTTTTGAAAAAAGTAATTGCAACAAAGTTGAATATTCAAAACAAAGAGTCACATGTTGTTTTGCACCATTCTTCGATACTGTTTTACGTACCATCTCCTTGCCCTCATCTTGCGCCCTCCTTTTGATTTGGTTCCTCATATGTTTATCCATAGGCACAAAAAGATCATGAGCCCAACCCACATTTGACAGAGACAGTTGAGGCTTTTGGCTCCATCCGCCAAATGTTCCCATCCACCTGTGCACGGTTTGCAGGTCAGAGTTTGCAAGATGATGCAAGGCGATGGTAGTGGACAGGTTTTTTTATAAAAAATAAACAGTTAACTAAAACAAAATAAGTAAGTTGTAAAAAACATCCAACTCACATTTCAAGCCGATAAAATTATACCCAATAGTTTACGTTTTGCAAAGTTGAGCTTGAATACAAACGTATTAATGATATCGTTTAGTCTTAGCAAACAAAACAAAACATGCCAAAGTAAGACCAGTTCACCAAAATGATCGTTGGTGCCCAAACATGTGTGATGAGTGCAGAAACATAAAGAACGGATGCATGGCCAAAGTTGACCGTTCAGGATTTTCAACAAAATAGTGGACATGGCGCACAATTGCCAGTGCAATCAAAACGATAGCCCTAAGACATACCATGTTTCCAGCATTTACGAATGCGAAGGTTGGATTGCCCAGTGGGTTGTCGATGGAACGCTGGTGCTGGCTCGACGCCATATACCCAAAACTATTGCAGGGGATTGCAAGTGTTGCTAGTCCTTGGGGATGAATGCGTAGGAGCAATGATATAGCTTTGAGATATCCCATAGTGCCACACATGTCTTGAAGAACAGGTTCATGACATATATCAAATCCTTGCCTCAGTTGGATTGGTAGGCTATAAAAGCACAAACTATATTTATCAAACTCCAAGTTTCAAGTTGAAACACATATGTTACACTAGAGTTGCAGGGATATTAAATAATACAGATCAAATTGATACAACAATTTGCAATAACTTGCCGGATTCCCCAAAGAGGGTAAACTAAAAACAGAGGTTAGGAAGATATGTAGCTCTTAGATTAAAAGCTACATGTTCGGGGAAACAATCGAAACAATATTATATAACCAATTTAAAAAATATATATCCTGGTGCAGCCCAACTCCCAATGACAAGTTGCGCCGGAAACCCCTGGAGTCTGAACCCTGCCACAATACTTGAGACACCGCTGAAGAATTCAACAGCCATCAAGTCCTGGAATCAAGCAGGGATCATAAACCAATGACTTCAGCAATATGTTGAAGCCTTATTTGTAAGTAGAACTTTGTATATACAGAGATTGCCAACTAATTTGACTAACCTTGCATCCCATGAAATGCCCATCCAGTCCCGCTCAGAGCTTTGGGGCATCGTTTGGCCAACGTAGTCCACCATGTGCACCCTCAGATGGTGGCATCATGTTGATATGTATATATGTTTTTGGATGCAGGGATTGTATGGTTCAAATATAACGGATGTGAACTAGAACCACATATCTTTAGGAGGTTGTATGTTTTCCGTTCATTGACAAAACTATTTCTTGGCCCTTTGTTCTGAAATCAAGTCGTCAAATCATAAGCATCAAATGCACCAAACCCTGCACTACTTGGGGGCGCCCGCCGATACTAATTTCAATTAGGGGCCCAAAACATTGTTTCCTGACACCTCGGTGGATGAGATTTTTTCCATGTAAATCTGTACCCAAAGAATGATCCACCTTTGCAGTTCATAATTTGGAAGGTTAGAAACTCTTGATTTAAATTCTCAACGTGATGTTATGATGAACACCTTCCATTCCAAGCAAGACCTTTCCAAAAACTCAACCTTCGCTCATGCATCCACGGAACACAAGCGGAGGCATCCCAAGCATCAAAAGCGCTGCAACTTGCAGATTGCTTAGCTTGACAGATCGGCGTGGCATCATGGCGGTGATGCAGGGAATGGACCGGCAAGGTACGATATGATCAGTACATATAAAAGCAAATATATACCTGAAGGGATTGTGGTGATCATTAGTAGTTAAAATTTAATACTTCAAGTTGCAACATAATTGCGATCAAAAGAAACACATCAATCGTCCTCAGATTTCATCAGCTGGATTTTTTTTTAACGGTCCAAGTTGCAAACAAAAATGCTGCAGCCAATGGTTTCCCAAATCATTTTGTTGTGGCACAACTTACATGCTACAGAAAAAAATATGTACACCAAATGATGGCCCAATGGCTCCATGAGGAAAAATCGGAATGTCAATTGACTCATTGAAAAAAAAACAGCACCAGAGTTGAGTTTTTTGTTTTGGTTGAGAGAGTATACCTGAAGTATGAAAAAAACACTCAGCTGCATATATATATATATATGTATATATATATATATGTATTTTAAGCTCCTCTACTCACAACATCTATCCCAGCTAGATGACGGCTAGAAGCACCTTTGGCAGTCGATGTTGGCACGACCAAATGGCCATCACCTGAGTTGGAGGCAATATCTTCTATATTCAATTATATGTTGAAATTTATTTGGCAAAGACGGGTTTCACACTCTAGGGTAGTTTGATTCAGAAATTGATGCAGAGGGCTTAAGAAATAAAATACAATAGCTTAAGAACATGCATGCATTTGTATAGTACTTGTACCGGGACCAATTTGCAACCAAAGCACTAGATCGGCGAGAGACAAGTGCATTTGAATTGCCACTGGATTGACCTGCGTGGGGCACTTGTATCGATATAATAGTTCAGATATTTCTCACACATATGTGCCAGTGTAGCTCTGTATATTGGGTGCAACTGACTCAGGATGGAACAAGGAAGTTTCAAGCTTAAGATGAGCGAATTGATCATATGTACTCCCTATATATTAGGCTCATGGGTTTAACCTTTCAACATGCATATTTGCATATGAGAGCTATATATGTGTTTTTCATCATGATGTTATGGGAACCTCCCGGGAAATCCTCACATGTCCACTCACATTTGTTCAACCACAAGTTCACGAGTTCTATTGTTCCACTCTACCACCCAACAGCCCCAAGGATCCTTCATCACAAATTGAAATTCACTGATTTACATGTTATATAAACATGTTAGAATAAAGAAGATGTTTCACAAAGAATAGACTGACAACTTGCTTCCTTGTCATCAGGGTGGATCCATCCTATGGGCAATTGGCAATTGGGTCACATGGAAATAGGATTTGAGCAGGTCCACCGATGTTCAACGATGTTCCTACGGTCCAAAATTAAATCACACGAGCATAAGGATCCAGCCACTCCCAAAGGATTGCAAATTGTTCGCTTTAAGTTTGCTGTATACTAGTACTAGAGGTTATAAACATAGAACCCAGCTTATTATATATATGATGGTAATGTGTACATTTATATAAATCACAATCTCAAGGAATGGATCCAATCTAAGCAGGCATGATCACAGCCCTCATGAGGCATACACTTCTACTTTGCCGCTGGCTCCCACTTTGCAAGCTTCTTGGCAATGTCCCACCTTGGAGGATGATGCAGGATGGCTAAATGTTGAATCAATATATTTATATAGTTTTTTTATTATATTAATTATTTTTATCATAAGCCTATGTATATTTCTAACTGCGTAGTGCTGTATTTATCAAAGCTTATTATATACATGTATGTACATTTTATTTATAAACTCTGCAGCTCTCAAATTAAAAGAAACCACAAAGACTTCAGATATACATCAAAAATGGCCATATCCTCACCCCTGGGATTGGAATACAAGCTTGGGAAGAAACATAAAACAAAAGCTGAACAACAAAAATCCCAGCTACGCATGTGTTGGAACTTCCTCCCATGGAACTGAGCACCCACCAAGCCGATTCATCTTAATCTTATGCAAATCAGCAGCTTCCTTGTCACCCTTTGCCACATAGAATGTCCGAGTATTCAATATAACTCCAATGGAGGAACACTGGCCCATAGCATTATTGACAGTGAAGGACCTAAGCATTTGCAGGACGTTTGTTGATTGATATATAGATGTAAATAATTTCAGCACCAAAAAAACAGCAACTACAAACAAAAACCATTGGATTCTAAATTGTTATCTAGTTACATCTTCTCGAAAGTGTTGGGATCCGGTAGCTCAAGTCCATCGATTGCGCATTCAGCCAACTCACCCAAAGCATGTGATGCCTTTTCCCTCCTAAGTGCCTTCTCTTCAGCAGACATTCTCCCAGCCATACGTTTGGCCATTGGAGATGCCACAACCTTCGGAGAACCTGTAGCCTTTGGGGAAAACACCTCTTCCGGAGAACCCTTTCCAGCTGCAGCTGCAAACTCTCCCTCCAACCTTCGTTTGATCCCAGCCTTAGCCTTTGGATTTGTCTTCTTCTTTGGGGATGCTTTCTTCTTTGGGGATGCCTTCTTCTTGGGGGAAGTTTTCTTCTTGGCGGAAGTTTTCTTCTTGGGGGAAGGTTTCTTCTTGGGTGTGGATTTCTTCTTGGGGTTGACCCTGCGTTTCTTGCTTTCCTCCAAAGCCTTGATCTCATCCCTCACAGCTTTTTGGTCATCTGCGCTAACCTCCCCAGTCAGACTTGCCATAGATGGTGGACGTTTAAGTGGGGGCTGGACCACTGAACCTCTACGTTTGCCGTCTTCCTCGCCTTCCCCATCAGCAGATCCTATCTCAACTTCCATGGACTTGGCATCATCTTCAATATTGACAACTTCTTTGCTGGCAACACGCCATTGAGATTCCACATCTTGCTCATCCAAATCATTTTTTTCTGATGACTCCTGCTGCAATGGTTGCATTGCACCAGGATAGCATTCAAAAAATTCCCGAATTCGTTGAGAATAAGGAATAATAGGACCAACCTTGGGGGGGATAAGAGTCTGAATTTTATGGAGCAAACCGCAATATATATATATGATATATATAATATATCACCAGCTTGAAGTTGGGTAACATATTATATAAAAATCAAAATCGGATATTGAACTTGGAACCATTTATATGTTTCAATGTTTGGAAACGGCTGAGCCTCTGGTGCGTCAACTGGCCGAGAGCTCTGATCAACCGGCTCAGGAGTCTCTGCAGGAATAACATCATCAGAAACACCAGCCACTGCTGTGACTTCACCAACTTGCTCCTCCTTTTCATGATGTTTTGCTACCAAAAGTCAACCTACTTCACCATCCATTGTTCAAATATGAAATAATCAACACATATATTGTTTTTTCAAAAGGACCCATCAACAAAACAAACAAGCATTACCTCATCCACCAAACCCCAGAAACAAAACACAATGATATACATAACTCATGCGTCCTCCTTGACAACATTGGATGTATGTGTCTCTTTGATGTTCTCACTCATGATGATTGGCTCATCATCCAAGTCAACAGCAAGATCCTGGTTTGATGGGATTGAATGATACTTTACAATAATGATGTTGAAAAGAGTTGTTTAACAACAACCTTGCAATGTGGCCCTAAAATTTATATAGCAGAACATTGGAAAAATAGTACAGCATGTACATATCATGTCGATATTTTGATGATAACTTAAAAACATATCATATGGCATATAAATATACATATATATACATCAATAATATATATATGTAATATATGTTGTGCAGTCCTGCTCTTCTGCTTCAACCTGCTGATCAAGCTCTTGCACCACATCCTCAACACCAGCCCGCTTCCTGACTTCTCTGAACTTCAAAACGATCTGCTTGAGGAGCATGACTTTCTGGGACCTGATGGTGGGCCAGGAAAAAGATGGCTGGTAGACTTCAGACATAAACAGGTTATGCATCTATATATTGTAAATAAATGCAGATATAAATATATCTCAAGTTTGAGGAAGGAAAAAAAACATCAAAAATATGCTGAAATTTCAAAGTGCATAGAAACCTTGCATTCTGAGATTTGCGAAGCAAACCAACCAAGTGGGAAATCATCTTCTTAAGCTTCACTGCTTGGCCATTGGCCCATTCCTGATTTTGATACTACTTGATGATTAAAAAAAAACAGCACATGGTTTTTCGTACATCAATCCGCATTACAGCAATGAGCTTGCAGAAAAACCCAAAGCAGTTTTGTTGATACAAATGAGAAAAAATACTATGCAAGAGGTTGAGTATCCCGCATCAAACCTTTGCCACCCCGCTTCCGATGCAGTTCTGTATGGAAATTTTGTTTCAGGCTCACCATCAAAAAAGCTGCCTCCACAGGGGAAACACATGCATAAAAATTAGATAAGTAGATAGAAACTATTCAGCCATTCCATGCTACAACATACATATATATATATATTTATTATATCATACTATATATATAATACAATGTATATATATATATTTATGTTTGAAAAAAAACACTGGTTAGGTTTTTTCGGTTGTCTATATATATATATATAAACATATGCAGTAGCAACCTGGCCTCGAAGTGGAATTGGGGAAGGATTTCACCAAACCGGAGCATGTGCATCAAAACTTCACGTAAGAGTTGATAGTTGTTTTCAAGGTCAACCTCAAAGATGGTTTGTTTATCCCGTTCGGTCCATTCAATCATAGACTTGTCATCAGAAAGCATGATAGCGGGACCATTCGTTGAAGCAAATTCACGAAGCCCTTCAAAGATTGCTTGCCCAACAGCCTAAGATAAGCACATATGTGCGAGAAACAAAAGACATCAATTGAGAATATACTTTGATGTGATCTTAGGATTGCACAATATGTAGTAACAAATGGCTCTTCAAATTTTTATGTCAAGAGACATCGACCTGGAATTTCATTGGCTTTTTGATATGGATAAGTCCATCATCATCGGTAAACTCCTCTATGGTGAAAAGACGATGCACCACCATGGCAACCGAGGATTTCAAATCCAATGAGCTCCAAGCCGAGGGAAGCTGCATGGACGGAGGTATCAACAGGAATCAACATATGAGGTATCACTAGATTCATCGATATGAAAATATCATATGATTGAACTATACCACTTTCAAGATATCATGATATATCATATACATGTATTTATATAAAACAAATGCCACACATGTCCGCTTGTCACCATCCACCAGTCACCCAGCAGAAAAAAAAGGTCAAATCTGCGAAAGGGGGAGGGTGGCGTACCTTTAAGCGCACTGGATCTCAACAGACCCATGGCCCAGGAATTTAAAGATGCATATCTTGAAGACCATTCTGATTCATCAACATCAAGTTTCCAAGATTCAACATATTCAACTGATCCAATTGACCAATCGTAGAGGTAAACTGACATATCCAATCACAAGATGTCGCTCTACTTGGGGGTTCACATGCACATTCGTTATGTATATCTTTGTTTTTTTTACCGACAAGCATACGTGAAATCAGAAAAATGGCTTCACATACATAGATCACATCTAGAACGTCCTGAGAGGGCCCCCGATGCCCAATCCACTTCTCACACTGTTTTGAGCTGGTATATCCCTCAGAGATGGATCTATCAATCCCTTTCTCCCTGTGGTTATGGATCCTTAGGGTA
>Ga0126337_10000599_pt1 | contig 18938 bp, 22 predicted proteins | sample DipCmetagenome_FD_92527 | JGI IMG/M metagenome (GOLD analysis project Ga0126337, IMG submission 92527) | Coral microbial communities from La Bocana,Puerto Morelos, Mexico - Diploria C A metagenome | ecosystem: Host-associated > Invertebrates > Cnidaria > Coral | place: La Bocana,Puerto Morelos...
ATCAATCAATCAATCAGTCAATCAATCAATTAGTCAGTTAGTCAGCTAGCTAGTTAGTCAACTAGTCAGTTCGTCAGTTAGTCAATCAGTCAGTGAGTCATTTGGTCAGTTAGCTAGTTAGTTTGTTAGGTAGATAGTCAGTTAGTCCAGTAGTCAATTAGCAGTTAGTCAGTTAGTCAGTCAGTAAGTCAATTAGTCAGTTCGTCAGGTAATCAATCTATCAATCAATCAGTTAGTCAGTTAGCTAGTTTGTCAATTAGTCAGTGTCAGTTCATCAGTTAGTCAATCAGTCAGTTCGTCAGCTAGTCAGTTACTTAGTTAGTTAGTCAGTTAGTCAATTGGTCAGAAAATCAATTAGTCAGTTAGTCAGGCAGTCAGCCAGTCAGTAAGTAAATCAGTCAGGTCGCCAGTTAATCAACCAGTCAATCAATTAGTCAGTCAGTCAGTCAGTCAGTCAGTCAGTCAGTCAATAGGTCAGTTCATCACTTAGGCAATTACTCAGTTAATCGGACAGTCAATCAGTCAATTAGTCAGTTAGCTAGTTAGTCAGTTGGTCAATGTTTTTGCTCTGACATCCGTCACTCACAGCAATCAATCTCTCCTATACGTTTCCTATTCTTCAAACTTTGGCCACCGCCTTGTGCGGTATTACTGGTACTGGAGTAATACTTTTCAGTAAAGAGTAGTACTCGGTTATTACTTTGTAGCACTTTGTAGTACAGAGTAATACTTTGTAGTACTTTGTAGTACAGAGTATAACTGGGGTAATACTTTGCAGCACTGGAGTAGTACAGAGCAGGAGTAGTAGCGCAGTAGTACTTTGCAGTACAGAGTAATACTGGAGTAGTACTGGAATAGTACTGGAGTAGTACTCTGTAGTACAGAGAAGCACTGGAGTGATACTTTGTAGTACTTTGAAGAACAGAGAAGTATTGGAATAATACTTCGTAGTACAGAGTACCACTTGGTAGTACTTTGCAGTACTTTGTAGTACAGAGTAGTGCTGGAAGTACTTTGTAGAACAGAGTAGTACTGGAGTAGTACTTTGTAGAAAAGAAAAGTACTGGAGTAGTACTTTGTTGCACTTTGAAGTGCAGAGTAGTACTGGAGTAGTACTTTGTAGTGCTCTGTAGTACTGGAGCGGTACTTTGTAGTACAGAGTAGAACTGCAGTAGTACTTTGTAGTACGGAGTAGAACTGGAGTAGTACTTTGTAGTACAGACAGAGTAGTTTTTTGTAGTACAGAAAAGTACGTTGGATCACCACACCGTCACAGAACCACTTCGAACCTACACAACGTGGCCTCGCAACCAGTGGGGTCTTGAGCTCATAACATTCCATCCCACTGCAGGGCACAACAGACAACAGCTCATCACCATGACGCCGCATTGCATCACGTGAAATGACACAACAAGCACTCACATCGCATCAAATGACGTGACCACCACGTCAAATGACATGACACGACACGACATACCACGTCGCAACTAACCACAGTAGGTCACCCCACATCACCTCATAACCAACCACATTACTTCATCTCACCCCGCAAGCAACTTCATGACATCAAAACAGATCACATCACCTAACAGCAGAAAGCTCGTTCACAGCAAAGACATGGTTTGGGCATGGCGCTGGTCGGTCACCTTGCGCACATTCTATAGACAAATTCTTTCTTTGCTATATAATTTTTTTTCTTCTGAAACTTCCGCCCCCGTCTCGCCCTGGGACTACTTGTAGCTATAGAAAAATCTCAGTTGTACAAAAATTATAAAGGGTAAGAAAAGTTTGAAAAAGCTGTAAAATATCAAAATGACCAAATCAAAAAGAGTTACTCTATAGGAAATTAACATGTCCACAGGTCCGTAGCTAACATGGAACTGTGTGATAAAAGGATTACAAGTTCGAGGAAAAAAGAACTTAAAATTGACATTTTTCGAACCAAATTCTGGGAAGCATCCCAAATGAATCAAAATGACCCAAAATCACTAACATATCCTTTTTCACCTTGGCAGTTTCTTAAACATGGCACCCTGTGAGGTCAGTTCAGGCCATCATATATAAGTTTCCCGGCAACATGCACCACTAACATGGAACATCTTGAATCAGCTTTTTTTTCCTTCCCAAATCCCAAGGGCCGAAATGCAGTCTCAGTCTGAACATCTCTTACTCTCTAGAAAACAGAAACGCCACAGGCCATAGCTTAGGACTTTAACCTGGCACAGAGATACCGAAAGACCCCCGGGCAGAAATTCAAAATCCCCCTTGTCCAAGATGGAGGTGTGTGTATTTCAACATGTTGTCCCCAAGATCTGGAAGGCGAATCTAACATGGAACTGTCCGTTGAAAAAAAAACTTTTTGGGAACCAGGAAACACCAGTGTCAAGACGTCCTATGTTGAGCTGAAAACTAACATGGAAGTGTCCCTCCATAAGGGTTTCCTATCTTGAGGCGACCCTGACAATCTGGGGTACTACTACTTTACTACTACTTGCAAGTAGGAACACTAAACAAAAAAGATCATGATTTAAATTCTAGTTCGGGATGCTCTACGTTTACGTCTTCAACTGTTAACTCACCAAAGATTTAAACATTAATTTTTTACAGGAAAAAGCAGCCGCCAAAACCACGATCCTGCCAAAAGCTGCAAAAGTCCATTTTCTAATACTCTGTAAATGACAATTGTAACAGAAAAAGTGGCCACCAAACCCAAGGTCTTGCCAAAAGCTGCAAAAATCAACTTTTCAATGCTCCTTTAATTGCAATTTTAACCGAACAAGCAGCCACCAAAATCTTTATATTGGCCCTTTGAACCCCCGTGATGAATGGCCACGGGCTTTTGCAAGAGCATTCTGTAGAGAATGGCCTATAAAATGCAATTGCTTGAAACAACAGCATGAAACCTTACCCAAAACCAACGGAAACAAATCTACACAATGCAGCGGGAAATTTCTACAAAATGGTCAAGCCAACTGTTCAGCCCGAAGAAAAAAAATGGAAACGCGCCAACTTTTACAAAATCTTTAAAAAAAGGAAAAGACCCTACCAAGTTGAAGTGAGAAGTACTTGACAATTAAGGCTTATAAAGTGCTTAGCTCCCCAAGTTGATTCGACTTGCCATAGGAAACACAGGGTACTCCACCAGGGCCATTCCTTGTGGAATAAGCTACCCTAATCTCCGTGGCCCGCCTCCTGTCTTCCACCATGTTCTTGTCTTCCGGCTTCATTAATGCTTTGTGACATACTAATGTAATATCACTCTAAACTCGTCTTCCGGGCTTGAAAGATATTTGCGGGTGGGGTTCGAAGATTTTCAAGCTCTAAATTTGAATTTCATTGCCGACCCAAGCAAAAACTGAATGTAAAACTACAGCGCTTCCTCCCAAGTGGATATTTCCCCGACCTCTTTTCCCCCATACATCCCGCACATTGCCCCTAACATGGCACCATAAGAAGCTATTTTGTGGGTGGGGCTCGAAGATTCTCAGGCGCTGAAATTAAATCCCTTTGCCGACCCAAGCACAAACCTTAAACCGAATGTAAAACTAGAGCACTTCCTTCCAAGCCGACTTCTTTTCCCCCATACATCCCTAACATGGCTCCATACGAAGCTATTTTGCGGGTAGGGCTCGAAGGTTTTCAAGTTTTGAAGTTAAATTCCTTTGCCGACCCAAGCACAAACTGAATGCAAAACTACAGCACTTCCTCCCAAGCCAATGTTTTCCCCACCTCTGTTCCCACATACATCCCGCGCATTGTTCCTAACATGGCACCATAAGGAGCTATTTTGTGGGTGGGGCTCGAAGACTTTTTATTTTGTTAGTTTTCGGGAGCGTATCAATAGGCAAAGGCCTTGGCATATACATATATCGCCCACATATCCAATTTTTACCACATTAATTTCGCATTACTATTCTTTGGAGCAATCAACTATACCCCAAAGTCTCTGATAGAAAAAAAGGTAATTAAGAAACATCTCCCCAACCAACGACCGTCCCGCTTCCGCATTCCATCTTCAACATCAACATCTTGAAGATGTCCGCCTTGCTTGTTTAATTTCTGCATTGCAAGATGCCTCCGTTGATGCCAAGTTGTTTCATTCAACGTTCAGAATTTGGAAGAGATAAATGTCATTGTTTGGAGCTTGTTTTCTTATGTTTTGAGCTTTAAGGTTTTTGTAAGTGCGTTTACATATTTCGCGTTTTTCTTCAATTTGGTTAGACGCTGTTCTGTATTCTTTCTTTTTTTCTTTCACACGTTCTCTATTTTTCTCGAGATATTTTTGTTGCCGCTCTCTTTCTTTCACTGGGTTTTTCCTCGTTTTCGCTCAGAGCGTTCAAGGCAACTATTGCAAGCGCGGTTTTCATTAGTGAATTTATCAAGGTCTTTTGATACTCTACAGTCAGTGCGTTGTTTCTTTTCCATTTAACTTACTATGTATAGTTCTCATGTCTTTATATACTTTTCAAATTAAATATTCAACTGCTTAAAAAACATTGATACATTAATTAGTTCAAAAGACATGTATCCAGGTTTTCAATATTGAAGTCAGAAGCATCTTTCAATTAATCATTACTAGGTCGTTTAATTTTGCAAATTTTCTCTTCATCTTTATTGCGTTCCTTTTTCTTAGTTTCATTTTGTTGTTTTTCAAGTTGTTTCTTTTCTTTGAACATGAAATCACTCAAACCTTCAACATATAATATTCTCATTTCGTTGTGGAAGGTAATGCTAGTTTCTTCATTATTTTTTGATAATCGATTTTTGAGAATGTTATTTAAGTCAGTATTCATTTTCTTCATTAGTCCATGTTTCTTGTCCAATACTGTTTGTTTCAATCTATCTTATCATAACAACCATTGGAATAAAAAACTTTTGAAATCCTTCATTTGACGCTTCTAATATTGTTGATTTCTGATTTAAGATGATGTCCCTAGTTCAATTTCTATGGAACGGTATTGTTCTTGTTATTGTACATCTTCTCTTTCAAACCATGATGTCGAATATATTTCTTCTGGGCTTACATTTGTTTTTTTATTTCCTTTGTATCTTTTCTAGCGCCCCGTTATGTTTCAATCTTAAATATCCAGGTTCGCCCATCATGAAAGACGATATTCTAGCAATCACTTCAGTTGATAAGTTTGTTAGGTCGATTTTTTCAACCATCATCATGATATAAAGATTATGTAGTTAATATGTCTTTAAACTCTTTTTAGATTAGATCCTTTTAATTTTGTCTTAAGTCTTCAGATACTTTAGATATAAGTCTTCTTTGTTTGTGTTGCACATAGTTTTCTTTCCACTCACTCTTTTTTCCGCTAGGTAAGCGTTGAGCAGTTTTAACGTGTTTCCCATCAACTATGTTTCCAGAGTCTTTCTTACATAAGGGTCTTTGTTTCCATTCTTTCATGTTATTCCAAAGTCTAGTGCGTTTCCTGTATCTAAATCCGTATTTTCAATCATCAACGTCCTTATATTCAAAGTCTTTCACAAAATCTCGCTTCTTCAATAAACCAGTTTGGGGATATTCAATTACAAAGTATTTGGGGTTAAGATAACTTATTTTTCAATAGTTTTCTTTACAACTTTATTTGCTTCTTCAGGCTTCCTTACTCCAGTATTTTTTTCAGCACGACTATACTCAGTGCAAGGGGGACTTGCCCAGATAAAATGAAACATTCCAGTCGGATATTCAATATAGTCCCATTCCAAAATGTCAGGACAAATATCAGCATTTTTCAGGTCCAATGATATAACAGTATAACCAAAGTTTTCTTGCTACACGACCGACACTTCCAGTGCCTGAAAATTTCTCAAAATAACATAATTTAATTTTGAAAAATAATTTTGTGAATTAAACATATTTTCAGCATCTTCATCGCAATCTTTTTCATAGAAATTAAATGTCTCTCGGCGAGGTTGCTTGATTTCTTTGTTGTTCATTTTTGTAAGATACATTTGTTTTTTAATTTTATATTCAGCACTTCCTTTTCCAACGTAACCACCACCTTGCTTTTTATTTTCATTTGCTTTACTCATCTTCTCCAACAACACTAAAACAATTTTTTTGCATGTATTCAACTTATGAGTAAGTTCGTCTGACTTCTCTAAATTAGTATCGCTCACATTTTCATTAACTGCACTCATGAAATATTTAAGAAAACTAGATCTTTTTTGAAAACATTTTCAAACTTTTTAGTCTAAATCGTCAATTCTCATTGGTGTTTTACCTCGTGGAGTTGCCATAACATTCTTAGTCATTTCGCTAATGTTTTTATCTGCATCGCTCGGCGGTGTAATAATTCTGTTAAAAATGGATGTTTTTTGATCTGTAATTCAGTATCTAGTTTAATTTTGCCGTTGTCATCTCTACTAACATTAAGTGTATTGTCATTTCTACTCAGTTTGAACGAACAACCATTGCATGTACATGTTATTCCTTTTGGATTGATTTCAATAGCATTTCTCATCAATAACTTTCCTCCACAATGACCGCAATTAAAAGAAATGTCTTTACCTTTCATTCTATGCTTTTCATTTATCTTGGCTACCTGGGCTTCATCTTCAGACGAACTCAATTCAAAATCTTCCTGAATGTTCTTTTCATCTTTGCTTTTGATTTGGGTTTGCTTTTCTTTGTTGCCATGTATGTTTTTTGAACTTATTTATTACTAACTTACTTAATTATAATGTAGCATAGCAACATGTTTTTATTTTACTATCTTTAAAAACTGGAAATGTAGTATCATGAATAATTTTTCTACATCATTGATTGTTGATATATTTGCTTCATTCTCCGCAACTGTCATAATAATCGTATGCTATTTTCATTTACCATTTAATTATGAATCATGCTCGGGGAAAGTTTTAAATTCCAAAGGGGTCAAGAAAGGGGTCGGATTACCGTATCATTTGATTGCTTCTGCAATGCTGTAGCATAGGAGACGAATCTGAAACTAATTAACGACTTTTGCGGACTGAAGCAACTGTTCCAGTTCTTAAAAGAACCCATTCTGGTAAGAAAAGATTTCCGTCAATATTTCGAAATATGTTTTCCAAAATAATTTATCCTTTGAATAAGGCAGTGCCAACCATAAAACCCCATAGGATGAAAGAATATGAATTTAAGCAATCTAAATATGATGTAGAACCAAGAATTCCATTCTTGCAGATTGTAGACGGTCTGTCAGTGTCAGGTAAATCAATATTGCTTCAAAACATGATACTAGATATTTGCAGGGGTTGTTTCATTCGCGTCTTCATTTTTAGTGCAAGAACCCATGTTGATAGTGTCTGGCATCCGGTAAAGGACTACATAGAAAAGCCCCTTAAGGTAGATACAAAAAAAGAAAGAACATGTTTTGACGAATTTCATAAAGAAGATTTGGAAGAGATACTAGAACAACAGTAAAAAATAAGGCAGTATCAAAAAGACCATAACTTCAAACGTTTTTTTCTACGTTGATAATCGTTGATGATTTCTGCGATGATGTTAGATTTTCAAAGCACAATAGTTTGCTCAAAGCATTATACATCAGAGGTCATCATTTTGGTGTCAATGTCATCAGTTCAACGCAGAAATTCAATGCACTTTCCACTATCTTACGCGTCAATTCAAGACAACTATATTTTTCAAGATGAAAAATTTCAGCAAATACAGACGATGGTTGAAGAACTATCCGCCTTGTTTTTGAAAAAGAAATTTATCAAAGATGAATAAAATTTAAACACTGCCAAAAATACTTTGATTGAAATTTGTGAAAGGGCAACTGTCAGTTTCTTGTTTGTAAATCTGATGAAGTCAGATATTAGCGAAGTGTTCAAAATAAGATTTGGCACAAAGATTGTCATAGACGATGAGTTTCAAACAAACTAAACCTCAGTTGCACAAATCCACTTTTGGAACAGTGTAGATAAATTTGTCCTTCTTTTGGTCTTTTACTTTCTCCAGTTCCTCGTATATCTCTACAATCGCTTTCTTAAAAAGTTTGTCCTTACTACTTAACTCTTTTTCATCCATTTCTTCACTGCTTTAATCTCAATTGCTTGTTCTTTCTTTGACACGCTTCTGCCCATATTGAATGTATTTTATTCATCTTCATTTTTACTTTTACTTTTTGCTTTTGCTTTTGGTTATCTATATTCTTTTCATTCTTCTTGTATTTCAAAAACTAAACGTAAATGCTCTACTTTATTCATTGTTTCTCGTAATGCACCCCATCATAAAGAATGAATTTTCATACAGTTCATACTTGAAAAATACCATCGCTTTTTTCGACAAAATGGTTGATTTCTTTTGGTAACTTTTGTAATTCTTGTGGTATAAATCCGTATTTATCATCTTTCATCTGTACAATCAAATGTTTTAAGCTTAACATTTTTCACACACTCTGTAAAAATACATTTAATTTAACGTCTTTAATATTAGTTTTTAGTCTTTTATCTGATACAGAAGTATCTACAATATTGCCTGTAATAGTTGTCCCTGTATTGTAAAATGGAACATTAAAGTCGCAACTCTCACTCGCTTGATTAAATCTAAAATAGTCTCTATAAGCATTTTCTGCAGAGTTGTTCCCATAATAAAAGTAGCAACACGAAATGCCATAGGTCTATGATTATCTAAATTCGTATTGGTACTGACTAATCTAATTTTTTCGTTTTACAGTAGCGTCGTTTTATCGATGAGATCTCGCTTTTGTTCCAAGACGGTAAAGTTTGGGGATGAGCGGCCCAAAGGGCCGCCCGCAGCTTCTCGATCAGTCCTTTGTTTCATTCCTTTTATTGAAGGGTCAAGGCGCTTTGGCCCGCGAGACACCAATGAAAAGGCATCTCTTCTATTGACGCGGCTCGCAAGAACTCGGTGAATGAGTTTGATGTCGTCCAACGCGTTAAGAATTCTGTTTTGACGCCCGAAGAGACAAATCTTTTTTCGAATTTCCACATGAGACACACAAGAAGCCGAAAAAGAAGCCGCCCAGCAAGGTTGGACTAAAATTAGGCATGGCGCTGGAACACAGGCAGGGATTGACCAGCACGAGAAGTTTCACCCTGTGATTGAATGCAATGTAGAACCCTTCCACTGCAAGAGCCCATCACAAAGTCTTGCAAGGTAGCTGCATGGCTTGACTCTGCAAAGCTCCAGGAATTGCATCATAGCGGCTTGTAGGTCTCTCCAACGAACCTGGCCATGTTTGCTTTTCCATCAAATCCGAGGAAAACAGCTTGAGTCAGCTTGAGTCTTCGCAAGACTCTGTCACAATAAAGACTGAGATCGGCAGCATCATGATCATATCGGTTCTGAATGGTATATTAATTTGAAGGTTCGATGTTTGGACTCCATCGCAAAGCATTCAATGTAAAAACCACGTCGACGAAACATGGCAGGAATATGAAAACGAAAGCGATGTTTGGGCTTGTAAGCATCAACGCCGTACGCCCTGCCATAGCGCGTGCGATGATCTTCTTGAAAAGTCTTTAATTTTGTTAAAGTGTTCTCAGATAGGTCCGTTTGCAACATCTTGAAACATCGACAGACCTCTGGGCAAAGCAAGCAAAGATTGAATGTCATTGGGCATGCCAGATTGAATCTCATTGGGCATGCCACTGTCGTTTCCAAGGTTTTGCACCACGTGAAGGGCAAACAATGGTAACAAAACTTTCAGGTCAGAAGCAAATTGCGATAGACAACCCTAGGTGAAGAAATAATTTTCACAGTTGACAGTTGGTGGCTGCCCCAAATGACAAATGGCGGCAAACGCTGCAATTTATACTTGAATTCGATTCCTTCAGAAATGCGAGCGGCCCAGAGGGCCGCCCGCAACACTCTTCCACACAAATCTATAAGGGCCACTAAATTCTTGGATATTACTTTCTCTAGATGCGGCCAGAAAGGCCACCAGCAACAATCTTCCACACAACTAGATGCATATATATACAAAAATATTTGTTTGTTTAAATCTAAGGATCATATCTTTGACGTCGCCAATAACTATAGATGCAGCCTAGAGGGGCCGCCAGTAACAACTTTGTCTGTATATACATTGACCAAAAAAACAAACGAATGACCTACCCAAAGCGCCGCAGCTGATTCACTTTATATATATCTTTATTGCGATCCCGGGAAAGAATTGAGCGACCCAACGGGCTCCATAATATGCTATTCAAACCCTGAATCTCTTTTTCTACTAAATTCAGTTTTTGGTTTGATTTACGTAAATCGCAAAATTGAAATAAGTTTGGTACTAAATTTCTACCGAAACTAAATGTGGAGAAATACATGCATTTTTCAAAAAAAAGGCATTAAAAGCGCATAAGAAATACATACATTTTTTCCTGTCCAAAATAGTTGTGCTTTGATGGCATGATCAAAACCATCTACAGTTTGCATGTTGCATGGTTGTTTTCAAGCATTTTCCCACCCAAAGGATGCTTCAAGGATTTGAAATTACTTGAGATTCCTGGGGCCGTTACGTGAAGTTTTTTGTGCTTTTACTTGAGCTTGTACTTGAACTTTTATTTCAACTTTTACTTAGGCTTTTCTTCAGCTTTTACTTGAATTTTTACTTGGGTTTTTTTGTCTCTATAATATGTAAAGAAATCTCAGTCTTACTTCCATTGATGAGTTCATTCAGTCTTACTTCAGAATTTTTACCTTATGCTTTCTTGAAACCCCCTACCTTACTTCCAACATGTCTTCTGTTGGAATCTCAGAGTATTGGCATGTGGCGCCCGGAAAAAGCCACACATATTTGCTTCGATAAATTGAAGTCACGCAAGCTTTTCTCGACGATTTGTTCCGTGCATTCATGACAAGATCTTGGCACTTCAGTATCAGTTGACATAGTGATCAGGTAGCGGGTGTCCAAATTATATTTGATTTTTCAATTTTCAAATCCAAAAAAACAAGAATTTATTTGCTTTTCGAACGTATTTCGTATTTTTACCCAAAAAAAAACATGTATTTTGAAAAAAGCACAGAGAAATTGCACAAAAGACATGCATAAGAAATGCATAGGAAGTATACAAAGGAAATGCAAAGGAAACAAAAGAAATGCATTTAAAAGAAACCTGCTTTAAATTCCGGACAAAAAGAAACTCATTCATTAAAATTCAAAAATGCGGAATATCTCCAATCAAGACGCATTAAAACTGTAACTGAAATGCAGTTGACATGCAACAACATGCACGTTGACATAGTACAAGACATGCCCTTGTCTCATTTTCCATAGATGCATGAAAACAAACCCACAAATAAAGACCTGACTTGTGTTTTTCCAGGTGCTACATGCCAGTGGCACAAGCTCTGAGATTCCAACAGAAACGTGTTGGAAGTAAGATGGGGATCTCAAGAAACCAAAGGTTAAAATACGCAGTAAAACTGAATAAACTCATCAACACAAAAAACTCAAGTAATAGGCGAGTCGCATGAAGAAACAAAAGAGGAAACCTCAGTGAGTTTTGACATGCTTCCAACTCAAGTAAGCCAAATGTAAGCTTAAGTGGCTACGCCTCTCTCTCTTTCTCATGCTGAAACCCACACTAAAGTATAGAATACAGCCCCACAAGTAAGCATCACAAGTGACACAAACAGAAAAAAAGTAGTCACACGCAACCAAAAAAACAAGTGATTGCATGTTTTTTGCAAAATTCTGAAGTTGATTGTTGCAAGCAGCTCACTCTTTTCAAGTTCCAAAAGCAAAAATAAACGAAAAATAGTTGCGAACTTATCAAATTCCAACTGGAAAAACATGCAAATTCTACTAAGAAATTCAAGCCCAAAAATTTAGTAATGGGGCTCAATTAATTGAGGTATCTCACTACATCAATTTAGTAAGATGCCAATTTTTTACGATTTACGTAGATTTTTACTTAAATTGACCTTATAGTAAATTGCAAAATTTACGTAAATTTTGTGGTTAGTAAAGTTACTAGGAAAGGAGACTCAGGGAAAAAAATTGGCTGCGATCCAGTGAAAGGTGCAAACACGCAATGCTTTTTTCCAAAGCAAAAATGCGTCAATCACTTGGAGACATCAACCAGCGCACTCTTCTTGTCAAAAACCTTGCTGCTGTTCACCCTCTCGGCGCTTTTCATTTCTCGTTCTTCAGACGCGCTATACCATAAACGTAATGAAACGGCGGGACAGAAATGCTGCGCACAGAACTCATCCTCAAGACAAGTGTGGCTCCCAAGACTGAAGGTACGTCATAACACCATGGATCTCAGCCTTCTTTTCAAGCTTGTATTCTCGCGAGTATTGCTCCAACGGTGATAGGAAGGTGTCTGTAAATAGAACGCAAACAATATGTCCACAAATCCCGCGGGAAATTGCCAGTGCCTTGGCAATTTGCTCACCATTGAATTCATTGTCCACATGCAGCGATCGCAAGAAGAAGAGAAAGCTCGAATTCATTCATTGTCCACGCGCAGCAATCGCAAGAAGAAAAGAAAGCTCGAATTCAACGCCTCTAGAAACAGATGCGCCCATCTATGGACAAAGTCAATACGCTAAAAATTGCTGCCAGGTGATTCCCCGGGATAAGGTAGGCCGCGTTCAACTTGTAAGCGCCTCCCGAGTCATCACTGTTGTCACGATCTGCGGCAATGGTGACAGTCACACAGGTTTATACTTTCCTTTGACCCAGCAGCTCTCTGTACAACCCCTTGAGCATTTTTTCAGGCCTGCGGTGGTGCCCTGGCTGACCGTGCCCTTCACAGCCGCGGCGGGTTTCTTCGCCACAGCCTTGGCCTTGCCTTTGACGGTTTTTGTTGTTGCTGTTGCCACCGCAGCAAGTGTTCCTTTAGACTTATGTTGGCTCGCCCGTCCTTTCAGTACTTTTCCTTCTTTCCATCTTGGAAGCAGGACGCTTCATTTGTCCTGACTTCTTATTTTCTTCACACAAGAACATGGCCGTTTTGATTTGGTCCACAGCCTCAAGCCCAGGAATGGCGCTGGAACATCGAACAGCTCCTTTTTGCACCGGACTTCCTTTGCTCACACGCTCATCTTGCTTGTAAAGGCCTGCCCTCAGCGAAGTGAGCACAGTGCCGAGCCATATGTTCCCAACACCCTGTGGGTGTGAACAATAAGGGCAACAGATGTCCTGACTAGAAGTCCTGACAGCATGACAGAGCTACGTGTCGAAACCAACCATTCTCTTTAAGTGTCGAAACCATTCTCTCTAATTGTCTTTACTGCAACGGTAAAAACCAAGGAGCTGTTCCTGAGGGTTTGCGCATTTGCTGCGGTTCTCGGCGTTTTTGGCGCAACATGTTTCAAGCTGCTTCTCTGTCCATGAGCACCGAACAAGATGGAGTGATTCACCGATATGGGGGTGTTAACAGACATGGTACCAAGGTGACAGCTCCAAGAAAAAGGCCTTAGTTCTTGCCAGCCTACAGCTTGCAAACGCGAGTCCAGATGCTTCAACCATACGCCTTAGTCTAAGGCAAATGGCCTAAGTGAAAAAGCTTTGTGGCACAGGCCCACAACTGTCGGGAGCACACTTGAAGAAACATCAAATTTAGCACCATAAACAACATGGCGCAGGAAAAACCGAAGAAGCTGGTCGCCAGTGGCCTGGTTTAGAAATTGAGCTATCCAACCACATGACAGTATAGAATTGATGAAGGAATTGTAAGCCTCAAGGGCCCGACCCCGAACTAAGCAGGCACTTGTCAACATTACAGCCCGCTCAGCTGCTCGGTCAATGCGTTCCTGTTCAACTTCACTATATTTTCTTCTTTTGGCAACAGTGACCGCTCCTAAAATTCGCAACTCAGAAGCAATCAACCTTTAAGGCGCCAAGAGCGCTTGAAATTCAAAACGCTTGCTTTTAACAATGAACTTAATTTTTGCCGGGCTTTCACGGAAGCCCACAGCGGCACTCCACCTTTCCCAACCCTCAATGTGGGTTAGTGTTGATTTGAAAGAATTCGACCACCATGATCTATCTATCCTCCTTGTAGACCCTATTGACCTAGCGGCAAACATGTTTGGTGCAGACGTGGCTCCTGTGATGCTCAGAGGGCAAGAATGAGTGGAGCACAGGGACAACCCTCGTTTTAAGGTTGCCCGTCGCATTCGGTCATATTCCTGTTTCCAATTCCATTGAAGCAAGGAAACCCAACTTTTGAGCACAAAGAATCTAGGAGAACTTGAAGAAGGATTTCAGCCTCCTTGGCAGGGGTCTACTCCAATGATGTCCTGGGTCATGTGCTCAGCACTCTGGCCAACAACATGCACCTTCCAGTTCTTGTCCATTATGGCCCCGGGAGAAGGGGTGAAAACAACAGTGTTTTCAAGACCAATGTGTTGAAGTGGCATCGCCATAGTTGAGACTCAAAACACTTTGCTCGACAGTCTTCTTGTGTGCCTTGCTCACGTTAAGTGATTGGCTTGCGGGCCCATCCACTTAGACCGCGCGCGAAACATGCGGCGTAAAATCCTGACGCCTCCCTCCATATGTGCTGTCTTCACTTCAACACTCATGGGTGATATCATGATTCCAGTGGAAGGAGATTCAACCTCTTCTTCAACCAAACGCTACCCTCACATGATTTAGATCCAATGCCACTGTCTTTTCCTGGTGACTCAACCCTTTTGCCATCACAAGTATTTGTTTCATCCTTGAGAACGGAAACCAGACGAAGTTGCCTTGGTGGTTTGCGAGGCGCTGCGGGTAGTGAAACTTCAAGGTATGATTTTTGCCACGACCAAAAAGCAAAGTCACATGTCACAAAATGACATCCGTCTTCCACCGGCTACCACCCACCGCCTTTCTGACGCAAGAGCCATCCCGTTGGTCTTCTGGTTCTTGTCTGCTTCGGGTCGAATGGCCTAACCTGACAAATACAACCAACTGATTCAACTGATCCTCAGTCGCACTCCGCGTGTTCAACCCTCTCTGGATGATTGGCGTGGCCTAATCCGTGATGCCTTGCCCTCGACCTCATTGTCAGCGCCTCTTCCATCAAACGAATTGTGAGACCCGTGGAAGCCGGCTGGGCCTCTTCGTCTCCTGCGGCGCGCCCACCGCGCTGCCTCCATCATCAGCTCCGTGCAGGAGTCTGGCACCGAGCATTTCTCCTTTTCTCAACGCGGCCCCAACGATTGCCTACCAGGATCGATCTGGACTACCTACGTATACGGAGTCCGGTCGCAATCAGGAAAGGTGCAAGCAGCTCCGCTTAACATTATGAATTTGGTAGTGGTTCCAAGTAAACCCGATTGTACATTTGTGCGCACACGGGCCTTTGCTCAAGGGACCCTTGGAGCCATTGAGCCCATACCAAACAGCACAGCAATGTCCAGCATATATGTTCAACCATGAATGAAGAGCAAATATCAGCTCAGCACCTTTTTGAAAGACAGTTTGTGGAACTAGTGAAAATCTGAAGAGGTTCGGACACCGCTTCAAACAGCTTGGACATGCCTACGATTTTGGTTCTTGCACCCAAAAACATCCGATCCAAGCGTGTCCGAATCTGAAATCCCCTGTCCCTGCCCACGCCTCCAAAAGCATTGCACCACCGACAGATTTGATCAGAATATTCTGTGTCTGGAAGTGCTGCAGTTTCCTGTGCACCACACCCATCAGCTGGTTCCACTAGTGAACAGAGATGCTGGCAGGAAATTGCTGGGGAAAGAAAAACGACCTGACGTTTAAAGAGCACCCTTTTTGGGGAGCGGCCCCGCCTGGCTCCTGCCGATTCTTGTCCTCCCCTGCGCAGCGTGACAGGGCTGCCACAAACCACATGCCAAGACCGAAAAACCTTTCAACTTAGAACTGGCAACTTTTGAGGGCATCGGGCCATTTGTACACAAAGACCAAATGCTATGGCGTCCGAATGACCATCTTGGGGCCCAGTAAAGTGGCCGCCGGTAGAAATATGCACAGTGGGGTGGAGACTCCACCAGGTCCACGTTCAGAGCCGCACTTCAAAGCAATTCGTGACTCCTCTACCAGATCGGCACTACTGTTCAACATGATTGGCCACCAACACGCAAACATGGATGTCTGGAATGTTTCGGCAAAAAGAAATCAAAGGGGTGGGTGATCTTGTTTGTGACTTTCTCGCTCTCTCTCTCTCTCTCGCTCTCTCTGTTGTTAGAAGATATCTTCACTCACTACGTCTGCCTACATGTACTTGTACAGATATATCTACTATGTGCCATCTGGCTCAACTAGGCCTTGAGCCTACCATGCATTGAGACTACAAAAGTGAGTACCTACATTCAGTTGTATTTTGATGTGATAGCGGAGCACTGCTACACTAGGCACAGTATACACAGTACCGAACTACAAAGCAAATGGCAACAGCATCCGCAGCAACGGGGTCAGCCAGCATACAGCCCAATGACCCTACAGGCATACACAGATACAAATTGACCCCACCACTCTTCGATGGTGACTACAGCAAGTATGAAGATTGAAAGCACAAGTTTATGGCCTACATGGCACTACAGCGCTCAGACTACACGAGGTTACTAAAGAGCAGTGAAGTAGCAACAGCAGTACTAACAGATGCAGAACTTCAAGCATCAGCATCAGATGACCATGAAGCAAGATGGACTGCAATGTCAAGAGACCTACACTACATACTCATCAACATATGCAGCGGGTCAGCAGCTACAGTTGTGAGACAACAAAAAGTCGTTGGAGACAACATCGGCTTCGAGACCTTCAGGGTCCTACACCAAAGGTTTTCACGACCTATTGGCACCAGGAGCATAGGCTACTTGACTACATTGTTGAAACCATTTGAGGAGCAAACACTTGAGGAAAACTTCCTACAATGGGAGTACGATGTAGCACGGCATGAGTTTGACAATGGCCAAGCACTACCTGATTGATACAGTGAAGATTGCAATTCTACTGAATGAGACAAAGGGAGCATTGCAACAACACCTGCAACTACGAGCAGGACAAGTTACAACATATGCAGAAATGAGAAGCATCGTAGTAGAATACAACAGAGCAACTACACACTCAGCAAGTTGAAGATGATGCACAATGCAAACACGAACAGCTGCAATGGTCCACAGCCAATGGACATTGGAATGACATGGAAAGGCTACAAAGGAAAAGGTAAAGGAAAGAACATGAGCAAAGGAAGGGATACAGGAAAAGGCTACGGAGGAGGATACCGACAGACAGGAAAAGGAAAAGGAAAGGACTACAACGGAGGAAAAGACAACAGTAAAGGAAAAGGCGAAGGACCAGTTTGCTACAAGTGCAATCGAACAGGGCATTTTGCTAGATTGCAGAATGCCAATCTACCAGAGCCAGCAGCAGGATGATTACAAACACGATGCTACCTATGACTGGTACAATGGCAATTATGACAATAGCTCGCACAGCTACAATTTTCATGACCAACAACAGGTCAACAACACAAATCAACAACCTGCAATTGTCGATACTTCACAGCAGCAAGCATCAGTTACTACAGGACAACAACGGCCGACAATAAACTACCAGATTGGAACCGTGAAAGAAGGCAACGTACTCATGGTAGGAAACAACCACACCTATCATTCTACTTTGACGAACGTTAACACTGACAAGGACGTACTTTTGTTCCCACCTACACAGGAACAGTTGAGTGAAAGCACAACACAACAGCTACCTAAGCACCTGCAAAGACCACAACATCATACATGCACATGGATGTTGATCACATCCTTGTTGACTCAGGTGCAGCTACACATGTTTGTCCCAAGGACTACGCAACACAGTTTCCTTTGGAACCTTTTGGAGCATCTACACCACAACTTTTTACTTTTTACAGCTACAAATGATCCAATCAAGGTCTATGGCATTAGACGTGTCTACTACAAGGGTCAAGGACAACCAGCGGCTATCCCCTATCATATCAGTTTCAAGATTGATTGACAGAGGCTACGACCTCTGGGCAAACACTGGAACCATCTTACGTGGCCCATCTCTAAAAGTTACACTTAAAAGAGATGGAAACCTTTTCTACTTACCAGCAGAACCACAAGCACTTGATGAAGGATGGAAACAATCACTACACCTGGAGGACAAATAACATTCCAAATAGTACAACTACAGCGCATCAACAAAGTCATCATTGCGCCAACATCAGCAACATCTACAGGAGCAAGACCTATCATGGGAGGAAATACAGACATTTGGATTGTCAAAGACAACTACGTCATTAGAGTACACAAGAGACTACGGAGAGCAAAGTTCACACCAGAAAACAAACAGTGTCCAGTTCGTACAGAGCAACTTGATGAATGGAGACAAACTACAGTCAGAAGACCTGGACAGGAAGACCTTATTTACACTAACAACTACCCAAGTGTTGAACCAAAGTTCTACAGAGAACTCATTCCAGGAGAACACTCAGGCAACAGCTACAGGTCAGCAACTCAGCAGTTCAGGCGCTACATCAGGACAACATGCACCAACACCTACACCGAGCACCAAGCAGAGTAAGAGCTCTGCACAGGAAAGAAAAGCAACACCATCTAAGGTACAGAAGACAGGCAACGTGTCTACACCAATGATAGTCTTGAATGATGAACAGGACTGGGAGAGAAGAGGAGCTAGATGGATAAGACACCATCTACAGACGAACACTCTTCGTACCGATTGATGGACCAGGACATCCACCAACATCTACACTTGAACCATACCGTACAACACACACCATTGACATACAGATGAAGTATCACAGATCAAGGATGAATGGACTACGTGACTACAACAGACATGCCGACATGCCTGCAGAACTCCAATACACTTGGAAAGGTACGACCACCTTTATGCTGAAGGATGGATTTGAATCTACACTTGAAGATGTTGTAGCACCACCACCAGAACATCCTGATACACTACAAGAAGCAAGAAGAGCAAGAAGAGCAAGAAGAGCAAGAAGAGCAAGAAGAGCAAGAAGAGCAAGAG
>Ga0126337_10000603_pt1 | contig 18907 bp, 9 predicted proteins | sample DipCmetagenome_FD_92527 | JGI IMG/M metagenome (GOLD analysis project Ga0126337, IMG submission 92527) | Coral microbial communities from La Bocana,Puerto Morelos, Mexico - Diploria C A metagenome | ecosystem: Host-associated > Invertebrates > Cnidaria > Coral | place: La Bocana,Puerto Morelos...
CAAATCCCGCTACTTTATTTTCCTAAACAGTCGCTTCAGCTTCAATAAATTTTTTATTAACTAGCTTTACGTTTGTTTAGAAGCGCTAATGTAGGGATTAATTTCGAAAAGGTGTCAAAAATACTTCTTTGAAGAAAGCTGTAAGAAATTGAATGAGATCGAAAAGAAAAAAAATGGTTTTTTTTTCTTAGTATGCTTTTACTCACCTTGGAACATGTACAAGTCATATTAAACACTGAACACATTATTCCAAGAAACAAGTCATGTTAAACACTAGACACTTCCAATAAGAAACAAGTCATGTTAAACACTGGATACATTATTCCAGGGAACAAGTCATATGAAACACTGGACACATTATTCCAGGAAACAAGTCATATTAAACACTGGACACATTTTTCCAGGAAACGTCTTCCAGAACACAATTTCACTGGACAAGAAACCTGCACTTTAGACAAGCTTCGTTTTAAGAGGGGCAACACGTCTTAAATTGAAATAACCAAGTTATTGGGCTGAAAATATTAAGGTGACTGAGTCTGTGTCTGAAACGGAATGAAGCAAGGCTTGTTTATTTCTCTCATTAGCACTTGAAAAGGAACTAAAAAGAAACTTTAAGAGCTGTTCTAAACGGAAGAATTAAAATAAGAAAGGACGCGAAGATGAATATTCAAGAGTCCATCAAAGATCTTAATTAAGGTATTGAAAAGACATAACAAACAATAAGACTATTTGTCTCCTTCATTAACATTCAATTGTACGTGTTTTAATGTTAGTCAAACACCAGAAAATATCACATTTTATTTTCCTTCCCCTGTTTACTTAGACATGATATTCTCAAAACAAGCTGCTAAGTGAAGGAAACGCTCTCCTGAGCAGAAACATTTACCTAGCCTTTGCATTCTCTCCTGACGCCAGTTCAATAAATTAATTTTTTGATTCGCTGTTTACTTCCCCCCTGTTGTATTTTAAAGAAAACAAACCTGCTTTTTTCACCAATCAAAAAACTAAGAGGCGAAATGAATAAGCCACAACTGAAGAGGAAACAAAGTAAAGGAGGAAGGAATGATCATTTGGCTTTCCATCATTTTTTTTTTCAATTATTATTTTCTTTCCCTAGTAGTGACATAGAGGTAAATACCTGTTCCAGCCGGGAACTACAAACGCATAGAGACTTACTGTGCTATGAACACAATCTTAGGGCGTTGTAAGCAAGTTTGTAGTCGTGCAGTGGTATAAAGTAACGTTTGGAGTTCACTGTTCCTGTAACAGTTTCTTCTTTTGTAAAACGCATTGCCAAGGACTTTGAAAAGTCTTTTTGTGGTTGTTTTGGCTTCACGTTCACTGCGGTCTATAAATGCTGTTAAAGACTCCTGCAACGGTCCCTAACCAATCAGAAAGTGGGTGTTGCGTCCTTAGCCAATCAGATGCATGGCCAACCCAGGTGTTTCGCTAGGTTATCAGCAGCGTACCCCTTTAAACACGAGCACCTGTTCTTGTCAGGCACCTCTGCCATCACGTTGCCTAGTGTTGCATACATAATAAATGCAGTTTAAATTTTTCGCAGCGGGCAAAGTGCATACATTATTACAAGAGCTTGTCGCCTAAAATTGTTTTTCAAGAATTCAGAGCTTTGTCTCATGGGTTTTGACATCGATAGCATGGCTAAATCAATCTTGACCGTGGTATTTATGGTGGGGTGCAGTGGATTAATCCTCAGGTAAGAACTGTTTTAAGAAACCTTACAGTTAACTACCGTTATCATCTTTTAAGACAAGTTTATCCAACATTCGAGGGGAATTGATTTGTTACACTGAGGTAAATTCTGACAACCTAGAGGACAAATCCTAGAATACACAATACCTTGGTGATTCCTTTTGAAGCTGAGTATATCAAGATACTGTACTGAATGCGAAATAACGCCCGTAATAGGCACAGCGAGAGGAATGAGGTTTATTTTTTCCAATATTTGATGCACTAATTAAAATTTTATTCCCGATAGTATAGCCGTCTAGACCGGCTAAATCCCACAACAGTTAGGCCAGTTTCGGCTCAAGTTTTCGTGACACGGGGAAATACTATTTTCTAAAGGAATCACTCCAATAAATCATCACTGTTGTTGTTTATGCTTAACTGGCCTTTACTAAAAGCAAGATTAGACGAAATATAAGAGATTCAAAGCGCTGTTCTCTACAAATTTCAAAAGCAAAAACTCTTGCTTCAGTTTAATTCCTCATTAACGTTAATCTGTTTTTGACAAACAGCCTGTTCGTGTCTAATCGTTCAAAACATACCTCGAAAAAAAGGAATTTTCTCCCTTATGCAAGCTTCTCGCTATATTTAATTGTAATTTTTGCCCGCTCCGTTAATTAACTCACACAGCAGAACGTCTTCAAAAATAATTTTGATGTATTAAAATTGCTTCAGAAAATTGTTTGATGTTTGTGGCATGCAGTCTGTGGGAAGTCTGTCGCACTGAATTACAATGTTCAGTGTTTACATGTAGGTGGATCAAATCTTTGCTATAGATTATTCACGCTATAAATTGCAATTGGAACCGAATATAGTTTAGGGCCTGCGCACACTACCAGAGAAATTTGAAAACCGCGTTTTTGCTCTAAAAACGCGTAGAATGTTTTTCGTCAACACTTCCCCGGAGAAATTTAAAACGCAACAAACACCGGTCATTTGGGAATTGTGTTTAAAGAAACTCCCATTATTATCTTGATGTCATCGTATTCGAAAAGTTCCGTTTCAAAATGTTTTCCACCCACAGTAAAACTTCAAGCTGGCATGTCGGTTTGAAAAGCGTTTTCGAAAAGTTCCGTTTTAGCCACAAATTGTGTGGACAGTGAGGACAGCAGCCTCACCATGGAAATAAAATTGCGATTTCATATCTCGAAACATTTCTCCGGTTTAGTGTCCATACTAACTGATATTTACAATATTTGTCCCTGTACTAAGGACATTTTGAAGCCTAGGTAGCCTAACGTTTCTCTACATTTTTATGAACGTTCGTCCGCTAAGAGCTATGGGTAAATGTACCAGTCACTATCTTTTTTCTTACGGAGAAATAACAAGAATTCCACAAGCGCGCGTTGGATATGAGATAACAGATAGCCAACTAGGCGCGTAGCGACGAGTTCGCCATAATCATCTCATACCCAACAAGACCAAGTCGGTCAGTCACCCACGAGTAAATGCTTATTCCCAACTAAAGGGTATTTCCGTTTTTCAGATGTATTTTAGCAGACAATAGTCGCTGCAACGTATCAGTATACAAAACAACACAAGACCTTGTTTATTGTGTGAAAAATGGCTTTCATTATGACAAGACGCGACGTCCAAAAACCATCTTCCCAAGAGGTAAGCAAGAACTTGTTTACCACTCTTGACTATGAGAAGCGTTGTCCTTTGCTACTAGCTAGCTCAGCTGAAAACTGGCAAGCTCACGTGTTTATGCCATGTCAGCCTGTCAGTCAATCTGCCTGTCATTCTGTCAGTCTGTCAGTGTGTCAGTCTGCCAGTCTCAGCCAGAGTGTGAGTCTGTTAATCTGCCTGTTTGACTGTCAGTCGGTCATTCTGTCAAAGTAAGTGAAAAAGCAAAGAAGGAAGGCGATAAATGAAGATTGTGCTTTTGTGCTTATTATCCTTCAAATATTTTTCGCAACACGCGCGGCTTGAAAATTGGGGGATATAGAATCACGTGACGCGCTTAAAGCAATCACGCGCGATGAAAAAAATATTTGATGGATTATAATAAAAATATTAGAAATGGATTAGATTATTTTAAAAAATAAAACACTAAAAACATACAAAAGAAAAAATACTAAAAAGAAAAAAGTGAGAATAGTCCATAGCAAAGTTGCAGCACATCTTTAGGCATTCTATTGGAGGACAGACGCATAAATGACGTCATTAACATTTTTTGTACGTTTCCATGTTATATAAAACAAGGAGGACAACTTCTATGATATATTACCGTAACAAAAGTGCGGCAACATGGAATCTATTTGTTTTAATGATAATCAGGTAACTAGAAACTTCATTTTCATTCTGAAACAAAATAAGGAGGTTAGCGTTCAAATGAGAGTTTGCTCTAACGCCGACATATATATCATCTTTCTTATGTTTTTTTTTTTTTTCAGATAACCCCGTGTTTGTTAATGTCTCTATCGAGATTGCGTCACTTCAAGTTGATACCAGCGACATGGTATGATATATCGATTTTATCAGCATGTAATGAGGTTAACGGTATCCATTCACCTAAATTTACAATTTTAAAACGAACATGGCAAATTTCGACTTTATGTTTTCATGGGAATTGACTCTTCTCAGTGTTGATCCCTGTGCTGTTTACTGACACAAGAGATAGAACGTTAAGTTGTGTAGCTTATAGTTGGCATAAATTTACTAGTGTTCCATCACAAATAACGTTCTCTCATTGGCTACGCTACTCATTATTTATTCTGTTGTAGAAAGTGAGTACTGTAGCCTAGCTATCAGTGTTTAGTTCATAACAAATGGCGAGCGCTTTTATGCGTTTTCGAAGTATCTGTGAAGAAGATTTGGATAACGTTGTTTATACTAAAACAATTAAATAACTCGCTCGTTAACTATCACGCGTTATAGTTAACCACTAAATTTGTTCCTACTTCTATTGGTTTAAATCAATCACATGACGCGATAATTATTCATCCGCGGAGAGACATCATCAGCCATTATAGTTCACCACTAAATTATCTCCGATTCTAATTGGTTTCAATTGATCATGTGTCAGTGTTTGGAGGAAGCGTGGTCGAGCGGTTTAGTGCGCTGGTGTTGTAATCCGGAGGTCCCGCCTTCAAGGCTTCCACCCTACCACTAGCGGAATTTGTTTCTCGGTAGTCGCGAGTTCAAAATCCTTGGTCTCGCTTTGTAAATAGCCAACTGGTCTGCCTCGTGGATTTTTAACTGTGTTACGTTTATTTGATGCTCGGAGAAATTAGCTCACTCGAGCTATCTGTAAACTCCGAGGGTAAATAAAGTTATTTACTTTTCTTTTCAACCGCAGAGAGATACCATCCGCCGGATGATAGTACTCGTCCGTGAAAATGTTTCTGAAAACAAGAGGAGATATTGAAAATAAACAATTGAAATTGTAGGTTTTTGACTGTTTTCTTTTTCCAATTTTACATTTGGCTGTCACGACTTTCATCTTAAAAAAATGGAAATAATTCGATATGATTTTTGAACTGGCGCGCCGAAGAAAATTTAGTGATGAACAATAAAGACAATAGAGTGTTTATATTTTGGAACTATCGGTCTGATAGTTGCCCCATGGAAATTAAATGTTCTTAAAACTATCATATTTGTTTTAGAAACATCAAATTTCCGCGGGGCAACTATCAGCCGATAGTTCCTCGATAGAAATCCTTAATTTGTACTGAATCTCGAGTTCATAATCCAGTTGTTAGCTATTAGATTTTTACCTATCTTCTTTGCCACTTCCGTCGCCGTTAGTTCCAACTTTAACTTACTATCGTCCCCAGAGCTTTTCCCTTGAAGGTAGGAGGGGCGGGAAAAGGGAAAAGCCTGGGGATGAGGTTGCCTATTCATAAATGTCTACCAATTTAAAATTTTTTGGATGCATTTAAATTATCCCAGCTAACCGCTAAAAAGGAGGTTAGTTGGGCTTATTTTAATACTTACAAAATAATTTTTAATTGGCAGCCACTTATAAATAGGATCTATGAGACGCGCTTTTAGGGATTCATAGTACCAGGAGAAAATCAGGGAATTTTTCTTGATAGAACTTGTACTCATCAAAACCAATATCTGGAGGCAGGAGCGCTCCTGCAAATATCCAGTCCAAGGTGATGAATACAACTAACATGATTCTCTGCAGGGGGCGTCTTACATAAGGAACTGGAGATCTTTCTTCAGTTTTTCCTTCAAGTTGTAGAGAGAAATTGAGCTATTTAAGAAGTATCTCAAGGAAACGCTGTGTAAAATGCAGTCATGTGTTGTTCTTACAATATAAGCTGAACTAAAATGAATTTTGCGTACGTTGTAGGACTTTTCCATGGAGTTTTTCTTCAGACAGAGATGGCATGACCCTAATCTGGCATATGCTGAACAACAAGCAGGGGGGAAGAAATTTATTGTCTTTAAGGTTGATTTAGTGAAAGACTTATGGATTCCGGACACATATATTTACGGCATTAAGTCTATACAGACCGTACAGACTGATAGTGCAGTCCCTGCAAGTGAGGGTTTACGTATATCACCCAATGGAGATGTGCTTTTCAGCACAAGGTATTCTGACTGTTATTGGCCACTTATCATTTTATAATGCAGCTGTTTTGAGAAACGTTTTCCTACAAAAGAGTATAAGCGCGCTCGATAATGTCGAAAGGTATTATGGGCAATTGCGGATCACAGTTTGTTTGATTGAAGTTAAGGGTATTTTTTACGTGACAGAAGGGAATAGCACAAATGTTCATAATTTCTTCTTCCTTCTTGCCGAAACACTGTGAACCTCAACCAAGTAGCGAAAATCCATCACTACAACACAAGAACGATCGGCTCCGAGCTCCGAGCTCCGAGCTCCGAGCGATTTTCACTCTTTGGTGGGACAAACTTCGTCGAAACAGCTGCAACGTTGAACGTTTTCTTTTGAAGCTTATTGCAAATCTGAAAAAATGATTATTTCAGATCACTGGCAAAGGCGTCTGAGGTTGCCCTTAAAAATGAAAATCATTCTTGATTTTAAGCTTTAAAAAAAAGCAAAATTGCGGGTCTAGACACGTCCTATAGAGTGTCTCACAAACCAGTTCCACTACTAGCCCTCTATGAGTGATAGTCAACTTGTCTTGGCCTCTTTTAATTGTTGATTAACGGAACGCGTGATCAGGCTAACCGAGGTAAATAGAGTTAGCGAGAGATAACACGTTTTCTCTGTCAATCGAGGTAAAACTCAATAACTACCCTAAAGAAGTTCTGATTAGGTTGAAATTCGGTGATTTCGTTTGACCAAAGCATCGTTTATATGTCATTGATTTATGTAACTGATGTACAACAGAAGGTACTTTATCGAGTGGTATTTCACACAATCAATATCTGGCTCAACCTTTAAATCTTTTTCTATGGACTGCACATAGTGAGGATCTGGAGTGCTGTGGCTACTTTCAGGGAAGGAATGGGTTCATTACTTGTCGAACTTCGCTGTATCTGCACAGTAACTTTCCTATAATTTTGAGAGGACTTGCAAGTAAACAATGTCAATGATGTTTTTTTTCAGACTCAGCATGACACTGTCTTGCTCTATGGCCTTTCATGATTTTCCCATGGACAAACAGACATGCTTTTTGAACATCACTAGTTGTAAGTACCTGTTGTTCATCACCCTCTGCCGACCCTGCTGACCCCTATTCCTCCCACTCCCCCCCCCCCCCCCCCAACCTCGAGGAAATAATAAGGCTGTCTTGATTTTGTTAACAGTCTTCTATACAGACGAAGATCTTCATTACGAATGGGGTGAGTTGACGGTATTGGACGAAAATATCGCCCATTTTGTGCTCATGTCGTATGATAAGTCGGTGACAGTACAGGAGTTCACATCAGGTAAGCGTCTATATTCTGTAACTAACTTAGAGAGGAAAAGGATTCAGTTAAACAGTGAATTGAAATTAATCAAATAAGTAAGATGACCGAGACTAGATAAAGGATGGTGTTAAGTTAAAGATGATTTCCAGTCCGTACTGCACAGTGTCAAGACCCTAATGTTCATGTGCATGTGCCACTCGTTGGAATACAAATCGATGTTTTTCGTTGCGAACCACATGCCTTATCTTTGAGGGCTTTTAAATTCTTTTTCCAACAGCATCATTGATTTTCACAGCCGCGAAGTTGTTTCATCAAGTGATATAAGAAAGAACGAAGCATAAAGCTTGGCATCCATAATGGCGGTTGACTCGGAACTTCATGTAAACGTTACATTTTATGATGTCTTACATGACACAAAACAAAAAAACATAAACAAACCCTCGAGAGTGCGCAGTACGGACTGGAAATCATCTTTAACAGTAAACGTTGCGATGAACCGCAGTTCGAAGGTGTGTCCTGAGTACACACATATTTAAAAAAAGTATTCAACACTAGTAAAATAAGAAATCGAGACATTCCTTGTTAGAATCCGAAAGGTTGACTGGTTAGAGTATCTTAGTTTGTTTTGGAAACCCCACAACAACAGCAACAACAGCAGCAATAACAACAACAACAATTGTTTCTTACACAATTTTTTTTTTAACAACAGATTTGCTTGTTGGTTCCTACCTAGCTAAACATTTAGGAAAAAGTAAATATGTATAGTAATAATAATAATTATATACGTACTCTTTGACATTAACAAAACATAAAATCCGTTAGATTCTGGCTTCGCTTTCTGTTATGTTCCAGGTAAATACGGCCGGCTTACAATAACGTTCGAATTCAATCGACGAATCAACTTCTACCTTTTAAGTTGGTACCTGCCCGCGACACTGATCGTAGCATTGTCGTGGGTTGGTTTTTGGATCGATACCACAGCGACGCCAGCTCGGATATCGCTCGGAACGATCACGATTTTGGCATCTGGTAGCTTTCTAATTGGCGAACAGGATGGCTTTCCTAGCGTGTCCTATATACGGGCAATTGATATCTACCTGATCACGTGTTTTGTGTTCGTGTTTGGCTGCATGGTTGAGTACGCCATAGTCCATTATGCAAAGAGATTGATGGAAAATAGAGAACACCGCAAGAAAAAAGACACAGAGGAAGTGAGTAACCTAACTGGATATATTCAGCATTTATACTTAGGAAACGGGGGAGATGGCTTTGAAAAACTGTTTAGGCAACCTGAAAAAATTTTGGGTGTGGTGAGGTGGCTCCCATGCAGGGGAGGGGGGGCGGTGGGGTTAACAAAACTCTTAGCCATTACATGGCGCCTTATATTCACATCATCGATTGAAATGGACTTAACAGACTTTAAGGCGAGTTAAATATTACATTTTCTGGCTCCGTCCGTTTTCTCTTCGAAAGAGGTTTCAAGTGGGTTCCCGTTTCCTTTACCTACGTAACTACATGTATCTACTTAACAGTTAAAACATGAGCCCGAGATTTCCATCGCGTGAGAGTTGACGAAGGCGCAGTCCGAGTCAACTATTACGCATAGAAATAAAGAACAAATAATTTAATTCTTTAAGTTTAAGTAACTTGTCGTTTAGACTTTAATCTAAATCTTCTTCATGGATACCTCGAAAACGAAAAGTTGGTCAACAAAGGAACACTGCTAGGCTAAAGTCACTAACTACAACAGAAGAGAGATAGTGAGTAGCGAAGCGTAGCCAATCAAAGAATGGTATTCGTGATAAAACGCAAGTAGATGTGTACTAAAATGGTTTATATCCACTGATATCTACTCAGGTAAAGGAGTCCGTCCCTTCCGATCCTCGTCCCGAGACCAAACCGGTAGCAAATGGCGTGGTTAATGCGGGATTCATGGACATTCTAACCCCGTGGAATTCTCAAGAAATTCTACAGTGGACCAACTTTCTGCCAACAGCTGAGACTGTGCACAACACAGCAGAAGTAAATAAGAAGCCGTCTTTCTTCAAACCACACAGACCCCGATTCAGAGAGCAATTTGTCGTTTGCTGGGCAGTAAAACTGGACGAGTTATGCCGCTTGACATTTCCACTGACTTTCTTAGTCTTGAGTATCGCGTATTGGGTCGTATTTCTTTTTCGCTGAATGAGTCAGTGCTGCTTCCCAGCGAAAAATGAACTTCGATACAACAGCTTTGCTCAACTGTGCAACCTTGTACATCCTCAAACTGGAGACCGACAGTACGTAGGCCAAATCGTAGAAATTAAGCTGCGTTTTCAACTTTCTCCTGCGTAGCGCGGACGCTTCCTTAAGAGCGCAGAAACTAAAATAAAGTACCTTCTTTTAAAAACATTTCCAAATATCAAACGTTTACATCGAAATTTGAAGGGACGGTACCACCCTATTTTCCTGCGTTTTATGATTCAAGTGCGAAAATTATTAGATCAGTTTTGGTTGTGATTGGTTCAGCAGCACAGGGTCAAGCGCGTTTTCCCGCGCTTGATTTTAGTTATATGCAGTTGTTTCCTGTTTAGATGAAAACCACTTCAATGAAAGTTTCTTCGTTGTTTTATGCCAACTGTTTATTAAGGATGTTTGCCTTATTTGTTACGAATATTCACAAAAACCGAAAAGAGTAAGTGCAGGCGAAAGAAAGACATAAATATTAAGAAATTATTTGTCACAGTAGAATCAACAATGATCAAGAAGGATCAATAAAAGAATTAAACTTTGCAGTCAATTCATTCTATCTCATTAATCTGCACTTTTCAATATTCAAAATGGCCGCCGGTTAACTCTCTATTGTTCGCCACTGGACTACTTCTGTACTCTGATTAGATGTTGATGAACAGTTAGTTTGGGGAGGGGAGGGAAGGGGAACACCGATAGCGTGCATATGTCTGAAATCATTTTTTTTTTCTTCTCGGGTCCCACTCCCCCCCCCCCCCCCCCCCTCTTCTCCCTCTGTTTTTTTTTTCTTCTTTTTTGGGCTGGGGTGCCGCTCAGCCTCTAGATGGGAGGAGGGGAGTGATTACTGTTGTCGTTACTCTCATCATTACTTTTTTTTTTTCTCTCCTGCTTCCTCCCCCCCCCCCCCCCCCCCATAGTTCCAAGCGTGTGTTATCTAGTTTGTCTTGAAGCGTGGATTGCCCAGAGTTCCATGTAAGGAGGGCGGGGGTAGAAATGTATGGACAGGAATCCCATTAACTACTCCAGGAACTGCACTAGGTACCATGCCTCCAGCGCTAGGCTGTGTACTATGCACGGGGAACTGGTGAAGGTCAGCCAAGCAGTAATTGGAACCAGGATTCGTAGAAATCGCATTTCCTTCCATCGTGACAGACACGTCACGAATTCCTTCAACCGCGTTACGCCAGATCTTGTAAGGGACTGCCAACAGAAGATAACAAGGCCAACAGGCACACCAGGCCGGGTGACAGTCAAAGAAATGATTGACAGCGGAACAGTTGGTGACCACAAAATTAGCTCCAATCGTTGCCGTCATTTCAAGACATTCCAACGAGTCGTATCGCTTGATCCCTTGATTCCTCCACCAGCGAAGAATCATGGGATTGAAGTTAAACTGTCGATAAAGATATCAGAGCGTCTCTTTAGAAACTCGAGTTACTTGTTCTTGATTCTACGTTAAATTAACAACTGCAAATCAAAACTTTGAGTCATTACCCGTCGTTGTTACCGACTCCACAATATTTTAGTAGTCAAGTCACTCAGCTCTGTTTTATTACAAACCTACGAATCTGATTGGTTCTGTCCTCGCTTTTTATAGTTAAATAGATTAACAGACCACTCTCCTTGTAATTTATTTGTTTCACAAACTTATTTCGCTTCATAATTCACTTATCTCATACAACTTGTAATTTATTTATTTAGTTTAATGTAATCAATTGTTAGTCCGCTGCTTTTCCTTTTTTCCATAACTGAACCCAAATGCTCACTTAAAATAGACCGCCACGTAACTATTAATTCTTAGGAAAGCTGTTGTTCCTGAACTTCCCGTTCTGCGTTTTAGCTGTTTTTCTCTGCCTACTCGTCCCGCCATTTCCGTCTTTTCAAATTCATTGTGTCGGCTACGAATGAATGGAAATTGAAGACTAGAATAAACTCTAAAGCAAATCTGTGGTTTCTAGCTTTCGTTCGGCGTTTCGTTCGTGTTTCTTTACATCTCTTCCCACTATTTCACTTTTTACTATTTCACCTTTCGTTCAAAGATGGCGCGCGCCACCAAAAATACGACAGGAATGAACATCTTTGCTGTCTTACTACGTCTGAATATGATATTTTTGCACTGTTGATTCTAGCTCGAAAACACCATAAGATAACAAGTATTATTATACATTGAACTAACTACCTCTTTTCTCTTTTCGCAATCAGCGCCTGTGACGTCATAATCATGTCAAGGACACTCAAGGTCACGGGTAATCATAGTGGGCTGCGGCTGATAGCCCCTACCTCGACCTTGATTATTCTGGGTATTACAAAACCCTCAACTTCGCCAAGAGTTTTAGCTGCATTTGCTAAGTCTGCCTGCCAGTTGAATATTTTCATTACTTATGTTTTGTTTAGACGCTCTTATTGTGTTATCCTCTATGTTTTTCTTCACCCAGCAGTAGTTAAATCATGCCGGGAAAAATCCAGCAATGAAGAAAGAATGAGCTCTACGAATTAACAAAATCATTCTAAATCCACCGTGTTTGGCCTCTGGCTTTGTTTCGCGAAGAATCAATATCAGTTTAAAATCAATCAAGGCCACTGACCTCTATAGCAAAACTCGCTTTCTCACGCAGCATGTCGTCAGCCATGTCGAGTCCATCTTCTAACTTACGTCTCACGTTAGGATTCGAAGTATCAATGCTGACCACAAACTCCGGTCGGATATATCTCTCCTCATACAAGGAAGTACCGTGCTCATTGCCCCACCGGGCGTACGGGTTCCGCCAAGGTGTGCTGTTAGACTGGATCCACCACTCGGAATCCCGAAAACTCAGGTATTGTCCCCTGTTGTTCAATCTGTTCAGAAATAAGGAAATAAAAGTAAAAAGAGAAGTCAACGTAATTTTTTTTCGTTGTTAGCACTTTGAATTGTATACTGTTATTTTACTTCGAGGCGTAACTAAGGTACAACTGAAGACCTTATACGTCGCAAGTGTATTAAGAAGTTTATTCAGGAACATTGGTCGAGTCGTGTCGACTATTTAGCTGATCCAACTTCTCATGAAACCTCGACTATTTTTTGACAAAAACGATTTTGTCTTTTAGCAAAATCGGCGAGTTTCGATTCGACCAGTTCCTAACGCTCAGTGTTCCTTAACCCAAAGAGATCAAAAATGTCAGCTATCCGGATGTATAAAGAGGGAAATTTTCTAAAGAAACTGTGGTGCTGCGTCGGTGGGGGTAACAAGGTAATTTGGTTATATCAACTAAGTTGAAAATGTAATTTGGGCACCGTAACGAGTTATAAAGCTGACATACCTTGAAGTTATATTCCGCGGCATTAAAACGTCATTGAAGGTAAATGTCTCGCAGTTTTAAGTTCTAACAGAAAAATTTACGCCGTAAAACAGAAGCCTTATACGTCGACGTACCTTTGCCCATGTGGAACGTGTTTGCCGCAAGTTACAAACAGCAAAAGTGGACGATTAAGGATCTGATTGCGGAAAGCTTCCAGGTCACTCGTTGTCTCTACAATGTTAGTCTTCGACGCGTTGGTAAACTCTTCTTTGTCGCTAATGATTGTGACTTGTGTGTTATCTGGGAGGCTCGTGTTTTCAGGGCCACTTCTGTTTCCTCCAAATTCATTGGGAGGAGCAGATTTAAACGCCGAGTATGAAATCAAAACGACTTCTGGCGAGCCCTGCATTTTAAAAGTGTATCAACGAACAATACGTTTAAAATAATAGAATAACTTCGATGCTCATTAAAATACAACTGACATCAGTTATACGTAATGATACTAAATTTGTCCTCAGCTGTGCAAACACACATCAGAATTGCTTCTTTTAATCATTACTAAATACAGTGACACTTTTCCGCACTTCAGAAAACAGTATCACCTTTTACTATCAAGTCACGACTGAACATAATATTTTTAACATTTCTCAACAACAAGCAAAACTAAAATGCTAAAACTTGTAACCCAGAGAGAATACCCGACAACACTATCATTATCATTTACATTATCATTTACACAGCGCCTAACAAATTTTTGAAAAGCGCGTCATTAAAATTTCCAGCTGCAAATTTATGTATTTAATTCTATTGCATCTCTGCAACCGTGTAATTGTCCACGTTATGCGCGTGAAATTGTCCAAGTTATGACTGATGTAATCTACATAACTATGATTACGATACGGTTGAGAAAATTACTTCATTCTGGTTGGTAGAGACTAGGAAATTCAAATTAACGAAGGCGCGTTCGTTTTCTCAACCATGTAATAAATGAATCACCGTAATGGAGGATTTTACACTGCTGGTGATTCTTTCAAATTGTACTCGCCTATTTATGAAATTGATTACATTTCAGTTATCAGCGCTATTCCTTTTTTATTTCTTGTTAAATTTTTCATGGCCTTTTATATTGACATTTTTTGTTTATTTTCTAATTCCATTGTCCATTCATTCATTTATTACAAGGCAAAGTTGGCTTAGACGGCCAATAACTGAATTGCTGTCCTGCCAGTCCATATATATTTTTATATATAAAACATTAGACGGCACTGTCCCGAATGATCCCTCGCCCCGACCACTATTAACGATTTTCTGGTTGTTTTGTGGCTTACTCAGCTTCCTACGTAAATAAACTTACGTGGGATTTTTTCACAGACACTTTCAGTCATGTAATTAACAAAGATTTCTCAGCACCGAACTGGGAGAATACTGTTACTGCATTCCGTTTCTTTCTTTGAGTTCTATCAACCAGTGACTGATGCAATTAATGATGGGTGATGGGTTCTATATTTATATTACCCGTAAAAAAGTAAGGCTGCTTGGTAAATGTACATTGTAATCAGAAATATGTATTATGTATTATTATGCAACTATGCCACAGTCATCAGGAAGGCTCTGTTTCAAACACTAATGCACTTATCAACAGCCTTCCTGGGCGGGAGGGGAGGGGCGGGGGAGTGGTGAACCCGGGGACATACGCGGGCATGGGGCGGGATTTGTTAACTTTGGTCGACGATTTCGAGAGGGTGGGGATTGGATGCACTTTCGTAGCAAAATCCTCGGGGAAAGATTCGAGGGATTTGTAGCGCCGACGCCATATTGAAGATGGGGCTGGAAACGAGTGCTGTTTCCGTCTGCAAAAGGACTGGAAAACAAAAACTTTACTTTGCTTCTGATTATACCTCTCCCAATCAATCAATAAAAGAAACGTTTAAAAACATATTCAACGAATCCTAGTTCTTCCTTACATGAAAACAAGAATATTCTCTCATTTCCCATTCCATGACTTACGTCTTACGAGGTAAGCTGAACCTCATGTGTAGAAAACAAGTGGAATAGCTTTCTGTTTTATGTTTATGTTTTAACTCTCATAGGTATAATTATAGCAAATATAAAATAATCAATTATCATGGCAAATAGAAAAGTCTTCAAATAATGCACTTTTTGAGTTGGCAAAGCACCCTCTTCCATACTTAAGAGAGGAAGTTTGTTTCTTTTTGTTTCTTGCTTTTGGGTAGCTAGGGGGAATCATCGTTTTGTAAATGCCCGGGGGTTCCCTGGGGTCACTCCCCCAGAATGGCCGCTGATAAGTGAAAAGTGTTAATTTTACAAAATTCACATGTCACATAGACTTTTAACAACAGATTTATTCATGAATTTGAGAACTGCATTTGTCTTTTAGTTGCTTCACATCACACTACTTTTTTACCACCAATAGCTCACATGTAAAGGTGTCCTTTGCTAACAAAGGTCAACAAACATGTTCTATATCTAGCCCAGAAAATTTGAAGTTGACAATTTCAAGGTCACCTTCCAGAACTGTTTTCTTCATTTCTTTGCATAACATTGTAATTCCTTTACAAAACCAGCCACCTTACTACTTGAGAAATAGAACTCTTTTTTGTTTACATAGCCTCATCCAAACATGAGGAAGAGAAAGTTATGAAAACCTGAGACGCAGTCAAGAATTTGTATAACTTTCGAGAATCCAAATGAGGCTATGTAAACATTGGAAAAGTCCTCTATTGCTTTTAGAAAATATTGATCAAAAATATGCATGGATCTTAAACATCACAACCATGTGAACATTCACTCATCAAAAAAAATGACTTGAGAAAACACATAGTAGCTCAGCTGTTGTATAATATCTGATAATGGTCTCCTTCAAATGAAGAAAGTTCTTGTACTAAAAATGTCACAAAATGTTTCATTCCAGAAAATATGAAAGGCTTTTGAACTCGACTTACAGTGGCTTGAAACAGTTCCAAGGGTCATTATAACCACTCTATATTGTTTGATGCCAAACTCATGCTATCAAAATCTGCCCAATCATTGCCAAGTATTTGGCAATCAATCTTGTGGCACAATAGGTTACCACAGCAATAATATGACCTGCTAAAAACACCCTTAATTTTAGCTTCAAGCTCTTATAACTCAAAAATGAATTGCGATTAGCATGACACAATGCAACTTTTTGAAAGTTTAAAAAAGTCATATGGAGTTACTAAAACTTTAAATGTTCCAAAAAGTGATGTAAAAAGCATAAATAAATGCTCCTTGTTCATGCGTGTTACCCAAGAACGGATTGCAGAGAATAAAACAAAGCCATTATAATAAAAACATTTTTGATCTATTTTCTCTAATATAGACCTCATGCTTGTTTAATAAAATGTACAGTAGAATCCCGATTTTTTGATCTTCCAAGGAAAATGAAATTTGGTTCGAAAAATCAGATATTTTGAGAAATAGTGGGGAGGGGGAGAAATGTTCCACTGAGGAGACGGATGTGACGTTCAGTTCAAGTTATCAGGAGGTTCGAAAAATACAGGTTCAAGAAATCGGAAATTCCACTGTATTTATTTCCCATTTTGTCTAATTGGTTTTAAAATTTGATTCCTGGAATGGAGATGAATTTGAATCGCTTAAATGTTTTAACAGTCTATTGGCTTCCCTGACACCTGTCAAATAAGCTCCATGGACTGTCGCATAAAAATGGCGATGTGTTGCTTCACCTGCAAACATCAGCTGAAGGGCCGGAACCACATTGCTACCAGCTGTCTTGCAGGGGAGGGGTGTAGCAAGGGTGTCAAAGTCACTTCCTGAGGCTGCTTTGGACACAAAAGAATATGAACCTCTCGTCCAAGGATTTGTTCCCCACTGTGTCCTCTTAACATTCACAACGGGTGGCAATGATTCAAAAGTGGTGCATCTTTTTATTGCTTCTATGCATTGCTTTCCTACTTCTTTGGGCGAAGTGCTTTCAATGTGAAGGGATTCATTGTCTCGGAAATAAGAGACTAAAACATTAGTCCCAGGGCAAGTTGTGTACCATGAGTATAGGCAGTGGATCCAAGGACAATTTGCAGTTTCTGCTTCCTTTTTGTCATTTTCCTTGTCTTCCCAAATCAGTGGAAGGCTATACTCATCTGAGGGCCAAAAACGTTGTTCAAACTCAAGAAAAATCTTGCCAACATAACCAAATCCAAGATCTGTAATAGCCCTTATTTTGTCAGTGGGCAAAGAAGGACAGAACAATGTGGAGTGCCTTTCTTTGAGGACACCAAGAGAAACTGTTACTATCACATGGTCTGCGTCAAATGTTTGACCATTTTCACAAAGTATTTTCACTGGCTGATAACTGCTTTGTGGTTCATCCGATTCTCTGGAAGCAACCCACTTTATTTCCGTCACTGCATGCTGAAAATGGACACAACCACTGGGCAGTCTTGCTGCTAGTGCTTTAGCAATTCTGTCATAGCCACAGGGAACAGGGCAGGAATTTGAACCCTCTAAATAGACATACTCTCCAAAGTATACAAGATTTAAATCATACAGCGAATTACAACCACTATCAGTGCATTCCCTTTCCTTGAAAAATGAAAACAATTTAGTCTTAAGTTTCTTTGTTGTAACAGTGTCTGAGGTACATGAATCAAGGTAAGATTGGAAACCTTGCTGAAGGTAATCCCCAACAGACATGTTGGTATCTTTGGCGAAATTTCTCATTTTTGAGATATCTTCAGTTTCAGAAATTAAGTTGTCAAAAACATCCCAAACCTCTGCTATCATCTGATCATCTATAGGATGCTGCAAGTGAGTGGTGGTAACGGACTCTGGCTTTTCTTGGTTGTCTTCATTCACCCACTTCTTATCAAGATCTGATTTATGAAGGAATTGCAGATCACAAGCCAGGTCAAATATGGGATTGTCCACAGTACCATGAATAAATCCAGCACCAAACTCAACTATATTCTCTCCAATCATGCCAGTGTGAATTCGGCCACCAACACGTTCACTAGCCTCCAGGACGCACACCTCAACTTGCCCAGACTTGTACAATATGCTGGCAGCAGACAGGCCAGCTATTCCTGCTCCAATTATCACTACTTTGGGTTTTGACGACATTACTAAATAAATAAGCTGATAACAAAAAGAAAGAAAAAACATTACAATCACAAGAATGCACTAAGAATAATTTATCATAACAATATGTTTTGACTTGTGTTAATAATTAATATATAGATGTAACCAATCTAAAAGCAGAGCTTACCAGTACAAACATTGCAGGACATTTGTACTCAGTAAAAATCTCAATACGGCTTGCGTCAAAAAACAAGCCAAGTATCTCTGTCGCTAGTTGCCATAGCAACGAGATTAAGGTACTGAAAGAATCTTCCTCAGATAGATTAAAGCCACATATACTTGATTGTAGATATTAGATCAAGTGTTACAGGAAAAATATTTGCAAAGACAAAAGTAAGCTCGTGTAATTTCCGGAATTGCAACGATTTGCAGATTACTATATAGAGCCACCTTAAGGACGTTCGCGCTAATTGTTTCTGCGCATCCTTACTGCGCACGAAATTCACACGCCACGTCATGCATCCAGCGCGCGCGCTAAGTAGTAAAGTGAACAATAATAGGGCAAATGGCCGTCGCTTTGACTTTGCGTGGATTTAACGATCTTGGACGTTCCGTGACCCCTATTTTTCTTTCGATGGATCGTTTTATCTGCCGATTTTCTACGTTTTGCGAAAAAATGAAAAAAATCTATCGAGTAGAATTTTGAATATTTTGCAAAACGCTCCCTCGAATTCCG
>Ga0126337_10000604_pt1 | contig 18905 bp, 5 predicted proteins | sample DipCmetagenome_FD_92527 | JGI IMG/M metagenome (GOLD analysis project Ga0126337, IMG submission 92527) | Coral microbial communities from La Bocana,Puerto Morelos, Mexico - Diploria C A metagenome | ecosystem: Host-associated > Invertebrates > Cnidaria > Coral | place: La Bocana,Puerto Morelos...
AACGACGTTTTTTCACTAGTGAGTTTTCATCGTTCGCGTTTCCTATTGGCTAATGCATTTTACGTATCATTTTTACGTAATCTTTTTTTCGTGAGGAAATCTCAGTATCTATGATATAAAATCTGCTATTACACTTGATTTAAATTCGCAAGAGTTTCACCTTCTCTTCGTGACGATTCCTTTAATTAGCACATGTTCCAGGCGTTCAAAGTACAGTTCGCTTAACTATTACATTATTTTGCTTTGCAAATTTGTATCTGTTTCGTCATAAAAATTCAAACAATAATTTTTCCATTATGCAATACCGCTTCAGGCGGCATTGATAAAGACTGTGAATACAAAAATTAAATGTGCACCAATGTCAAATATCTCTCGACTCCGTCTGTTATTTAACTTTCTATTATACTTGATTTGAAGAAAGAGAAACCAATTTGTGTAATGAGTTCGTGTGAGGACACGTTGCTGGTAAGCGACCAAGAACTGTCTGCATTCCGACATAGAACTCGCAACATCTTCTATGGTTTAGTTTAGTTATAAGTTCACTAAAAAACGTTGCATACGATTAGTAGAGCAGACAGTTTAGACTGAAGTGCCCTTTTTCTATCATACCTGCGTCAATAATTAATCTAAGAGGTATCTGCCATCAAATCCCATCACACTTAGATATTGCGCCCAAGATATCGAGCCGCTATTCATGCGATCAGTGACCAATCTATCATTCAAATTACTGCATACCAGCTTAGTTCTCAGGTGTTCGTTCTTGTGCCAGGCCGAGAACACCCTTGGACCTTTCTTGAAGTATACTTGTGTACTTGTAGTAAAAAGGAGTAAGCAAATTTTATCGACGAAATAACTCTTTCCAGCATGACAACACGTTCTGTACTTTCAAGGCAGTGAGATCCCATGGACATTAATCGATATCAAGAGATCATGGTCTCTTGTCGATATATACTGTGCTAACGGAAAGATAGTTCTCTATTTTTAATTGGTATGCTTTTTATCCAACTAAGTGTGAGATTTTGCATGCATGTTAAATGAAATAAATACTCTCTGCTCACTAATGGATATTTGGTTTGATACATTTAAAACTTGATATTGCACGAAACGATACACAAGTATAAGATTCGTTTGAAGCGCTCCAAACCCTAAAAAAACACCTGTAGACAGACACTACTGTTAACAAGATCCTGCGTTGTCTGGAAAACTTAAACTACGAAGGTATTTTTTTGTATTTCTATTTCGAATTTAACGCCCTGTTCCATATTCAATTTCGAGATGAGTGAGATATCGATTCGCGTGATTCGTAAGTAAAAGATATATTCAGTTTTAAAATGGACTTTGTCCTCGGCGTCGACGTTATGGCTACTTAACTTCCATATTGAAAATCAAGGGAGCTCTTTCAATATTGTACTAGGTGGCTTATATAGCTTCCCCTTCTCGGCAATATTGTCTGTTTATTTACTCTATGCGTGGTACATGTGTTTATGATTGGTTTTTCAAAACCATTTTTCCTCAATACTGATTTTGTGCACCTTTTTTTTTATCTTAATTCCGCATCTGGCTACGTACATTTCATGAAAATTTTGTTTGCTGTTTTGCAAATACCGAGGGTTTTAAAGATATTTTGAGCTAAACAGTAAAACGCTATGCTTCAATGAAAACTGACTAAAGGTTCTTTAAAGCTATTTCAAATCTGATTTTAAAATTTCAATGGTAATACTGTTCGTTAGTCTACTCCTGCTTCTACTAGAATGGTTGTATATTGTAATGCATCAAGGGTAGTGATATGCCACTTTGGATTTCACCGAGAGGAAATGAGGATCCCTTTATTTTCTCTTGATACCGCGACATACTGATATGTTTATGTCCGATCACTTAGCAGTGAAAGGAAAACAAAATAATTTCTAACTTGACACGAGCAAGAAAACACCAGTCGTATAGATATAGGAGAGGGCACGTTTACTGATCAGACATAAACAGCCCTGGCATAGTTTATTGTAACAAACATAAGCGTCCCTATGATACTTATTCATACAACAAATGTATTAAGCAAAAAAACACTACGGAAATTTCCAGAACGTAGCAATCAAAAACGGAGAAGCCGTCAAGCGACAACTTCTAACGGCCGACAAGTTCCTGAAATATCAACTTCTTAGCATGATTACATAAGCTGCATACCGTGAACGAATCTATATTCCACCACACAGATATCCTACAATAACAACGTGAAAAATTATACACACTGCACATGTTGTGTATTAATTTTTCCACTGATACTCGGCTACTGCATAATACAAAAGTGATATTCTGCTTGTACTTTGTACTTTAGATGGCTAGCTCCAAAAAAACCATTTGAGAGGTACTAATGTCATGGGGAACCAAGCTGCCTTGAGGCTGGTTTACACCAGCGACGGATTCGTAGTCGTAATCAGAGGGGAAGATTGATATGATCTAATGAAATCAAACCAACGGAATCGGAAGCAGAATACCGATGCTTCTTAGACCTCTTCATTTCTTATTTTGAGAGTTTCTGAGTAAAGTTCTTGAAGTTTAACATGTATCTTGGAGATGATTTGGCAGACCAAGACCAAGTTAAACTTTTGTTCATGTGTACAGCTATCATCAAAATAAAAAATGAACTCACGAAACTGCGTGAGGAATTTTCAGATATACAAAATCCTAAAACGATAGTCGACGGTTGATATCAGACGATCATAATGTTTGCAGTGTTGATAAATTACTAGCTATTACTTGAACCATTAGCTTAATCTGGTGTCTACACAGACAGTATAATTGCAATTAACTGGCAATTACCTGTATTATTTGACACCTCTTTTGCGTTTCAAATGCATAAAAGGGGAATTCTACAAGGTGTTTTCACAGATCTGGAGCCTACCGGATCTCTCGGAGGCATGAGTTCCAAGAATTGGTTCATCGCGGTACTACTTCTAGGGGTTTTTGTCGTTTCTCAAGGTAGGAGGCTTTTTTTATGCAGTCAAGGATTCGAAAATTTCTCTCTACATGCCTGTATCTGAACGTTTTCTTCTCGCTGCTTTCTGCAGCCTTCTCAATTGCATTAACTTTGTCGATCACTATAACAAAGTGATTCATTTAACAATGAACTAAGAGAGTTAACATAGTACATCATCACGCACTGGACAAACGAAATTTAGTAGCGAATTTAGAAAAGAATTGTTCTGCCATTGGCATTTCCACTTGGAAAACGTCGAATCTAGCAGCCATATTTTACATGCACAGTTTCTGTTCCAAAGGAAAACATGATGTTGATAAGTTTGAGAAGTTAGTTTACATCGGATACGAAACATATTAACCGACCACCAGGCTTAGAGGAGATTTCTGTATATAATTAAACTTCCAAATAAGATTAACATGACCCGCCGCCTCTTGATCGTTTACTATATTTCTATCTCTTTGCAGAGAATGCCATTGAAGATGAGGAATTATTCGGTAAGATGATAAAAATCTTTGATCATTACTCCTTATATTACCACCTGTAAACGCGGTAAGGTGCTTTAAAAGGCATTTGTCAGATGATCGAGAAAGTACGTAAGACAGAAAGACCACCTTCACTCTACACACACCAAAGCATGGAAATCATCCTGGAGCTAAGTGCAAATTTTCTGCTAGTTTGATTTTGTGCTCGGGAGGAAAAGCCGACTAGCTCTCAGACGAAATATGATCAGGTGTGTGTAGTCTGAAAAAAGTGAAGACTTTTTTATTAATTGGCATCGAGAAGTCGATTATTTCACTGTATCTTTGGTCAAAACTATGCGACCAGCATTTGATTAAACACCCTCGACATGCTAACGTTTTAACGTCACGTGATAAAGTGCTAAAGTGCTACCAGAGTTCTTATCCTCATCAGGCACAAGCGATTGTCAAATTTTTCCTTTTCACAGCTTTACAGCTCAATGCCAGAAAACAGGCATTTTGAATTTCAGAGCTATGGTTGCACGTTATATAAGTTATATAAGTGTTTCAAAAACAAAAAATATTAGCCGGTCGAGAAGTTAAGGTCGATATAACGAAGGGCCAAGTGCTCGCTATAACGAGGTTTCGTTGTATCGAGGTTCTCTTCCATATATTTTACTAAAACTGGGGCCAGGAACATTGTTCGTTATATCGAAGACTTCGTCTTGTAGAGATTCGTTAAATCGAGGTTTCCATTGCAGAGGGAAACGAGTTTTTGCAAATGCTTGTTTGCTCAATACCTGATTGCCCATATTGGGATCTTGACGAATGTCTGAAGCCTGGGATAACACACCGATAAAGAGTCTCCTTTAATATCTCCTATAATATTAAATATTCTTCACTTTGTTTTCTAAAGAAAGAAAAACGACAACGACAACAAAAACAACAACAGCAAAATTATCTTTCACCCACATAAAACTACGTGAGAAGATAGTTGTAAAAAAGAATAAATAATGATTTCATCTTTTATTTCGTATTTTTCAGAGGAATCCTTTCCTGATTATGATGAAGATGATTTAGGTAAGAAAGGATTCATTGAATGATTGACTAACTTCTTAAATTAAAATTCTTTTGGTTTTAAGAAGAATAACTGAAATTCCACAAACGCTTTGAGATGTAAAGACACAGCGATAATAGAAATAAAAAATGCGAACACGGTCACGTTTGCATAATCCTGGATATGTAACAATCATTTAGAGATCATCATCTACAGTGCTGTTATAAATTCTAGACGATCCTGATGATAAGCCGACGGGGAAAGACTCAGATAAAAAGGACGGGGTGCCCATTGGAAATTCTGAAACGAACCCCTAACCCCTGTTTTGTGTGCGTGACTTTAATTTGTTTTTTTCAATACCCGTGTGAAGGCACCCCAAAAGCTCCCGCTGTGGACCCTTTGGGGCCGAACATTCTAACAGGTACCAAAACTGCGTTTTAACGCCTGAAACGTACAACAAACACCCCCGCCCTTTATATATGGGAGTTATCCACCCGGGGATAAGCCTTAAGCTCGCTGTTGTGTCCATAAGATCAGATGTCTGTGTTTATCATAGTTTTATAATAGTCTTGTGTGTTTCGATGCATTGCGAGAGATGTTCCTTTTTCAATGTTTCACATATTTTTTGAAGATCAGTATGATGAGCCAGACGAAATAATGGGTAAGTACGAATTTTCTGAATTATAATTAAGAAAACTTTAAATTACAATTATTTTACACTTTTTTATTTTCTCGAAAGATCCTAATGACGAATCTGAATTAATGAGTAATAATGAAAACTGTTTTCGGTGTGTGTAATTCTAACAACGCTGACGAAATTGAGAGAATCTTAGTATTTGTCGAATCGGCCCCAGAAGTATTCTTGTGTGAGAGTTATAGACACAGAGAAATGTAAGTGAAATCAAATAATATTAGAAAATAACCAAAATAGAATACGAGCGCTGATTGGTTTAAAATCATGTTTCTATTAAACAATTGGATTATGAACTCGAGATTTCTATCGCTGCGCCCTCGTCAACTATCACGCACAGAAATCGCGAGGTAATTGTTTTAGTATTCAATCCACTTGTCGTTCAAATTTTTATCTAAATCCTCTTCACAGGCTTTGAAAACGCCAAGAAGCGGCCATCATTTTGTTAAAAAGAGGACACTGCTACTCACTATTTAACAATTAGATTATGAGCTCGAGATTTCTATGATGTGAAAGGTGCTAAGGCCGAGGACCGAATCAACTATCACCTCATAGAAATTGAGAGCGAATAATCCAATTCTTTCATTAGAATTCTAACTGAAGCGTGCTTCAAATAACGATTCCAAATCATTTCTGGTCTTAGTGTTAAACTTCGCGTTTTAGAGAATTCGAGCGGACTGAAATGTCAATTTGACATTTGCAGGTGTGCGCGAGCTCATCAGTATCTTTCAAAAATTTTGAGCTTCTTTAATTCAAGAAACCGTAAATGCCCTCCTTTTAATCTTCTCAGGAATTTGTTTATCCGTTTGTTTGCAAATGTGCTTTCGAAGCTTGAAGAAATTTTAATTTTGTCGACCACTTCAGGCCACTGCACACCAATGGCTGATCGTGTGCAATGGCTCAGCCAATCAGATTACAGCATTTAAATTAGTATACTAGTAGAATTCTACTAACACATAATAGATAGTAAGTAACGTAGCCAGTCCGAGAACAGTATTCGTGATAGAACACTAGTAGATTTATACTGAAACTCGATAGAAACAGATAACTAGCACGAGCTGTTGCCGTAATGATGGCAAAGAGCAAAGAGAATTTGCATTTAGAGTCAAAGTAAATAAGTTGTTTTTCTTTTATTCGTCGCCGAATTTTCTTAAGAAAATAGAAAACATGTTCTCCGTTTTTCTATATAGTTATACTGAGAAACACTCGTAGAAGCATGGGGAAATCGAAAACTCTGTGGAAACTCTCGCCTATTCTGTTGTTCGTGTTCCCGCAGCATTTCTCGTTCTCCCAAATTTCCACTCGTGCGATAGAAGTACGATACATGTTCTCTATTAACTAGAAGAGCTTTTGCACAAAAAACATTTTAAAACTCAATCATCGTCTTTTCTTAATACCGTTTTCAGAGGATCCGGAGACGGCGGACTTATTTCAAATGGGTAAGTAATGGGTAAGTAAGTAATTTCTCGAAGCCTTTTTTAGTTACTTCCGCAAACATTTTATGCAACCAATGTGATGACAAAATGATATTGCCATGTATGGAAACACGCTTCTTAAACTCAATAATTCGTCAAGTTAAAACAAAGAAATTCACAACGGTGAAGGGGGTATAGATACGATATCCGGTCTTATTGAGCATAGATTTTAAGGTACTTCTCCTCTTACTCCGGTCCTTAGTTTTTAATTCAGTTGAGAAGATATATCTTAAACACTCGAGGCAGTGTTTAATCGACTATCCAAACACCTCGAATTTGTCAAAAATACTCCGGTGCGTATCGTATTCTTTAACTCGGTGTTGTATATCATGATGAGACACTCTCTCGTGTTTGAAATATATTACATCACAGTATTTTTTTTCTAAATATTGTTTTCAGAGGACCCGGAGACGGCGGACGTGTATGAAATGGGTAAGTTGGGCATCTTGTGGGATAAACTGAACTTATGAATGGTATTTCGATGACTGATGTCTTATTTGGCTAATGCTATCGAAGAGTTTTTACAATGTATGAAAACGTGCATCATATACAGGAATTCCTGATGTAGAATTCCTGATGTAGAATTCCTGATGTAGAATTATTGTATTGTTTCTCCATGTTTTTCCTGGAGAATGCCGATGATGATTCAGACGAAAGGCGAGGTTTTCAGTTGACATGAAGTGAATTTTAATCCGTATTGGGCCATCTTGGATTTGGTAAACACAGAGTTACACCATGCCTGCTTTTCAGACACAGACATATTGTGAACAGTTGTCAAACTGAACGTGTTTCGTCTTCTTTTATTTCTCAGATGAATTTGAGGATGGTTTAGACGAAATAGGTAAGATAGGTGGAGCTATGATAACTCCTAATTAATATCAAAGAAGTCAAGAATTCGAGAAGCATAAGAGATCTTGACAAGAGAAAGGCAATTAATCACCGAGCTGAGATTTCAAAACATTTGTCTTATCATACTATCTAAATGGGAAAACAAGGAATTTAGTTATTTTGTTATTCAGGAAAAACGATTTAAAAGAGCACAATTTACACGTTAAAAAGAGTTAGGGAAAATAGTAATAATCAAAACAAACAAGGACAGGAGAAAACGAAAACAATTTATCTGTGTTTCTATCGAACAAAAAACATCTGTGAAAGTTTCAACCGCCGGGCGGAATTTAAGGAAAAACTGTGAAAATCACTCTCGTTCACCTCTATCCGTGTTTAATTTGTAACTATTTTTTAGCATTTAAAGCGTGTTATAAAGGTATATTTGTCTTTCCAGTCCTGCAAGAAAAACATATTAACTAGTATCAAGTAATTATTTGGTGAAGAACTGAATTAGAAGAAACGCTACCTTCTAAAACCAGTTGATTACCAGTCCCAGGTCCTGTCCGGCCCATTCCCAAGCAGTTTATGTTGTGAAGCTATAGTTTCACTCCCCTTTTTGTAGTTTTACAGGATTCAGAAAGTTCTCCAAGATCACGACGTCGTCTTGTTCGCCGTTCACGCCTGCGGCGTAACCGCGCTTTCCGACCTCGTCGTGCCCGTCGTGTCTCTAGAGCTCCACGCAGATTCCGCAGAGCCCGCAGATCCCGCAGAATGGGCAGAGTCAGCAGAAGGCGACGCATACCGTAAGTAACTGCGTTGACAAATTAAATGGAAGCGAATATTGTTTATTAATGAATATAAGGAATATTTGCACGATTTTACAATGGAGTGGACATGAATATAACAAATACAATTTAATACAAACCGAAAAAGTATGACCGAATTTCAGCTATTTCAATTTGAAGTGAAATAGGTTTTGTCGAAAGACTTCGGGTTTAACTGATTTCTTGCTTTGGTATAAAAGTAATAGCAATTTCAGAAGTTAACCAGTCTAGTTATTAGTCCTCATCTCCTGATGAAGGCTTGTCGTAAATCGCCATCCTGATATCTCGCATATAATAATACTTATGTATCAACTTCATTTACACCGCCGCCTGTTTAGCTCAGTTGGTAGAACACTAGGCTGCTGAGCGGATTGTCGAGGGGTCGTTCCCCAGAGAATTTGCCGAGAATGTAATCGGATAAGGACTATAAACAGTAGGCCCCGTCTTCTGCTTCTTCAGTGTTACGTAATTAGAAGGGGACGTTAAAGAACCCACTCACTTATCGAATAGAGTAGGGCACGTAGTTCCCGGTGTTGTCGTCTGACCTTGTCTCACGGGATAGTGCTCAGTTCACATAGGGTTAACCTTACTGCACCTTTAATTTCCCCCCTTGGACTTGTATAATTTCCAAGAAAAATGACTTTGCTTTGCAAACACGCCGTCTCCTCATCAACTGCAAACTGGGATTCTTTTAAATGACTAACAGAAAAAGAAACTTGCTTACCTCCGCAAAGCCAAACCTTTACTAATAAAAGGCTAGCTTTTTTTTTTTGTTATGCATGGAAATGCGCTGATATAAGTAAGTTCTCCTTATTTCTCTTACGCGCTATGAAATGTGTTTGTTTGGCAGTTACACAAGAACTTTTAATATGATGGTAGCTGAGTTATAGTCTCTTCCCTTCTAACTGTTTCCACTTCATTTCACAGATGGGGATGAAGATATAAAGGGAATGTTAATATACTGGAAAGACAAGTGGCAAAAGTGCAACGCCTGAAGATAGCAAATGTTCCCTTGTAGACATGTTAATTGTGACGTTATTTCTGTCGCATTCACTGCGTTTTATCAAACGTAAGAGTGGAGAAAACTTAATTTGGTACTAGAACAGATAACAAAAAATAGAATTGTTAGATTTCAATGATGCTCAATGATGTAGAGTTTGAAATAAATGTTTTTCGACTGAATTGAAATACGGTTTGGCCGTTTTTGATATGGAAAAAAAGGTCTACTGTGATTGCTATAAAAGCTTACCAACCTGAACGGGCTAAGCTTCTGCTTGCAACGAAAGTAACCACAGATCGTTTAGAAAGCTATCTTGAGCCAGATTTCATAATTTCGACCGGCTATTGTTGGTAGCCAGCCCACCTTTGTAAAAGTACGTCTCAATAAAATGCCAGCGAAGATACTTCAAAATTCCGGGATACACTGGCCCATGTTAGAGTTTCCAATGTCGAGTTTGTATATACATGATATGTCTCCAAGAAATCAAATAGCTCCCTTGTATTTTGGCACTTGTACTTTGTAAGTTCTTGTCAATGGACAGATCGAATCAAACACCAACGTGATTTTAAAGTTTTGATTTATTTTTCATTGCAATGGACGTTGTACCAAATGCCACAAAAAGGCAATTCGAGAAAATGCGAGAGCGACGTGACAAAACTTGTCTACTACCACAGGAGAAGGCAATATTTCACAGAGACAAGCAACTAATCGGTGGTTCACACAATCTAGCGCTACGACGATGCCCAGGACATGTCGATTGAAAAACTAATTTAGTCTACATTGTACTTGAGAATATCGCGTTTTTGCAGCTTTTTTTCCTCTTTAAAACATGTGGTTTTTATTAAAAGAGAAATTCCATTTTACGCAAAGGTTAGTTCATATCAATCATGAATAAGGTTATTTCGAGCAGTCATGTACTCACTTTATGTTAGAACTTACGTTTGTATACTTTCAGATTCTAGATATGAGTAACAATAAAGATGTTGTTGTTGTTAGATAGGGTATTTTCTCTTCTGCGCTAGTGTATTGCGCGCATATATCAATTGATATCGTAAGGACAAAAGAACAATTCCTTATTACGCAAATTTAAGCTCTAATCAGTCACAACAACACTAACAACTATATTTGTACCCTTAAATTAAATTAAATTGACAAAAACTACAAAGAATCAAAAGAGTACATGGCTGCCCGAAATAACTACCATTGGCTGAAATTCACGAGTTCGCTCTTTAATCATTTGTGTAAGTAAATTCCTGCTTAAGAGAAGTTGAAAAAAGTTAATACTTAGTAAAAATCTCCAATATCTCTAATATGTTAGAGAATTTGCTGTTTACAATTGCGATGCGATGGTATTCAGCTACATAAGAAAAACGTCCTGTCAATGCTTTGAAATCATTGTCATTCACAAGAACAAAATCGTGCAAAACAAATCAGCTTAACTTACTGACAAAATGCACCTATTTTTTGGGTAGAATTCATCATTGTTTGTGTATTGGCGTTTCAGTAACGTGTTATACTATAATTATCCATGTGTATCTTGGATAGTGGTCTCACCGGTGAATCCTTTTGATGATAATTTCCAACACCTCAAGGAAGAAACAATTATTTTTCAACAAGCAATTAAGCCAAACACATCTAGCTCGATGGTAAATCTTCGACATTTAAGAATACACAAAATTTGGTGATGTAATCAGCCGTGCAGTGTACGTGATCAGTAACATGGATAATTCATTATTTTACAACCAACGATAGAAAAAAAGCATAACAATTTAGAAGTATCCACGCGTGATATCGGGCTCTAAGTTGACGTAGTATTATTCCAATTCACAATACTTTTTTTCAAAGTTCTTGTATATTGATGCTGAACTGACCGACTCTCAAAGACCGAGGAAACTTAGTGTGTTTTGCTCGCTATCAAGATATTAGCGAGGTCCGCAGTTTCATCATGGCCGATTTAACTCGTGTTCATTAAAATATGCCACTCAAAAGCTAATTATGTCTGCTCAGGGCATTATGCAAGATAATCGATCGCTCTCATTTAGTAAGTACCTCAGAACGTTCTGCATCGCTGTCTTAACAAAACGTTTTCGTTTTTCTTTCAGTTTCTGGTGAAAACAAAAACAAACGAGAAAACACAAAACTAAGAAGAAATCCTTGCACTCAAGGCAAACTATTTTGGCCTTGATGACGGTAAGCAACTAAATTGCTGAAATACCTGTCAATATTTTCTCCTAGAGGAAGTTGCGATCGGTGGCTCTTATTATATGATTCTAAAATTAGCAGCGCTGAGAACCTACTTTAAAAGCCAGATTACCAACATAATCCGGGTACACTGTGTCTACTAAGATAATACAACTCAATCCTGGATTGGCCCTTAGATATTTGAAGTTTGATTCGTGTCACAAAATCCCAAAAAAGAGGAATTCTACCACGCATCTTTCAGACCTCGCGGCCCTCCGAACTCCTCGAACCATGGGTTCCAAGATTTGGCCCATTGCAGTTATGCTGCTTGGACTAATCGTTGGTTTTGAAGGTAGGACATTTCTTTGGTATTCGAGTTTTAAAGTCTTAATGCTCCTATCTAATCATACCTAACTAATCATTTTGCGTTTTACTGCCCTTTTTATAGCTTCCTCAACTACAGCAGAAGGTAAGCAATGGTAACATAATGATTGCGGTCCACTAGTGTAATGAAAACCTCCCAAGCAAATAAGAAAAATGTTTAACAAATTAAAGCAACACCCATCATCATTGGTAAATGCAGTTTAATCGTCGGTCAACAAAAGAAAAGAGGATTTACCTTTCAATGAAAGTTTACTCAGTCACTGAACATCCATTCTATATTCTTTCGGGCCGGGTTCGCTTTCCTTACAGGTTTAAATTAAACGAAACCGAAGCAGTGTTTGAGAAGTGTTTTGTAAAAGAGTGCAACCCAGCGGTGAATTCCGCGACCGGCACTTAAAATGGGACGCTTTAATTAATTCCCAAGATAAGAAGCAGTATAAAAAGAAACCAGGGAAACTATTCATCTTTTTTTGTTGTTGTACTTTTTCGGACGATCCAGTTGACTTTGACTCTGATGATTTGTTAGATGAGGTAGCTGAAAGGGGTAAGATGGAAACATAACGTTCAATTTACGAAGCACGGTAAATTTATTAGAAAAGATATAATGTATGTATATTTAAAACATGCAAAGATCGGGCCGAAAAACTGAAGAATGCCTGCTTGTATAGGTTACCCAAAGGCATGTCGAGGTTAATAGTACCAGGACCGCAGAGACCAATTCAACCATAACGTGGTAGGGCTAATGGCGATGACAGGCAAGCATTAGAGGTCATTGTCCAACAATTTATCATGTATTTGTGCGTCCGCCCGAGGCAAAGTAAATGTTTGGCGACTAGTGCAAATGCAACTTGCGAGTCCGTCACGCAACGTGTGAAAAAATCGTAGTTTCGTTAAAGGACAGGACATTTCTGAACTAATCTTCGTTTATTGATATTAAAATGTTGAGTTTAAAAATAGACTGGAGTTGAAAGTTAGTTTATGAAACCATTAAAGCTATTGAAGTGAAGGAGTCGATATTTGATCACCGCTAGTACGTAGTTCAATGAGATTGGTTACCTTGATAGTATGGCATTTGGGATATGAATCGCGGTGTTATACTATTGCCCTTTAACCACATCACGTTTTATGATTGTACGGAGAATCAGATTTTCAATGATTGAATTTCAGTTTTTTTTCTTATTTCTAAGAGGATCCGTATGAAGATAACAATGAAATAGGTAAGATGAAGATGCTCAGTTTTTCGTATTCTAAAATGTAAGAATAGCAACAATCGTAATCAATGGGTATGGAAACTTTTACAGCCAAGCGATATGTACAATGAAGGTTTCAACATGTTAGAAGCATTTGCATCAGCTTGGAAGAGACTAGCAAATCAATATCTTGCCGAGTTTACCACTGACCAATGCCAGTCCCAGGACACCCCTTAAGTAAGACTATTGTAGGTCGGCCATGTTCTTGCCTTGAACACTGCAAGCGATTTTTACCCATTTCTCTTCAATATCTGACAGATTTCTTGTAATTGCTTCCGTTTTCCTCGACTACGTTAGTTTAATTATGTTGTAATTCTACTGTCCTTGTTCGATTGTAAAATTGATCCTTCCCTTGACAAATGAAAGTTATCATTGTTCATCGAAAAGGCTGTTTCTTCATATCTCTTTACCAAGATTATCCTGAAGATTATGATGATGGTGACGATGACGATGATGATGAAGGAAATTATTTAGGTAAGAATAACCTGTTTTGTTGAACTCTTAGTTGTTTAAGAGCCGTAGCACATTAGATAAGCTGATGTCTCGCTGATGTGTAGCTCTTAGCCAGGAGAAAAAAACTTATACCTCGGTTGATTTTAATCCTGGGTTTGCGTTAATTAACCAGCTTTCGAACAACCTGGCCCGGATTACAGTAAGTTTACCTAGCTAAACCTGGTGGGATCCAATCTAAACACTTTGTCAGCGGTCAATTGAAAAAAAATAAACACGTGACCTTAATTTGCTCTTAACCTGAGCCCGCGACATAATCATGTGATTTTAGTCATCGGATACCTTGTTTTGACAGCTGTCGTTGTAGGGCGCACGCGCCCGCGATCCATGCCACTAGCCATGTTGACTATGAAAAATGAGTGGCGTGGTTTTCTATTTCTATGCATGCATAATTGTGGTTTCTCTTCCCATAGGTATGGTGCTCCGCTTAGCAGCCCTTTGGGCCGCCAGCGCTCCGCTATAAAGAACTTGCAAGTCAGATTTTTCACAACAAACACATTTTTCACAAAATGTGAAATTGTGTTTGACCTAAATCTTCTGAAATTGCGTTTTACCATTTTTCGCATGCGTAGATTTTGGGGAAAAAACGTCAAAAAGAGTACGAATGCCTAATCTTAATTCTCTCAAGGAGTTCGCTAATTTCGATTATATCAATAATTATAAGCACCATGTGGAAAGATGACAGTCGATGATACATTATTGCACACGCATTTTTTTCTTTTAACTTGTTTGTTTTCAGATATGGATGACCCGCAACGTGGTCGTCCACCCAGACCACGAGGACGTGGTGGCAAGCCAAAACAATCATCTCGAAGACGCGATAAAAAGCCAGCTAAGCGACGTGGTCTAAAAAAGAAACCACTACGAAAACGTGATAGAAAGCCAGCTAAGCGACGTGGTCTAAAAAAGAAACCACTACGAAAACGTGGTAGAAAGCCAGCTAAGCGACGTCGTAGAAGAAGTGGGCGACAACCGTGGGGATAAATGTCGCAAAATATAATTATTAATATAAAAGTTGCACAGTCGCTTCCCTTAAAGTAAATTTTGACTAAAGAGCATTTTGTTTTAAATTTCAAGAAGCTAAAAGGTGTTGTTAGTGCTTAACTGTTTCAGCGATATTTTTTTGCTTGTTTTGAATTCTGGTTGTTTTGCTTTTTATTTTTTGAATCGCGTCATTAATTAATAAATAAACATGAATTCACAGACAATGAATGGTGACATTTGAATGGTTTGGTCTGATCAATCCGCAGTGTTATTTCGTTGATTTATTTCGGCCAGTGCTACATGGTTGCTTTGATAATTTTGGTGTCACTCTGGAAGAGTCGCAGGGTGATGACTGCCCATTTTTTTTTTCTTTCTAGCTTTTGCTACAAATGTGCATTTAGTCCCAGGGTATAAGAATCATGAGGGAGTAGTCCCTACAAACAGTCCCCTAGTATAAACCTTTCAAGGGCGGCGTGGACTTCCGACCTATATAACAATACTTGTGGTCCTGTGTTGAACTGTGTTATTTCGCTATAAATAACTAACTGGATTATTATTATTATTATTATTATTATTATTATTATTATTACTATTATTATTATTATTATTATTATTACTATTATTATTATTATTATTATTATTATTACTATTATTACTATTATTATTTCTATTACTATGACGGACATGATGAGTTTACGTCATCAGCTTACTTTTACGTTCGGGGTAATAATAAATATTGTAAGAAGAAAACAGTGAATGGAAAATTGCTCTGTTAATGTCACGTTTCTTCATGTACAATATCAAACACGAAAGATCTGTTGACTAAAGTAATTCTTGTTACACATGCATACACGCTAACCATGGTTAAAATACCTTCATACAGAAAGGTGCCCGATTCATTACCTTCCTACAATATGTTTTTTTCTCTAGAGAAATGCTTAATTTCATTTGTTAACCCATACGCGTACCAGAAGTTTTTTTAAAGGGGATTAACCATTTGATCTTGGACTGTCAGTAGCTGTTCATTCGTTCGTTACTCGCAAACATTTTGGTTGTTGACATTATCATAGCAAATGCATTTGCCTGATCCGAAATTCTAAGTTTTTATTTTACCGGAAACAATTCTTTGTTTTCCTGGTTTTCTTGTGCAGCATTCTACTACTAGCTTAAGAGTTATTTCCATTTAAAAAAATGAAAATGATAATTTCCGTGTTAGCAGATCCAGTTTATTACGTGATTTGCACACTCTCGAGCTAACAGCTCAGAGAAACAGCAAGGAGAAATTTTGCCACACACCCAAAGTGGTCGGTAAATAATCGATATTTGCATACCCCACAAACTCTACTGCTGTAACAGCTCGAACCAATTAAGGGCCATTCATTGATGAGTACATATTGTTGTCTTATCAGAACGAAAAATCAAATGGTGTTTTAAGCTCTTTCCCGCCACCCTACCCCACCCCAACTTTAACTTTAAGGTAGCTTTCCACGGTAATGCGAGAGAAAAATGTTGAAAAATGGTTTTTCAGGCGTCCTCTAATTAATGTTTACTTAAGTCTTAAACTTTATTACAGGTGACATTTGAACAAAATAAATTAATGCTTAGGGAAGATTGGTACTAGCGGTTTTACGCCCCGTCCGTTCTTTGTTGGATAAATGAGAGAACGCTAAAATAACTGGCAGCAGAAAAGCTTGAGTGCAGCCCTAAAGGTTGGGGTCAGTCACATAAATATCAAGTTTTCATCTTTTTTGAAAACATCCGTTTTCAAGATGTTTTGATTCTGTTCACACTAAAGTACAAAGCTGGAGTTTCAATTTTGCCTCAAAATTCCAGGAACTAGAAATTGCCTCTGATTAAGCATTAATCTGATTAAAATAGAAGAACTGGCAGGTTAGATTTTCTAGAAACTAGGAAATTGTGCCTTACATTACTTTCGAAATGGTTCAAAAGTACTAGTGCCTAATATAGTCTTTGTCAAACTTTTCTCCGTTTATTTCGACTACTTAATTGATGAAAAATACCGCGTGGAAAGATAACAGCTAATGATTACGTTATTTGCATGTGATGACTAACTTGTTGGTTTTCAGATCTGGAAGATCCGCGACGTGGCCGTCCACCCAGATCACGACGACGTGGTGGCAAACCAAAAAAAGCATCACGACAACGTGGTCAAAAGCCAGCTAAGCGAGTTGGTATACTACGAAAACCGTGGGGATAGAAGAAACAACTGTAATTATTTATATTAAAGTTACAAGATAAGACATGCCTCTCATTGTGTCAGCCACTTAAAGTCAATAAATCTACTATACTTGTGATCCTGTATTGAAGTGTCTTATTTTCCCAAAAAATAACTTGCATAGTTGTCTCGCCGGATAAGCTTTTGGACGATATGTTCTAAGGAACATCGCAGAGAAAAATGAAGTCCAAATATTATGACACATCCCAACACCTCTTTTTTGCACTACTTTGTAATTTTTTGCCTTTTTTAAGATGTTTGTATCAATAAAAAAAAAATGACACATCCCAACACGTTGGTGAATCATCGATCTTAATTGACCACACAAATTCTGCTTCTGCCACGCATTGTACATGGCAGGAATGCAATGGATATTCTATTTTTAAATCGATTGAGAGTCTCTTAGCAGTTTCCTTCCTGCTGTAATTCTGAGTGGTACTTCATATCCTTCCACTAAACTAGTCGCATAGCATTTAACACTTGCTTTTTTTACTATCTTCCCGAAGATATCGAGAACTTCCTCAATACCGATTAATTAGAAACCCTTTTCTTCAATATGTTTAATAGCGGTTTAAAGCGCACTTAATCCCAAATTTTTTCCGATAAAAAAATCTTCATGCTTTGGTGATCATTTCTTTGAAAAAAAAATTTTGATTTGGTCAAATCCTCGATTTTTTATGCCCCGTCGAAGTGGAGTTCTGAATGGACCACGACGGCGTAAATAGGGATCTGGGCAAAGTACAGTTGTGACGTCACTTCGAGACTCTCAAGCAATTCTCAGGCAATTCCTTGAATTTGTCGTGGATCTTCTCAAGGCCTTCTTACACGAAAATTCATTCTTTTTGGTGTTTATAGCTCTTGAAAATCGAATGAAATTTACAATGTCTTCCGAAGACATCGGAGTTGGAGACGAGCTTCGATTCAGACGACTCGGAAATAAATTTTATCGCTGTCCGGCAGCCGGCCAAGGTTTCAAAATCGCGATTTCAGTACGATTTTCCGTACTTCAGCGGGGCATAAAAAATCGAGCATTTGACAAAATCCATAAATTTTTTTCGAATAAATAATCACCAAAGCATGAATAATATTTTTAGCGAAAAAAAAATTTAGGGGTTAGGTGCACTTTAAGCTTGAACGGTATTGTTAGGTGTTTATTTGCATTGCACGTGCACGGTGGGGTATGGCATATATTGCCAGTGTCTTATTTTTACTTGGGTGTAATTCACGACAAGACGTTTACACTGATATGACTCTTAGATGAGATATTAGACCGGAAACTTGCATCCGCAGTTCAAATATAATATCTTCATTCATTATAGTAAACATCTCTCATTTTCATCACTGTTGTAGATTCGAAATTTGTTTCTCGAACCACTCACAAAACCATCAGGGAAATCAAGCTAAAAATCTCAATTAGCCTGATTCCGAGACAAATGCAACGCAAACGTCCTGAAAAAAAAAAAAACAACCTGAAAGAACTTTCTCACGTGACGAGTTTTTCGAAACATTCTTACTTATCTCGGTTTCTTTTTAGCCATTTAAGAATATAATGTATCGCATGATAAGGAAAAGTGTTAATGTCAATCTTTTCATGCTTAGTATAGATGATCAGTCGCCTAGAAAACGAAAGTAAGTTGTAGATGTGTACCCGTTTTGTAACTAATTTGAGCGGAACATTTCCACGAATATCTAAAGTTTGGGATATCGCACACACGCAAGTGTCTTTTGTTTTTATTTTTTTATAGTATCGCAGTATCTAGACTCTCTCTCTCTCTCCACTGAACGGCTTTCGAGTTTTTTTTTCTTATTGCGTGAATTCGGAAACCCTTTACCTATATTGTCGTTCTTTGGCTTCCTGAATGACTCCCTGAGTGGAAACAGCATAGCTAAAGATAGGCCTGGTACGTTTGTTGTTATGTATGTAGTATCAGTTCTACTCTTCCATATGAACAATGGCTCTTGAAACTGAAGAAAGCTGGCGAAGATGTGTTATCGAGATATCACTAAGGCCAACTTTTTTCGTGTAAGCTTTAACTCGAACGTGTCAACGATG
>Ga0126337_10000606_pt1 | contig 18886 bp, 20 predicted proteins | sample DipCmetagenome_FD_92527 | JGI IMG/M metagenome (GOLD analysis project Ga0126337, IMG submission 92527) | Coral microbial communities from La Bocana,Puerto Morelos, Mexico - Diploria C A metagenome | ecosystem: Host-associated > Invertebrates > Cnidaria > Coral | place: La Bocana,Puerto Morelos...
GGCCTGCGGCCTCGGGCAGCATTTTCAAGACCTCGGTCACAGTTTTTCACGATACGGACCTCCCAGCCGGTAAATAACATATATTTCTTTTCTCATCTTGGAAAACAACTTTTCATTCTTATATTTTTCTAAACAAAGAAGGAAGAGACAGTCATTTTCATAAAATCTAAAAGAGCTATCCCTATGCAACTTAAAGAGTAGACAATGTGAACAAACTGAACAAAATTTAAAAACACAAAAAATCAAACAATTGACTTCATTTCTGTAAAATATGCGGAACAGGGAATGGCGAAGTGGCGAGAGCGCTCGTCTTTCACCAGTGTGGCCCAGGTTCGATTCCAGCAAGGTGCTATATGTGGCTTGATTCTTTTGTTAGTGCTTGCCTTGTTTTTCTTGTTCAGGGTTTTTCTCCAGGTGCTCCGGTTTTCCTCCCTCCACAAAAAACAAAATCTCCAAATTCCAATTCAACCAGGATAGAAAACCAGATAAGGCCGATTGATTTCCTCTCTAAATATTGTAATCTACTTATTTATTATGACCTTTTTGGCTTGGTTTTATTTGTCCGTGACAAAAATTACTATTTACTATGTGTCAACGAAGAGTCTATAACTATGCCACATTTAAAAATAAAACAGATCTCTATTGGTTTTTCCTGACCTGGTTTCTTGAATGAGCCTCTCTCGCTGCTCTTCAAGTTCCTTTCTCTCAAACCCCACAATAACACTCAACAGTTGGTCCTCCAGTCCCTTCATTGTTACTGTGTAGTTCACCACCATACAGCGACTAAAGTGAGTCGGAGTGTACTTGGGGTTTGACAGCTTCGTGTTGAGGTAAAGACGGAAACTAGGGTCATAATCCACTTCTTTGTCTCCTAGAACGACAAACTCCCGACCCGGCTCCCCTAGAGGAAAAAACAAAACACGCCAGACGGGTCACTCGGAGAAATGAATACGTCAAGCCTCCCCGCTCCATCCTTCCGCACTGCGTAAAAGACATCCGGGATTCAAGCATCACAGAGTAGTACCTCTGATTGTTGCTAAGTGACGACCTGTCACGTGCGCGTTACAGTCAATCCTAGACTGTACACTGTTTTCTGTAGGCCACATCATCATTATGATATTTTTCGATTAGCCTTTTGAATTTTGAAGAATAAGTAAAGGGATAAGGGATTAGTAGAAAAGTCTGATCAACTCAGCTAATTCTAGGTACAGTCAACACCCCAACTTCTAAACCCACTATCTGCTACAGATGGGGTTTCTTTCTTCCAATGATTTGTCCTAACAATTCTTAAAAACACTGAAAGTTGTCACGTAATCCAAGACCACAGTGATAACGTTAAAGGATAACTTTCTTGTTTCCTTCAATCACAATTTTCTCTTAGTTCCAGTTTGGATACCTTTGATGTTTTTGTCCAGCACGTTATCGATTACAGGATCAATGTACTCATCCACATCTTTGAACAGAATAGGGAAGCCATATTTAATGGCCAGCTCTAGCTGTTTCAGAAAATCTGGATCGTTGAAAGTCACAACCTGAAAAAAATAAATTTGAAAAAAATGTCAAAAATGCGAAACTTGACTGGAATACCTTTTCGATCAAGCAACGAAACAATCACAATAACCCCGATGATAACAATAAATCGGAATTACATTATTTTTTCTAGCTTTTAGCCTTGAACATATATCATTTTACCTCTTTTAACGAATATTATGTTAATGGAAATAAGCTTACCAACAGTGGAACGTCTATTAAGCGGCCAGTTATCAAAGTTCCGAAATTATTCAGTAAAATACTGTAAATAAAACTCCTATGAACCGGTCACCTCCACTGAGTGGCCGCGACCACCTCTTGGTCGTCCACACGAGATTTTTTCCTATTGTCTTTACCCCTACTACACCGCCATCCAAAATTTAATACACGTAAATTATCTTTGTTTAGGAAAAGGCGATGGAAGATGACAGTCCGAAATAGAGGGTGATGAGTGATAAAAACATTCTGACACACGTTTATCATGATTGTTTTGAAATGACTCTATGTTCACCAAGAAATTAACCAGATGATGAAAATATTCAGAGTAAACAAAACCCTATTAAACGGCCGCCTTCCATTTCCCCGAGGGTGACTGGATCGACTGCAACCATTTCAGTATCAAGTTCATATTCAACATTTTCTTTGATCCGGTGATTCAGTGTATTACAGCGCATCCTCGTTATTACGGTCACCAACAGGGTATGAAGAGTTGGTCGTATTTAACGTCAATGGTCAATTTTAACTGGTCCTGAGGAACATCACAAATTCCACTTATAAATAACTGTTGGAAATGCAAGTATAAGTTCTTAAAAAGTTGAAATTTCAATCAGTACATACAATATTAACAATTGAGAGATGAACATAACTGGAGTGGCAGTATAAAAGGGTAAAATTATAGACGATTTTAAAGGTTGGAATTTCAGAATGTGGCCGTTGGTTGGATTAACGGGGTTTTCCTATAAGAAACTGTACGGACATTTCGCCGGGACAGAAAAGACTGGCCGTAATAACGAGGTTCCCCCGTATTTCGTATGGCCAGTTAGGAAGAACTTCGTAACTCACCTTCAAATTGTTCTTCTCCTCTTTTTTCTTGATCCAGTTCAGCGCCTGCTGCTGTGGATCAATACACAGTGGATACCGGCTGGCCTGTGTGGTGAGAATACCATTCTCGATCGACAGTTCATCCGGGGGGAGCCCCTCAGACGTCCATCCACTGATCTCCACATCGTTAGTAAGGAACGTGTCCAGCTTGAAGGGCTGACTCACAGGGATTTCCCGGTTGAGGACGTCCTTCTCCCACTCTCCCCGGAGCATGTCTCGCCGGAAGTCCCAAGTAAAGGCCCCAAGATAGCTAAGGAAGGCCGAGGCTATGAGGCAGTCACCCAACAGACGGACCCGTTGTCGTTTCAGCTCTTCAAGATCTTCGGTCCATCTGGGCAAGATAAAAAAAGGTCCGCAAAGCGTACTTGTGGGCTAATGCTTAGTTTTATTTTATTTTATTCTGTTCGGCACATCTAGCAAACCCTTATATCGCTAAAAACCTCTGTGTAGTCGGTCTAAAACCTTCCTCTAACCCTTTTCTGACAGTTGAAAAACCCCTTGTATTTGAATTGCTGTTTCGCTGCTGATAGCTCGAACATTGCCTTTCTATTAAAGAAGGTCTAGACGTGAAAATACTGGCTTTGGTAGAGTCTAGAGCCGAGGGATTCAAAGCCAAACAAAAAAGCGCATATCAAACCTGGAGTCTACCACTAATTTGAAAATTCCATGCTATATTTACCGTATTTTCTCCGAGCCCAGACCCGAGATGAGCTTATCAGCTGCTATCAGTCGCCGTTCCATGATCTCGGCCTCTTCCAGTAGGCTGGCGCGTTCCCTCATAGCGGCATCGTACTTATCGCCCAGACTCTTGAGTTCCGCGTCTAAAGCTTTCACTTCCTTCTCTATCTTCTCAAGTTCACGCTTGCTTAGAAGGAAATTTCTCTCCAGCCTGGCCACCTTTGGTGAAAATGATCAGCAGAAACTCAGATTGGGAGAGAGCACGCGCAATGGCAGAGACTCGACATATCTCACACAGTAATATTTCATTGCCGAGTTCGCTTGTGCCTCTCTTTTGCAACGAGTCTTCGTGCAAAGCTTTTTGAATGAAAATGAGATTGATTTGTATGAAAATGAACCTCTAGGGCCAAGCCATTTTCACGAAGACTCGTCTTGACCCAGAGGAACAAGGCAACTCGGAAATAGCCTATATAACCTCTATGACTCGAACAAGGTTGTGGTGCTGTTACAGCAGTTATGTCTGGTCCAAGTGCTCCATTAGGCCGGAGCGTATTCTGGTTTCTGCAGCATGAAGCGACTGGGAGTATTTCTACTCCCCCGTGGATGGGATGCTAGTCCGTCGCAGGGTTACCCCCCAGCATTAAGGTCAACGGTACCCATTTATACACCTGGGTGGAGAGAGGCACTGTGAAAGTATAGTGTCTTGCCCAACAAAACAGTGCAATGTCTCCGCAATGGCACAAGCTCGGACCACTCGATCTGGAGTCGTTCAAAAAAAAGTAGCAAGAAACAGTGCCCAATATATACCGATTCAAATCGCGAAAAACGTCAAGACCAACCACACATTCCTTATCTACCACGTCAGTTTCACCCACCTTCTCTCTCTTGGGTTTGATTTCTCTGGCCACTGAGCAGTATCCCAACACAGCAACCACGAACTTGAGCAATCCAGCTCCTGCCTTGCTGATATCTCTCATCTCCTCTACAGTGATATTCAGTTCTTTCAGCATGTCGCGACAGCGACGAACCTGAGAAGATCAGGCAGCATTAATAACTACTTATTAACCGAGCATGAAGTCTTTACTGGAAAATCTCAAACTGAGACCTCGTCGAGCGAGGTCAATACGGCAAATTAAAGTCCAGGTTTGAGAATTTCCCGTAAAGAACGAATGTTTGAGGTTAATAGGTCATTTATTATATGGCGTTTTGGCTTTGTTTTTGCAGGCCCAAAATCGGCCTGAGGGCATTACGGGAGAACAATGCCCTAAAATTAGCCAATGAGAGCGCGTATTTTATCCGCTACTAACACAAGCCATTTAATGACAGAGCAACAACATAACAGAGAAACATTTTTTCATAGTTTCACAAATGTCAAAGTCGTTAATCGTTTCTTGATGACGTGAACATTTGTAGATATATAAAAAAAAGACAAAAAAGGTAAAAATTTAGTGTAAATAAGAGAATTGAATTGAGAAGGAGCAGTACCTGAGCGGATGTGATACCATCCACGTCCATGTCTGTCAAGCTCTTCAGGAAGTTAGCTTCAGACATCATTCCCTTAGCTTGTTTCCAGGACACTTCCTTAAAGCCACGCATGACCACAATGCACTCGGACACCATTTGTACCGCACGGGGGGGTTTGGCGAATGACCTTTGGAGAAGAGAGGGTGGAAAATCGATGGAGAAAGATTACACGTTAGTGAAAGGGATTTTAAAGCACTCGGTAGTTCTCGCAAGGAACGTCGGCTCCGAAAATTGACGACGACAAGACAGGGTACAGGGTTCGGTAATTTTCGTCAATTAAAATTTCCTGCACGGATAATTAGCATGTTAAACTTTGTGGGCGCCAATGGTTTCCAAGGAAAGAGTTTAATTCAGCCACAACAGCACGTTTCTTATAAATCAAACGGCATGAAAACATTCTGTTCCATAACTAGTTCACAGGTCATGAATATGTTCGCCGGCATTTTACCCCTCAAGCTTATTTAGTTTAGTTAAGTTTATTACTGTTTTGCGACGCAAATAATATATTTACAAGTATCATATCTAAACGGAAAGGAAGACCCCCCTTTAAGATATCTAAGACTACACAACAAAAGAAAGCTGTAGAAGCAAAAAGAAAAAGAGTGAGAGAGTCTAGCAAGTAAAGGCGTCAGTGCCCCAGTCTCCTTGGTTTATTTATACTCCTTCTACGTTTTTTTCTCGTTATTGATTCCCAATTTTTATCACCGCTGAATCGACCACTGAATTACAATGGTAACACTTCTACAGTGCGTTTACTGAAGCTGCCATCTTATTGGTTTTCATCATCTGGGTGGCCCCGGTTTCAGTAAAAGCACAGTTACAGTCTAACTAGTGTGCGCGAGTTCCGCTACCTGATCTCAGTGACGTCAGACTTGTCCAAATCCTGTAAAGCCAGTTTGGCCTCCTCTAACGCTGGCAGGGCCATGGCAAGAGCTTCCTCAGCCTCGGCTTTTTCTACAACGATCTCCTTATTTTGCTCGGCTATCTCTTCTCTCTTACCCACCGCCATGGCTTTCTTCTCGTTAGCTTGTTCAGTGGCGCGCTGAATCTCTAGCAGCAGTTTCTCGCAAGCTTCGCTCTTCTCTGTCACCGCCACTTTCTGGATTTCCAATTTTTCATTCAGTTCTTTGAGTTGTTCGCTAGCGGCCAGCAGTTTGCTCAGGCCTCCATCGAGACGATGGCACTGAAATAAACAAGAAACAACGTTATGAACTAGGACAAAAACCCTACGAATTTATCACTAGACGTGACAAATTTCTCTTCAAAACTCAGAGCGTGACTTAAACTTGGTACCAGGCTTTTTCAGGATATATTCCACAGGAAACGAAACCTCATAGTTTCTTCATCGCGCCAAGCAGGAAACAAAAAGTTTGGCTGAATAAACAATAAGCTCACCCACATGCTATCGCCCCATCCAATCGATTGCCATAAAACTTTCATGTAGCTGAACATGACGTGACCGTAGGGCAAAGCACATTGTTTACGATTTTGTCAGTTCTCGTCGCCTGGCTGTTTAATCATACATTAATAGTTTGCAAAGTAAAGGAAAGAGATGTTAATCACCATTAGCTGGAAGTACGTCCATGTTTTCTCCACGTTGAGTAGATACAAGTATTATAGAAATGATAAAAGGTTAAAATTTAGGTTTGCATACGAGCAAAGTGGCCCATCAGGCCGGAGCTTATGCCGGTTTCTTAGAAGTACTATGATGACATAACTGAACTCTCTTACTTGTTCTAAGACGAACTTGTCCTTCTCCTCCAGTAGCTTGTTGTAGGTGTTGATAAAGTCCAGGTAGTTCTTGGGTGTGGTATAGTTGACTCGCCTTAGCTTCTGCAGGAATGTCTTACTGAACACGCCGACAGTCTGATGCACATACACCACGTGGTTGACGACATTTTCCCGGTGCTCGTCGGGAATCTTGTCATTCTAGAAAAATGTAAGACATAGAATTCCTAAATCTTGCTATACTGAACTTAAGTCCGTTTCCAAAGAAATCATTCAGTTCTGTGCTCAAACTAAGGAGTGGTTGTGAAAACAGTTCCACAGACATCACTTTTCAAAATTCCCTTACGTTTCTCTGATAAAAATAGCACTGATTTCCCTGAGCAAAAAAAGTTACAAAATGTCAGATCTAGTAGCGGCTTCTAGCGTAAACTTACAGCCGTCCTTTCTACTCATCGTTCACACTGGTACGTTTTGAACGAATTTTCCTTCTTCATTAAGGAAAAAGATCGTTGAGAACACAGTGACCCAATTATTTCTTCCAACCTTCAGTAGTATTAAATCAGCTGTGATAAATTATTTCAATTGCCACTGACTTTTCTTCGAAATGTTAATTTTTCCCTGACCATTTCCTTCAAGTGCCAATCTAAGTTAACTTACATTCTCTCCCAGAAATACCGAGGCGACAGCATGCAATGCTTGTTGTGGCCAGGCCGTGAACCAGTCAATACTGCAGTTATTGACCAAGCCAGGGAAGTTACGGCATCGTGTCCTGAGTGTCTCTCCAACAGGCGACATGGCTAGTACGATGTGAAGATTGTTCGCGCACTTGTTAACAAAGTACTGCCAAATAGACTCCCTTGCGGGTGGTACTCCGGCCTTGTTTGCCTCGTCTCGAACCTGCAATGGCAAGGAGAGGAAATACGAATTTAAGCTATTCGACCAATGAAGTTTCAAGGCAGGAAGAACAACCTCGATGAACATTTTTGCCAATTGGTTCTCAAGCCGCTAGGTTCTTATAAACAGGGTTTTACTGTATTACCGCACCCTCTATAAAGATGCGCACAGCGTCACCACATGCAGAACTTAGACCCGCCGATAAACCGTTGGAATATTTCGATAACCAATCGATTGATTACCTGGCCAATGATTCCTTCTTTCTCGTCATCAGGGAAAAGCGCAGGAACCATGCCTGACGTCAGCATGTTGTTAATAAGCTCGAGGAAACCTGGGAATGGAGTAAATCAGTTACAAATCTTTACACACATAAAGCAAAAGAAACGTTTGACAAAAAACTAAAATTAACTAACATTTGTCACTGACAGGTCTTGTCCTAAGCCGAGTTTATAGTTTCTGTTCCGAGAAACAATTTTTGACTAAAAAAACACGATAGGTTTGCCTTTCTAAAGAAAATTCCATTTTCATTTAGGAAGCAAGTAAATGCGCTTCACTCACAAGTTACATTTGCATTATTGTTGTTTAACTTGAAAATATTTACCTTCTTGAGCTACGTGAGCATCAGTAAATAGGAACACCATTTTCTTGTTTTCCGATCCAAGTTTCGAGTAAAGTCCCTTCAGGTCCTCTCTGAACGAACTCTCGTCATACCCTCGAGTAAGTGTGATCTCAAATACCTCGCACCCAGCAGAAAAGGCGCCTAACTTGGTGAGGGACTGTTTACCACTGCCTCCTACCCCCACCAGTAGGGCGTGGCCTTTCTCCATGCGGATCACGCGGTGAACACGTGTCAGATGTTCGATAGCGTCATCAAAGAGGACAAGGTTCATAGGAACGTGGTCCATGTTGTATTCTTCTAGGATCTGTCATTAGAGAAGAGGAATTGCTATGTTACAAAACTTAACTACAATCGTTAGGATCAGTAAAAGTTAAAAAGAAAGTATATGTAGAACCAGATAAATCAGAAAATTTTTTTGGCCCGTGCGCCACATGTTTGAGAAAACGAACAACGCTTAAAGTGTCGGGTTGGGTTCACCTAGTCAACTGCATATAAGATACCACAAACTGCCGCTTATAAGCGCTTCCCCGGTTTTATGCCCATCTACCTGTAAACCAAAAAACCCCTCTGGTTACAAGCCCCCCCCCCGGAAATTACTGAAGCCCTCTTCTAGCTTTCCTTTTTTGATTTCGTTTTATTATGAGGTTTTAAAGCTTAAATACCAGTAAATAAAAATATCTATATATATATTTTGATCAACAAGTGCAGTCATGGCTCGTTTCAAAACGTTTTTTTTAATTCCGGTTATAAGCGCCCTCGGATAAAAGCCCTTTCATTTATAAGCCCATCTAAAAACTCTTACGAATTTTATAAGCCTTGGGTTTATAAACGTCAGTTTACTGTATACAATAACAATCAGCGGTACGTGAAGGGGAAAAGAGAGTGCATGATAGAAGTAGTTTAATCAATCAAGTAGGGTAAGCAGTCGTAGATTACCTAACCTCCCACGCAGACATTCTTAGGGGTTCGTCACGCGTTCCTGCCCCAGGAACGTTCGTAGGGGAGGAATGATTGCGTGACGAACCCGTAAGAACGTCTGCGTGGGAGGCTATAGATTACCGACCTCATCAAAAATAGCTTTGGCTGCTTCATAATCAACTATATCCTCATACAAGCGCGGGTCTTCAGTCAATGCATTACGATAATCTCCAAACAGGATCGGTTCACGATTGACCGTGTCCACATAGTTTGTAAAGTTCTGTTCAACCAGTTCCTCGATGTATCCCTGAGAACAGGAAGCGAAGAATAAGCAATACATGAGAAAAGTCCACTAATACTTTATTTTTACAGGGGCATAGAGAGTTATGACCAGTAAATAAGAGGAGGAGTAGGTTATTGAACAAATATATTCCATGTTACCGTGCGTCTGTTGAGTTAATAGATCAGAGCTGACGACAAAATGTGGTAAGAGAAAAAAAGTGGGACACGAGGCGATAGCCATATACGAAGTCTTCTTTGGTCTATTACTGAACAGACGCACAGCAATATGCAATTTACTTGTTGCATTTAATAAGGTGCTAGTTAAGTCATCTATGCGTCTGTGCTCCCATTGATCATAAGCAAGAACCAATAAAAATGGGAAAATAATTTGACTCAGAAAAACAGAGAGAAATTCTTACAGGCTAAAAAATCGATAAGTCATTTTCGAAAACCTTTTGCGTCTGAGTCAAAACAAGTCTTCATGCGAAACCATTCATGTGAAAATGCGTTCTCCCTGCATGTTCACTTTCATGTGAATCAAACTTATTTTCACATGTAAGGTTTTGAACGAAGACTCGTTTTGAAATAGAGGCAAAAGGTGACGCGGAAATGGCCTATTAAAGGAGGGTTTCACTGCTTCAAATCAATGTTATTTTGACCCGTACGATTTATTCTACGGTTGATGGCTTTTTGCATGCGAAATTAGGTAACTTACTATGAAAAACTTGGCCAAAAAGCGTACACAGGCGAATGAATAATACAGACATGCACTTAACCGTAACACCCTCCTTTTAACAAATCTTAAAATCATCTCACTACTTAGAACTTACGTTGACGATTTTCTTGTCCGCCGAACTGGTCAGACGATCGTAAAACACTCGGAGACACTCGTTTTTCCACAGTCGGACAAACTGCCCGGGATTGTCGAATCTATCGGGTGTACTGAGGCACAGTCCCTGGGTGACGCGGGACAAATCCCGCAAGTTGAAAATGTAGTGAAACTTTGAAGGGGTCGGCGGCAGGTTTTGGATAATCTTGTGATACAATTCCAGGGTGCAGGAGGTAATCTTGGACGTTAATTCTCTAACTTCCTTTTTGAAGGGTTCTAAATGGCCGTTAAGAATCGAGGAGTAGATTTTCGTCAGAGATTCTTGTGAAGGGAAAGTAACGTTGAAGACGCTGAACAGAGAAATGAAACGCGGGTCTACTTCATTGCGGCCACCGCCAGGCTGGAAATTAAAGGAAACTAAATGTAAACTATTGGCTTGGTACAACCGTGTTTGGGAGGCGGGTTGCCTCATAGTTAGCGCGCTCGACTCCGGATCAAAAGGTCCGGCTTCGAACCCTAGCCGGGGACATTGTGTTGTGTTATTGGGCAAGACACTTTACACCGGCTCACATTGCCTCCCTCCACCCAGGTGTATAAATAGGTACCGGCGAATGGGATAGCCCTGCGATGAACTAGCATCCTACGCTAGGGGGGCAACTCCCTATCCTAGGGGGGGAGTAGAAGTACTCCTAGTCTGTGTCTTTATTGCAATTGATAAAATACATATCAATAGTTACAATAATAAAAATATTAAAAAGCCAAATACAGGAATAAGAATAAAAATTAGAATTATTCAATTATATATAAAAACTAATAATTTTAAATCGCTAAATTGTATCTGAAAGCTAACCTATTACTAATTCTTATTCTTAGTCGCTTTGTGCTACAGAAATTGGGATAAGCTCCGGCATGATGCGCTACTCGGATCGTATGCAGACTTTACCTATAGCGTGTGTATGGAGACAAGTTGTATCGAGAATGACAAATGAGCCACATTACACCGACACATTTCCAAAGTCATTTTAACATTAGCATACAGAGAGTATAGTGGCACATCTGCAAAATAAATAAGCAAACGTTCTCGGGAGGACAACAACTAAGGTTAGACAAAGACACTTGGGTCTTGTTCTCGTGTTTGACTCTTGCCATCAAGCAAGCTGCATAATGATAACAACTTACCCGGAAGCATATTATATTGGTATGAGCCTCAACATTAAAAAGAACTGAATTTTTTGGAACATTGACGAAGAATTTACAGTTTCTATGAACCGATCAGGGATCAGGTACATTTCTCCTGTACGAATAAGTCACCCTACTTTCTGATCTCCCTGTCAATGACAGCGGATACGGCCAGATCTCAGACCCTTGTCCCTTGTCTTACATGCAAGGAGTCATTCGTCTGACTTAAAACAAACTTTAGATCTAAATGATCACTTATAAAAACAACATACCTTTCCCATGGCCGCCACGAAACCGATATCCCTGTAATTTTTTAAGTTGAGTTCCTTCCCTCTGTCGTACATGCCGCCCCTCTCCAGCAGCAGTTTCAGTAAAGCGATTGGCTGTTGAGTTCCGTACTCATCCACTTGTGGCATGTTCATGTCGTCCATGAAGACAAGCAGTCTCTTACCCATGGGGGGACCGTAAGTGTCTTTTGTCCTCTTCTCTACGTTGGCCTCGAGATTCCTCTGCACGTCCATGGATGTTGTTCGAGACGAGAAGTTGATGTTGAGCAGGAGCTGTTGGTTAGGAAAACGAATAGTATTTGAATGAATATTTGAAAGATATTAACAAAAGCTTTGTGCTATTGTCAGTTTACAAGCACATACGAACCGTAGCATCTTTGTCCAGGCCCCTCAAAAAGTTCGCTGTAGTAGCCGACTTCGAAGTGCCAGTCTCTCCCACGAGTACCACGGGTCTCTTAATACTGACCATGAGCTCCAGAAGCCATGTTGTCCTGACAGTGTCCACAGTGGGAACCAAAATCTCAGAGAACTTTTTCTCGGGATCGTGAACGTACTCAGGGATGACGTCTATCCAGGGGACCCAGAGGAGCTTCTTGGAGTCGAAATAATACTCGAATAACGTTGGCTGGGCGCTGGGAATTTCACCTGGACAATGATAACGTAAATTTGAATGAAGAGAGCCCAGTTCAGAAAATGCAATTTCTGACGACTGGGGGACGAATTAGTCAGAAATAATTATTCTGACGACACGATGGTGAGGCTCGCGGGGTGTCATGGGACGTTTAGGGACTGATTTAGGCATTTGACGGAGATTTAGGTAATGCTAGGTTAGTCAGCTTTCGTTTTCGTCCTCTGTTTTGTTCATTAAGCTTTTGTTATAACAGCTTGTATATACAATTGTAAACGTTCTACGTTTCTTATTTTCTACCCTTTCCTCGAAGTCTCGTGCTGCTGCATTAGTCGAGGAATACGTTTCCTCATATTTTTTGGCCACATCGAAAGGGTGATTTTTTTAGTGTTTTTTTCTGGCGTAGTACAGGTTTCAATTGTTAGAACCAATAGTTGTTATTTGCAAGGATATAGATTACGTTGTCAGACGGAATACATCTATATCAGATGAATATAGAAGATATATCAAACACTGAAGACAGTGTTTCACCACATTCCCAAGCACCTCGAAGTTCGTCAAAAATACCTCGTTACGCGTCGCTTTTTCAATTATCTTCTCGGTGTTTGGGTATGTGATCAAAAACGATCTTTCGTGTACGATATATTACGTGACGCTTTCTGAACTCGCAATTTCTGTTATCAATTGATTAGGCTAGAAATTAGAAATTGCACCACTACCATAGCATCAAAATACGCAAGTTCATACCTGGCCCAACAACAGTTCCTTCAGCAGGATTTTGAGGCAAGGAAGCGATCCTCTTGACGAACATATCAAATACAGTCCGACCATCCTCAAGCAGGCCTCCCCCTAATGACCAGGTCAGCGCTGACAGGAATATAGCCTCTGTTGTGTCCGGGCCAAGGAACTGAGCGCTTTCTGCAGGGGGGAGAAGTGCATCCAACATCTGCGACAGCTGAACAACCTGATAACGCAGAGAAAGAGAAATAGCGAGAAATTTTAAAACATCTTTAAGATTACAGTGACCCCAAATGTTTCTTCCAACTGTAGAAGGTCATAAATAGGGTATCGGATTTTTGCTCAGGTCATAAATAGGGCAGGAAAATTAGGAAAATCGTGCATTTTGGCCATAAATAAGATAAGGACTAAGGGGGGTAGGCCGCGCCCCCCCCACTATTTTTTGCAGGGGGTTCCCCCCCCCCCCCTTCTCTGGAAGACGAGACAGGCAAAATCGGTAGCAGTAGTAAAACACCTTATATGACTTCTCTGACAAAATTATTCTCCTACCATGTTTAGGTTAGTCAAAGGAATAATAGTCTTCAGCTTCTTTCCTATTTTTCCTTCAATGATCCCTTCCAGTATGAGGTCAATACAGGGCGGGACGTATTTCTCGAACAGTCTGTTCAACTCTTCTCTCTCCTTATCACTACCGCGGGCGTGATACCATTTCTGCCAGTAGGGGTTGTAGCCCAAGTTCTTAGGATCAACGTACACCATACCACAACGAGATACAGTGGCTGGGGAGGCATAACGAAGATCTGCAACCTACACGTAAGTAAACGGTAGAAAACTTCAGTGTCAGATCCAGAATCTCCTTACCACTCGTAGTACAGATTCTATTACAGAATTTGAAGAATTTGGTTTTTAAGATAACAGTTTTCTTTCAGGATGAATAAGGTGTTGAGCACGATGATCTGCTTCTTTGTATTTGTTTTGACATTCAGGAAAAAGTTTCCTCGTGATTCATGGCCAAATCACGAGGAACAGCTGTCGCTTTGTTACGATTAGATTACAGTTTTTACGTAAAAGTCACACCGTTTGGTTTTTTTAGTACGCTGGACAAAACTATTCTGGGTCGATGTTTTACAACAAAAAAAATAGCAAAGTGACTCAAACCACTTTCAAACTTATTTGCATCACTTTACTTGTTTTCGATCAAGAACAGTTTTGTCCAGCGTTCTATAATGAGGCTTAACGCGAATCCCTCACCCACAAGAAAGAAACAAAATTGAGAGTTTTGCAATGATTTCGATTCGTCGTCTCCGATTTTAAGCACCCATGTAGGATGGAGCTGGAAAAGATCATGTATCACACGACGTACACAGCATGAAAGCTTTTCAATTAACATTACCTCAAATAACAAGGCGCAGTGTTTCTGAAGACGAATTCTCTCGCCATTAGCCAGAGTCAAGAGCCTGTTGTCATCCATAACAGAGTTCATGTTTTCCACCCAGAGAGCGTCTACGTCACTGTCAAACACGATGTACTTGCGCTCGTTCTTGTCTGTGGGTTTGTTTATCTCACGGAAGATACAGGACAGCAGCCCATCCGTCCAGTCTCGTGTGACTGGGTCCAGTGTACCATAAAGCTCCACCACTGTGCAGGCCTTGGCGTTCATAACGTACAGTTTGGTGGGGATACTAAGCCTACAGAGAATAGCGGTTCAAGAAGATTAGCCTCTTTCAGGCGTTCAGTTATATTTAGCGCGCAGCGCGAAAATCGGCGAGCGAAAAATAAGGGAGAAGCGCGGCAAGAGAAATAAACTCAACACCTGGAAGTGGCTACAATGAAATGAGCTGACAGAAAAGAACAGTTTACAATGGAAGGGAACAGTGGCCGGAAAACTAAGAGAAAGGAAAGCGACGGGGAACGGAATTTCTGAGAAAGCACAAAGTGGGAGAAAATGGCGAACTGAGATTCCTTACATATGTTTTGGTTGATTGTTAATTTGTTAGGAGTAATTGAGATAAGTACCACTGATTTGATTTTACCAAGACAATATGAAATACAACGCATACAAGGAGGAAAAGTGCTTAATCGAAAAAAAAAAAATCAAACATTATTGCACAATATTCTCCATTTGGTGCGAGAATATATATAAACAATAGCCTCAAACTGGCGCGGAAATATGCTCGGATATTTGTCCTTGGACAATATCTGTTCCACAAAGCTCACAGTTTTCCTCGAGCTACGCTTTTCGGAACAGATAATGTCCGCGGACGAATATCCCAACAAATTCTCAGGCCAAATGGCAGCTATTGATTATTTATCTAACAGCTGATTTGGAGGAATTTTCTAAACGTGTCTATGACAAATGGATCTTTTCGGCAATACGGCGGCAATTTTGAATTCTATCGTTTCAAGGCAGATAGTTAATTTGCCCCCCCACCTCCCAAGAAACAATAGAATTAAAAATGACCGCCGCATCGCCAATGATTGCCTCACCGTGTCTGTGCCTGTGCCAAGGTGTTGATCACCACAGTCTTTCCTCCTCCAGTGGGACCCACAATCATGGTTGTGTGGCGCGTTAACATAGTCTCGTACATTTGAACAACTTTATCAGCCTGTCACGCAATCACACAATGATTACATCACGTTAGTAACTTAAACTGTCACAAAATATGAATTAAAATAATTTACTCCATAAATACCTTAGAAGTAATTAAGACAATACTTCAAAGACGAAATTTTGCGTTCCAAGGGAAACAACGTAAAAGAACAATTTTGTACCTGATGTGGAAGTAGCACATATTTGTTGTCTTGTAAGACTGCCTCAACAGCGTCATTGAAGTTCGGGTAACGTACTCTTGGACAATCGAGACCTGGAAACAAGTCAGCTATGAGGCCGAGGAAGAGTGGTACATCTTCAAACACGAACTTTGGCAGGTTCATGTCACGCAATGCGCGCATCAGCACTACATCCTAAGGAGAAATAACAAGAGACCTTAAAGAAATTAAAAACATTTTAAGCAAAAGACCAGGTTGAATTTTGTCCTTTTGACATTAGATCACAATCACTGGTAGAGGTTTAAAATGTACGATAGATCAACCGATGATAAAACACTAATTTGAGAATTGAAAGCATTACTTTTTTTTCCTTCTATTTTTCAACTTCATGGTCAATGTTGTTTTGCAATGAAAAAATGCTCCATGCCTTGAGAGATGCCAAATCTGCGCTGTTGCTTGTTGTCTCAAGTAGTCCTGCTCAATACTTCAGGTTTTTTATGTAGTACCTACAAACACCGGCTTCTTAAATAACTGTGTTTGTACTGACCTCGCTCAGATCGGGGGAGCCTCTCTTAAGTTCTCCTGCCATCACAAGCACGGCCTTCAATGCACGAAGTCCAAAGTCGTAATGAGATTGCTTAGAGAGCTGCCCTGACGCCAGCTTATACAGTACTGTCATCTTCTTGGCAAGAACCTGCATAAAAAACACATGCGTTTACAACGTATTCCTCATTACACTATGCCATTTCAAGCTCATAACATATAAATTTAGCCAAGTCTAAAAGCGGAGTTTAGAGTTGACGGGTGACCAGGTACTAATTTTCGATTGGATCGCGGGCTTGAGCCAGGTTAACTTTTTGGAATTAACGCTTGGTGGTTCAGAAGTCAGTTAACGCTAACCTAGGACTAAAATTTAACCAAAGTATAAACTTTTCTTGTATAAAAAAGCTTTTACTTTTACATTTTGTCTAGTTCGTGAATATTATAACTCAGAACAGACACCTAAACTGCGAAGTTACAAAACTCGAAGCAAAAGTCATCACTCAAAATGGTTTGGTTTGCTGTTTCCTTCTCTAGCAGTTGGCACAACTTTCTTACTCTCTATAAAGCACCATTGCATCCTTTACCTTAGCCAGTAAGAACCCTTCTGAGAAAAGCATGATCTCACAGATCTGCTGCAGATCAGGTACAATGCACATCACAGGTCTAAACAAAGCTTTGACGCTCTCTGGCAGCTCAGTACGACCAGCATAGCCAGGATTCATGGTGACAAAGATTCCCATGCGACTGTCCAATGCTATCTCAGTGCCTTCAAACTGGTAAGCAAAAGTGAGAAAAAAACAACTAGTTAGAACGAATCACTCGCGCTGTCTGGGCAACTAGTGTCATTAGTGTTTGCGGTGTCAGAGAATGATTTACTTTTTTAGTTTCAAGTCGCCTAGCAGTTTTACTGGATAAAGGGAAAGGTAGATCTCAAAATCTAAATGTTTAAGTTGTAACCAAAAGTACCGTAAGCCCCTCGCGTTATAAGCCCCTCGGGTAAAAGCCCCTAAGGTTACAAGCCCCTCCGGTTAGAGGGCATCTACCAATGAACCAAATAATACCTGTAGCCTCTTGAGATGGTTACTGATTGAGTTTTGTAGTGTTTTGATTTGGGTGGAGATAACTGACAACACCGACACGTCAATACGGTTGAACTCGTCGAAGCAGCCCCAGGCTCCACACTGTGCCAAGCCCGAGAAGATCTTGCCGATGGACTGGAGACAAGCAAAAGTAAAAATATTAATGGCTGATCACGTTGTATTGTGTACATACATACGCGACGGATTCATACAAAACGAGTGAAAAAAGATATTGCATACTTGAACAGACAAATGACGTAAGCTTCCAATAAGAACCCCCACCCCATCGAAAGGGATCCTAAAAACTGACACACATCTTCCGGTCATAAGTCTGACCCGAAGAAGGAGCCGTCTTCTCTAAGACGCTAAACTCCGCTAAACTTGGTGTCACAATGTGTCACGCAATTTCTGTTTTGCCTGTCACGCACCTTGTAGTCCATGCCTTCTCCACAGTTGGTAACAACACACAGTAATCCCAGTGCTTTGGCCAGATCCTTGACAGTCTCGGTTTTTCCTGTACCAGCAGGTCCTGCTGGAGCACCACCAAGATACATGGACAATGCCTACGATACAACAGTAGTTTTACGATCAGTTGAAAGTGTAAGTAAAACGGACTCAGTGAGAACTCGATTTGTGGCAAGTATAGTAATGTTAAGACATTTGTACAGCGTATTTTCTAAGATCGGTTGCCATGTAAAGGATACAAAATATTGTTTTCCCGGTTTTCCCAATAGCTAAAGGATTCAAGTGAAAATTTAATTTAGAGAAAAAAACAGGTACTTCGCATTGAGAAATTATGTTTCTTGTACTAGGAAAGCGATAATGTTACAATATTTTATTATCAAATGTCCGCTCTATTATCCGTCAAGTGGTCGCTTAAGGGAGGTTAAAAACTGAAGAGAATTTAACACTTTTGGCTCTAACAGTGGTCTCAGTCACTTACGCGAGGTAGTCTCTTACAAGAGGTTCCAAATATAGTGATTTCACTTGGTATTTTGGAAAACATGGTCGCTGAGGAGAGGTGGTCGCTAAAAGACTGTCACCCAGCCTAACCTCTATCTTAACCGTCACAAGAGAGATGTAAATTCCTCACCTGAGAGATGGTCAAATAGATTCTGTCAGTCAGTGGTGTGATGACCAGCCTCCCATTGAGTCCCATGTACTCGTACCCGTACCCAAACTCTCCCGTACACTGACGGACCATTAACTCGTCAGGAAGCTGGTCCCAATAAAACCTCAACTGACTTTCCCACTCAAACTCGCGCGTGTCCATAATACTGTTTCAAGGCAAAGGTAAAGAAATTAGTTTTATTCCGAACAAACGTCTCACTCTGTGAACCATTAATTAATAATTAAATTAATAATTAATTAAGGTTACCGTATACCTTCAGGGGTGTCTCGCGTGCAAGCGATGTAGCGCGTCCGGTTTAAATACCTAGATACCTAAACCCCTATATCAAATTAAAGCTTATAGAGCTGGCTATCAAACTATACCAAGAATTTTGAAATAAAAAGAATTGTCTAATTTTTCACGACCACTAAATGCGAGCGCCCGAATCA
>Ga0126337_10000608_pt1 | contig 18868 bp, 9 predicted proteins | sample DipCmetagenome_FD_92527 | JGI IMG/M metagenome (GOLD analysis project Ga0126337, IMG submission 92527) | Coral microbial communities from La Bocana,Puerto Morelos, Mexico - Diploria C A metagenome | ecosystem: Host-associated > Invertebrates > Cnidaria > Coral | place: La Bocana,Puerto Morelos...
CTTGGTACCAATTACGACGAAGTAAATTATTTACGAAGCTTTTGCTAGTTGGGAAATGTCTTTTTAAAGTCTTGTTAGCTTTATGCAAGAATTCATCAGCCTGTTTCAACTGTTCATCGTTTAGAACAATTCTAGCAGTGTTTCTTGTGCCATGAGCCGCGAAGGAAAATGCTTTAACACGGACGCCGTACTTGGCACCTAAATTTTGCCAATACGTATCACTGCCACTTGCACCACCGGAGAATAGTGTGTAATTTCTTGGATTTCTCAGAAAGCTTTTTTCTATCCTTTGTATGGTTTCTTCCAATGAAATTATTGTGTTGTCGTCTAGATCAAAGTCATCAACACCAAAACATTCCTGATCAAATGTTTCGTTGATTTCGGTCGAAACAAGCGCCATTTTCAGGTTCCGTTTGCTTCCGTTGTTCTCGTTCCCAGATCTCTTTTGGGCGAGATCTGTCCCAGAAAGAAAATCTCTTTTTCTTGATTGGCTGATCAATTTGACTCTTGTCCAATCCTTTTTTAAACATTTACGCGGTTTTGCGCGGCAAACTTGAAGATGTCAAATGACATGTTATGTTGTCAAGGCGCAGTCAGGGAAATTTGCAATATTTGACTTTTATTGTCGTTTTGTTATGTATGACCGGAAATGACTCCAATCAATCTCCCAGAATGTACTTTGTACTCCTAGGTATCACGTTTCTTGTTAGAAATGGTGATCCTGCACGCGGTCGAGTCGTAGTTGATGTTGTAGTTGTGCCTGGAGTTTAAGTGGAGTGATTCTTCGAATAAAAGAGCTGATTAACTAGGAAACGTTTTGGTGCGTTTTCGACAAACTTTCGTGGTAACACAACAAATACCAACCAGAGGTTCACGATGTTTCGGATTACGGAAAAAACGTAAAATTACAGCGCTTGATAAGCGATTTTACAAAAGTGAGTACATCTGATGAAACTAAAACTTTTTGAGAAACGATGACGTCACATGAATTCCATCCCCTTTCTTCCTCGCAGGCTACAACCTCGTTCCCAGGGTTCTCTCTCTTTTACCCTGGGAACGAGGCCAAGCATGATACATTACAATTACCATATATGACGTACCTGCCTCTCTCTTGTCCCCCACCCCCTGACCCCCAATCAAATTGGATTCGCTGGGCTGTGGACAAGGGCGGTTGTTCGTCGGAGCTGGTTAATTCAGTTTAAGAATACAAGATGAGGTTGAGTCCTCGGGAATTGGAAGGACTACTGATTCATCAAACTGGCTTTTTGGCTCAGAAGCGTCTTGCACGAGGCTTGAAGCTGAATCTGCCAGAGGCTGTGGCCCTCATTGCATCCCAGGTAAGGGACAGCGCCAGTCCATGATATTACAAGCGCGTGCATGGCTCATCTCTTTTGCCGGGTGATCACTAAACAGCAGTTTAGCTACTCTTCTGTGGAAGTTTTCTACCGCAAAGTTGAAATTTGCATCAAAATTTTTAATGCGCAAGAATTTGATGTCTTAGAACGTGAGCGTAAGTTTGCGGGAAGTTTGTTTAATGCATTCGGTTGCGTGATCGTATGAAGCCTCATGCATAATTTAGGCTTACAATAAGGTCATATATTTCCATACATTCGAAAAGACCAACACAGCAAGTTTTCTCGATCGCCCCATTTATAGTTCAGTAAATCAGAATATGAACCGGTTTTGATACCCTTAATTTTTGAATGTTGCATTTGTTTGTTCTGTTTCAGTCTTACTGGCACCCCAGGGTGGGGGTGGGGGGCATGCTACTCCCAGAAAAATTGCATGAAGGTGCGCGGCTTTCATCTCAACAAAATCGTTGCACTATTTAAGATGTGTGGTTTTCTCTACTCTATTTATGACCCAACGGAAATTTGATATACTGTTGAAAAGGTGACCCTTAAATGAAAACCTTCTTTAAGACCGACCTTGCAAATTAGTTCCCAAGTTTAGACTGATGTTATAAGGCACATTGATGGCCTTGTTGGTAATTATGAAAAAGTAGCTTCTAAAAAAAATACCCAATTCAAGACTAAAGTGGAAAAACCAATTAAATAGTTCAGGGGAAAAAGGGCGTCAGGGATTTTTGGCTAAAACTGAACATTGCCCAACAGCTCCAAATTTCATATGCTGGAAAAGACAAAGGAAACATTTTGTTTTGCTGAACAATGAAACCAACGAAGCATTTAAAAACATTTCTTTTGTTTGGCATTTGACAAACAGATACCGCTAGGAAAACTGATGTTTTTTTGCATATGTTATATCTTGAAAATGAAAAATCTAGCAAAAAAAAGACGGGACTTTATTTAATACACCTAAACAAACCAGCATACGAAATTTGAAGCTGTTTTGGAAACATTCAGTTTTAGCCAAAAATCTCTAATGCCCTCTTTCCACTGAACCCTTCAATGATTGAGATTTGGCAGGCTTATATTGTTTAGAAGTCGTATGATAATCACTGCCCTATTTATTCAAACATTTCACTGTAGCTGAATGAGTTTATCAGAGATGGCAAGACTGTTGCAGAGTTGATGAACTTGGGGAAACAGCTGTTAGGTCAGTTAATATATCAAACACAAACGCGACATTCTAAACACTAAGATGGGACTTGCAGCAAATAATTTTTGACAAACCTTCTCAGTGTGTGGAAATTTGGCGAGACACTGTCTGAAGTGTCTGATATAATTTATGCACAATTGATTATACTATGAGAAAACAGAGATTAAAATGATATCGTAAGAATGTAATTTCTATGCTTATCTAGATCACATATCTAAGTACCTTCATCGTCATGATTTGCTTTGTTTAAACTTAATGAAATTTGAATAAATCAACTTGAAGATAATGGATGAAAGAAATGTTATTTTCAAGAGTCTAATTTAATATGCAATAATATTTTTGAGGCCTGTGAATTGTGAAAAAATGTTCTGTGAATTGTGACAAATTGAATTGTGGAAACAATCATGCATACCAAATTTGATTTGTGAAAGGCAAAATTTAATTTTGTGACAATAAGATCCCTCCTTACCTGCTACAACAAAAACAGTCTTTATTTTGTAGTGTCATACTACAGTGTTGTTTTGTTTTTGCAACTTGTTCCATTATAACAAAGTGAGACAAGATAGTTAAAAATTGCTTAATGTGTAACAGCCTTTTAAGTCCTTACGAGGCTGATGCTCATGGCAATAAATAAAGACATGCAATTATGCAAATGAATATATGAAATATAATTTATAATTGAACTGACGAGAAACATATGAAGTCATGATTGCTCATTGTGCACAGTGTTACACACAACTTTACTGGTTGTGAATTTAAGGCCTGGAAAAATTTCAGGCCTGAATATGATTCAAACCCATGACCTCTGCGATACCGGTGCAGTGATCTACTAACTGAGCTATCAAGCCAACTGGTCGCAATGGTGACTTCGTAATATACCATCCTGTAGAAGGTGAAGAACACAAATGAATGCTGAATATGTGATATTTCATATATTCATTTGCATGTTTCACCTTCTATGGGTGAGTTATGAACTCACAACATGACCAGCTCCCAGTTGGCTTGATAGCTCGGTTGGTAGAGGCTTTTGCCGATATCATAGAGGTTGTACATTCCAATCCCATTCAGGTCTGAATTTTTTTTCAGACCTCAATTTCACAACTGCTAAAGTTGTGTGTAAAACTGCAATGATTAATCATAACTTCACGTGCAATTATGTTAAGTAACACAAAAAAAAATTCAAACAAACATGATGGAACTGCTGAAGACCCTGGCAGTTTCCCCAGCTAGAGAAGTGGAAATGATGATGATGATGAGGGCAATAACGATGATTTTTTCCTGCCAGGCTTAAACCAGGTACTACCTGGAGTAGCCCAACTAATAGAAGAAGTGCAAGTAGAGGGGACCTTCCCAGATGGAACAAAGTTGGTAAGTATTAAAAAACAAAACTAAACATGAAAAAACAAACTATGAAATCTTGCTACAATGGCTGCCTGCATTCTGCCCTAGTGTAGCTGCTTTTGTACAGTGTTTGAACTGTGTGTTCTTCAAATTCTCAGAAGATATATTATGTTTCTTTCTTGTGTTAGTAGATTCAAGTGTAAGCACCATATTCATTTTCCTAATTTCAGGTCACAGTTCACCATCCTGTCTGTAAAGAAAATGGCGACTTAAATCTTGCTCTGTATGGAAGCTTCCTACCTGTTCCATCAGTAGAGACATTTTCATCAGCAAGTGTCAATGTTGTGCCATTGGTGAGTATTGTCTCAAATTCCTTCTGCTCTTTTATGTGCAATTTTTAAGCAAAATGTCCGATTGTTTTCAGGATGAAGGTACTGCTCCAGGTGCCAAGATTCCTGTTAAGGGAGACATCGTGCTCAATGCACAGAGAAAGACAGTCAAACTAAGGGTCACAAGCTTGTGTGATCGACCTATTCAAGTATGTACTCAATTTGTTAGCTATGCACTGTGACATGATGTGGTTGTTTCAATTCGAAAGGTTTCCTCTAGTTGTGATTACTTTTCTTGCGCAGTGCAACGTAAACGGGGGCGAACAAAATATTTGAAATGAGTTTCAGGAAACTTTCTGTTCCATTCAATTTTCCTTTCCAAAAGGTGGGTTATGCAATGCAACACAAGTACGCAATGCAACATAATGCAATGGGGGTAGACAGAATTTTTTAAATGAGTTTCTTGAAACTTTCTCTTCCATTCTGTTTCAGAAGGAGGATATAACAAAATTTTCTGGAAACCTTTTTCTTTTATTTGCTTTTTTGTTCCAAATGAGATGAACCAAAACACAGTGCAACACAAGACAATGCAGCAGGGGTGTGCCTAGTATCAGGTGACAGTTCTTCCAAACACACCCAGGTTTTTTGAGACTACAGTGACTGTATTAATATCTCCAGGGGTGATGGTTTTCTATTTTTGAAAAAAGTTCAAAATATTAACATCTTATGCCACTTTATTTTAAGTCAACTAACTTGCAATAAGTGGAGCTTGAATGTGTTATTGTATCGTATATCAATAGTTGTTTAATTTATATTTTTCTTTCAAAAAATTATGACTTGATGTTCAGGTGGGAAGTCATTATCACTTTATAGAGGTGAATAAGTATCTTCAGTTTGACAGAGCAGCTGCTTTTGGCATGAGGCTGGTAAGTATACTTATTAAATAATTAATAATTTAATAATCATTCATTCACTCGTGCCATCAAGTACAGTTCTTGGTACCGGTAAATCTTCTGATACTGCTCCCTGTCAATAAGAGATATTATCAGATCCTGAGACATCAATCAAATTTGAATTGCTGTTGGTATATTTTTTACTTTAGAATATTGCAGCTGGGACTGCTGTTAGATTTGAACCAGGCGACACCAAAACAGTTGAACTTGTTGAGATTGCTGGAAGCAGGTGAGCTGATTTGTTGCTTCTTCATTTGAAAGTAAGATCTGATCTCTTGAAGGTAGTCAGATTGTGATATAGAAAGGGGTGACGGCACCTAGGGAAAAAAACAAGCCAGCTTTATTATAAGGACATTGCATGTTTTTTTTTAGCTTACTTTTTAAATACAGTCAAACCTCCTGCAGCCACAATCCAAAATACAAAGTGGACAGTAGGTGGTCACATATGGGAGGTGGTCACTTACGAGAGTTTATTACTAGACTACATCAAAATCTATTCTCTTAGGCATAGCATAACTGCAGACTGAGACTTACCCAATGTTTTATAATAAGTGTTTTATTCATTTGAAAAGTCAAAACTTTCAAGATGGTCTGAAGAGACTGGAGCTTCTTCCAATATTGGAGAAAGAAGTGAATTGTACTAGCTATGGAAAGCCTGTTTTAAATGATAGTTTCTTTTGAGAAAGTCTTAATTAAATTGTGTATTGTTAGAGTGATCCGTGGTGGCAATGGACTTGCTGATGGACCTGTTAAACCAGAAACCTTAAACCATACTATGAAGAAAGTGGCTCAACAAGGTTTTGCTCATAAACCACAGGTTAGCAGCTGTTTCATAGTAACGCTATTAATATTTAACAAAATATTGTTGACATGTATCTAGTAAGTGGTCTCATGACTGATTTGGGCTGGGAGGGTTGGAGTCACTAGGGGCACTCTGTAGGACCCTTGGAAAAGACTATTCACTTTGAATTCATGATAGTGCCTCTGTACACAGAGGTGTATTTTGTGTGTGGGAACTGGCAAACTATATTAATGGCTGCTTGACTGAAATTCTGCAAGGGGGACCTGGGGCTAAGCAGTTGTGGACTATGAGAGAGAATCCAGCTGAAGTAATGTTTTTTTAAGTTTTTAAACTTTTATTTAGTTAACAACTTTGTACATTTAACAATTTTTGACTTGTAGGATGATAAGGAGACTGGCATTAGCAAGGCCACTATTAAACGAGAGCTGTACATTGAAATCTATGGACCTACTGTTGGAGACAAGGTTTGAATGCTGTTAATAATTAATACATAATTAATATCTTTAATGTCTTTATTAAAATAATTTTAATATTAGGTCAGGATTTGTGCCATATATACAGAGTGAGTTTATTTCTGTATTGAGCTCAGTATACACTCTTTAGTATTGAATTTGAAATAAAGCTAGTGAATATATTTAGCCAGTATTCCCAGTATACCCTGTTGTTAATTTTCACAACTTGAAGATTCTTTTTTACAAACAATCCCAATGTCATACTGGTACAATTTTTCAGTGAGTTTTCTATTTAGAATGAGCTGTACATAGCTGTATAAAAATGGCTTTGTTTCAATAAATGGTACTGTTCATCTTTGCACTGCACATGTAGGTTTCCTTATTAAATAAATTACTATACATTCCATTAGTTAAGTTACTAGTTAAATTATTTTTTAGGAATCAAGTGTATTAAAGACATGTCCCTTTTAAGATGTTACAACAGCTGTTTCACATGTGCCTGGGACTATGATAAAGAGGTTTTGCTTCCTGTCTCTTGACAAATTTCAGCCATTGATTTTTTTGTTCTTTTTTTTATTCAGATCCACCTCGGTGACAGTGCTCTTGTTATTGAAGTGGAGAAAGATTGTACTATATATGGAGATGAGCTTAAGTTTGGAGGAGGAAAGGTAAAAATTATCTGCAAGTTCATTGATTAAATATCTATTGTTTGAAGATACTGGAAGTTCTGTAAGTTATATATTTAATAATTATAAATAATATAATATTATTTTTGATTTGCAGTTAAAGTTTTTGGCTTCTGATAGGACATGTAGGTATAGGACCACATGCCCTAGCCCAACCCACACAATAATAGAGGATTCTTAAAAATCTTGTACATCTGTTTTTGTAGGTTTTGAGGGAAGGCATGGGCCAGGCAGCAAATGTCACCAACAAAGATGCCCTGGATACTGTTATCACCAATGCTCTGATTGTAGATGCTGTTGCTGGTATCTTCAAAGCTGACGTAGGAATAAAGGTTTGGCCAATGAATCCACCATGTTTCTTAACCCACGATGTTTAGACATATATACATATTTCTTGGGACAATTCTGTCCAAGGGGAAAGGTGCAGCAGCAATGAGGTTAACCCTATGTAAAACACCCACTCTTGAGACAAGGGCAGACCACAACACTGGGAACTATGTCCCCTACTCTTTGTGATAAGTGTGTGGGTTCCTTAGCATCCTCTACTTAATTATCATGTTAAGCTGAAGATGCAGGAGATGGGGCCTTGGCTTATAGTCCGTATCTGAAAGGAACGCGTAACCATTTGCCGATGTAAATTACAAAGGCAGTACATTGTCCTTGGTTATTTTAAGACACTGAGTGTAGGTCTGGTTGGGACCTTGAACCATCAACCTGCTGCACAGAAATCTGGTGGCCTCCAACTGAGCTAACCAGGCAGTGTTTAGTGGAATTGACTGATTGAGTAGTTACACATCCAGGGCCTGGTTGTTCAAAGCCCAATTAAGCTAACCCAGGATTAGAAAGAAGTTTCATGTAATTTGTAACTTTTATGTTCATATTGTTTGCCCTTCAGTCTTGAGTTTGAATAAACTCAATTTTCACAAAACAGACGCTGAAAAACCTTTTTATACAAGAAAAACATTTGATTAATACTTACATCAGGTTAACCTTGCTCTGCCTTGCCTTGGAGCATTTAGGTGATCTAGTTGGGATAATTGATTAACATAATTTATAATTGTTTTGGTCAATTTTAAAACTAGTTTTTATATTAGCTTTATATTTTGGTGGTGTGAAGTCAGAACTCCCAGTGTTTTTTTGTGTCACTGGTGCCATGTCATTAACATTGAACGTTACCTTGACAATCTGTGTTGCCATTTTAGAACGGATTAATATCTGCCATTGGAAAGGGGGGCAACCCAGATGTCATGGCGGGTGTCACAGAGGTTGGTGGAACAAATTTAGCTCAACATTTAATGCCGTTTTTACTTTATTGGTAAAATGCAATTCAAGACTTACCCAGAGTTCTTTTTTTCACTTCGCCAACATTTTTGAATATTTGTCCAAGTCTAGTGCTGTTGGCAGTAGTTGTTTTGTGGTAGGCTTGGTAGACAACAGGATTTATCTTACTAATTTGTTAGTCATTACAAGTAATCCTTAGTTATTTCATGATAGGGAATGGTGTGTGGTGTCGGCACAGAAGTCATTGCTGGTGAAGGACTTATCTTGACTGCAGGAGGGTTTGATGCCCACATTCACTTTACATGCCCACAACTTGCTGAAGAAGCCATCGCATCTGGACTGACCACCATGGTTGGAGGTGGCACAGGTATAGAGCAAGTGATCAATTTATCTTGACGTTTGATAAATTATGGTGTACTGGTCTGCCTCCAAGACGGGGTGGCTTACTTGCGGGCACTAGGATGGGGGGCTAGGAATTCCCCCTGTCAAAATTACTAAAAATTAATAAATTAAAAAATTTAAGTACCTTTTCAAGAGTGGTGTTCTCAGTTCAAAGTTGGCTGTTTTTTTTATTACATACAACCTTATGTATGAAATATTGTCTGACTAAAAGCTAAGTAAAATGGATTTTAATAAGAAAGTCATGAGTCATATGTAAATGATTCTGTAATAAAGTACAAAAAAATGTAAACAATTTTGAACTGAGGAGTTAAAAACAAGTGAGCAAAATGCAAACTGTTTAATTATGAGTAAAAATACTCTATTCTTTTGTAGGGCCTGCTACTGGCACATGTGCAACAACTTGCACCCCTGGACCAAACCACATTAAGTGAGTTGGCCATATGTAATAATTATTTCAACTCATATAATGATCATGAAAAGATTCAGTTGTTGATAATGATATTTTAGGTTCTGATAATGTTGAAGTGACCAATTTTACTACTAAAATGGTATTTATTATTTAGCCTCTGCATTGCATAATTATTTAATTAGCAGGAACATCATTCTATACCTAGTATCATGCACCTAGCTTTTAGTTTAAAGTGAAACATTTATACTCTGCCTCTGAAGTAACTTTCAGTTCTGTTTAGTTATCAGACTGCACCATCCTGCAGGTATGCAAATATTTTTAAAATTGTCTTGTAAATTTTTTGAACATTTCAGGGCAATGATTCAAAGTACAGATGCTTTTCCCCTTAACTTTGGTTTCACAGGTGAGTTGAGGTTCTTCTTGTGTTAGGCAAGCCCATAGTTGTTACCGTGTCACTAAACAAACTGCAGGCAAACTTAGTGCTAAGCAAATACCTGAACTGTAGCAGACAAAAGCAAGCAAGCAACTGGCTCAACACCCCAGCTAAACTTGCATGGCTAACCTAGGCCACCTGAGTCAAATGACTGCCGACCTGCATTGTCTCGAGGTTTAACTTTGGCTAAATAACATTAAGCCCCATTTAGATCATCCAGTTACTGGCATTGCTATCTAGATTATTCAAAGTATTATTTAACACTAATTTGTAGGACACCTTCAGAATTCTGATCTTGCTTCATGACTACCTTCAAAATAGACCCATCTGTAACATTCATTGAGAAATATTGGGAGAACTCTTGGGCCTTCAGCTGGGCTTGCAGAAGCAAAGAGAAGTTTCTTCAAAGTAGTGTCTAGAGAGCATAGACCCCCTTCTCCCAGGCCTCCTCCAATTCTTGCTTTCCCCCGAGACCTCCTTCAATTCCTTCTTTTATGCCAGACCTTTCTCCTGTCTATAAACTGCTTCTTCATTTGCTTGGGAGACCAGCCTCATTGTACTGTTTATAATATCAGACACTGTTGTGGATTTGTAACTATATTCTACATCTAGGTTATGCTTTTAACACAAAAGAGCTTATGTTTACTCATTTCAGTGACTCTTCTTGTTTGATGCTCACACCAAATCTTAATTTGTATTTATCAGGAAAAGGAAACACATCAAAATCTAGTGGTGTTGCAAAGGAGTTAGAGGAACAGATTAAAGCTGGTGCAATTGGGTGAGACTGCTGTCTGCTAGGTTGATGATTACCAGGAATGACGTAATACCCTCACATGAAATTTATCACCCTATACTGTAAATCCTCAAATTAGTGTGCCCCTTAAATAAGCTCCCCCTTCGAATAAGCACCCCTTTGAATAAGTGCCACTCCTATCAACCAAAATATAAAATAAGTACTTCTCGTCCAAAGTGCCCCCCTCTCCTCGCCCTGCTTTATGGACAGATACTGAGACAACAAATGATGTATAGTATTGGTTGTGTTTAATCACATGCAAGTGATTATCAATTTATTCAAGCACTGCACATTGACCATCGCAATGGATGAGACTTCTAAGGGACTGACGCATACATATATTACACAAAAAAAAACAATCATAACTGACTACAATTTGCGTAGCATTGAATAAGGACCCCCATCAATTAAGCACCTGCCTACAAAAAGCACCCCACCTTCTCCTAAATTTGAAATAAGTGCCTGGGCGCTAATTCGAGGTTTTATGGTATGCTAAATTATTCTTTAGGTTGAAACTGCATGAGGACTGGGGAACAACTCCTGCTGCAATAGACTGTGCTCTGACTGCTGCAGAAAAACATGATGTCCAGGTGAGACTCAGTTTTCCAGAGCTGTTTTATTTTATGCATTAATGCCTTACAAAATACATATAGAAAAGACAAACTTGTGGGAGAAAAGGTTGGGATGTAGCCAAGTGTTGTCCTGGACCCAAGCTCTGCCTGGAGCATGCAAGGCCAGTTGATTGACTAGTATAGTGTCAGTGAGTGGCATTGAAGACCATGAGATGGGTGTCGCAAAGAAACAACTGATGCCAGCAGCGTGTTCCCGTGGCAAGCTCCTAGGTGGTCATGGCCACTGTTGCTCGCCCAAGGTAAATGACCTCAGCATAGCAACACTCGTCCCCTCAACCATTTATGACAAACCAACTAACAGTTTAAAATCAGTAAGAGAGGTTCAAAGAGGTCAAAAGAATCAAACGTAGGAATTGAATAGTAAAGTCAATTGAGCTAAACATTATGTACTGTTTAATATGCAGTGGCAGAAACAGCCAGTAGTTATCATTAAGTTGCCCCCAGTGGGTGACTTCCATGGGAAATGGCGAGAGTGCTAGTTGTCTTGTTTAAGGGTGTAAATAATGGCTTTAGGTCTCACTTAAGTTGTTCAGGTCAAAACAACACTGACAGTGGCTATTTTTAACCATCAATGTAGTTTTTGGAGAAATAAATAAAAAGCACTGTCTGCCTGTTTTTAAGTGATAACTTTCAGGGGTCAAATCAGGCTTAAGCTATTCATATATCAGTCTCCCTTGGGAGTCTAATTCAATTTCTCCAATATGCAACCTTTTCACATTAGAGTCCCTCAAGTTACATCTACTAATGGGTATTTCAATCATGACTGGTTCTAGAAGTGTTATCTGCCTTATAACTTGCAGTACACTATATCTGTCAAGGGTGTGTCTTTATAAGCTCTCAGATGTCAGCTTCTGTTTGTACAATTTTCTGCAAATGGTGATAAAATAAATTTACTTCTGATTGCTTATTTTAATATTTTTCAGATTACCATCCACACTGATACTCTGAATGAATCAGCATGTGTTGAACAATCAATAGAAGCTTTCAAGGTAAATTTATTGCATGTAATATTGCACTTGAAATGTATATTGTACCTAAAAGAGTTCTTTCATTTGGCTCTTGTCATTGTGTCACTAGGGCCGGACAATCCACACCTATCACTCTGAAGGCGCAGGTGGTGGCCATGCCCCTGATATCATTAAGGTGTGTTCTGAAGGGAATGTGATTCCATCGTCAACCAACCCGACCAGGCCTTTCACGCGCAATACTATTGATGAGCACCTGGACATGTTGATGGTTTGCCACCATCTTGACAAGTATGATTGCTATAATTTTGTAATTGTATTTTTTAATGTAAATGTTATATTTATTTTAATTCTCCTTGAAACAAGCCCTTAGAGACACACATCACATTGTTGAAACAGAGGGAGACTTCAAATCAAACTCATGACAGTCTGCTCCAGAAGGAGACCGAGGGGATGAGGGGATCTACTTACAAAAAGGCGCAATACTTATTCCACTTACAATACAGTACTAAGATCTTCAGAAGCTTATTAATAAGCTCTTTGAGTGATCATTGCTGTGCAGGCTAAGTGGTCACCATGGAAATGACCTTGAACTTTCATATTAAACACAATACTTCAGTGTGTACAAGGTCTTTATCTAAAAACCCTTTAAAGTGTTGATTTGTAAAAGACTCTGAGTGGTTGCTTACAAGAGCTTAAAAACAAAGTTAAAGCTCAGTTGGGTAATTGCAAAAGTGGTCACGGTTGCTTATGAGAGCTTTTCACGAAAAAGTTGAAGTCACAGTTTGAATGGGGTTTCTTAAAAGTAGTCATGTAAGAGCTGGTCACATACAAGAGTGGTTTCAAGGAGAGTTTTGACTGTATTATGTTAAAAGTAATAAACTCAGTGAGGTTGTTGAAGGAATTTCACTGTAACAGTGCACGGCCATGAGTTTTTTAGGGGTGATATGGACTAAATCTAAACAAATCAACTCTGCAAATGTTTCTGTGCAGAAATCTGAAGGAAGATGTAGCATTTGCAGAGTCTCGTATCAGAGCAGAAACAATTGCAGCAGAAGACATTCTTCACGATATGGGAGCCATTAGTATCATTTCCTCAGATTCACAGGTAATGATCCTGCTTCTGATTTGTTTCTGAATGTCATGTAAGTCCTGGGGGAATATCAGTACTCTACAAAGTTCTATATGGTGTACTTTTGTATACCATTTTGGTACGGAAATACCTCTTTCAAACACTTTCAACTGAAAATAGGTGCATCTTTCACATATACTTTCATACCTAGCCCATTTAATGAATAAATCAACAAAAAAGTCTTTTTATTCATTTTCATGTGATGCTTTAAATAGATGAAATAATACAGTCATAGTACAAGGCGTGTCTATTCATATACCTCAGCTTGAGAAACTGCTTGTAACCCCTTTACATGTATGTACCTGAAAAGCCTGACAACAGCACCACTTTCCTGCGAAGGCTCTGGGTCTCTGTGTGGGAGGCGCGGTGGCCTCAGGGTTAGTGAGCTCAACTGTGGATCAAGTGGTCTGGGTTCAAGCCCTGGCCATTGGACATTGGACATTGCATTGTGTTCTTGGGGAAGACACTTAACTCTCACAGCGCCTCTCTTCACCCAGGTGTATAAATGGGTACCCGCAAATTTAATGCTGGGAGTAACCCTGCGATGGACTGGCATCCCATCCAGAGGGGAGTGGCAATATTCCTAGTTGCTTAATGCTATGGAAACCGGGATAAGCTCCCGCCTGATGGGCCACTTAGGCTTGTATTCAGACTTTACTACCATCTGGGTCCCTGTATAGGCCATTATAAAAAGAACACAATATGGAAGTGCAGCATAATTGAATCTTTGAGATATTGTAGTTGTGTGAAAATGTCTTAATAAACCATGCTATGTGAGAACTTCATTGTTTGTAAGAATTCAAATATTAATTAAAATAATTGTCGCTTTAATTTGCAGGCCATGGGTCGTGTTGGTGAGGTGATCTGTCGCACATGGCAAACAGCAGACAAGATGAAGAAAGTCAGAGGAAGGCTTTCTGAAGAAAAGGTACAGATATGCATATGATGGTATTTTTTTGTGCTGATGCCGTACAGAGAGAGTACACTTTGATCAATTTTTGAAAATTTTGAGAGAATCCTGACTGATCTGACTTTCTCATGATTAATATTTGAGCCTCTTTGTTTCCAGGGTTGCAATGATAACATGCGTGTACGCCGTTACATAGCCAAGTATACTATAAACCCAGCTTTGGCACATGGCATGGGACATCATATTGGATCTATAGAGGTAGCTACCACTACTTAACAATAATCTTTCTTTACATTGTATGCAATGTAGCTTTTTTGTCTTTCTCAATAATTGGACAGACTAGAAATTTTAGAAATGTTAGAAATTATAATTAATAGGTGATCATTAAATTTTGATTGAATGTGCAATTAAGGATATACATTATGACGAAATGTGCATTTTGAGAAAATATGCATACTCTCTCTTCCCCCACAGAAGGGATTGGATTTTCCTGAGGGTGGGAGGGGTTCTTCAAGATCAAAAAAATTAAAGAAATGTATGAAGCTTATTTGGAATTTCCAGAGTGGTGTGGGGCCTTAAAAAACGTTCTTCTATGGGGAAGGTATGGATAATTTCTGGAATTGTGCAATTTTGAAAATTTCTCAAAATTGCACGAGCTTTTAGGCCAGTAGAATTTGGAAGAATTTTCAAAATATCAAGAGTAGTCTTTAATAATTATTGTCATTTTTATACAGTTTAACAATTTGCACTTCACAATTTTCAGTCACTCTCACTTCATACCTTCCCATAGGACATTCTATTTATGCAAGCTTCACTTGATCAAATTACAGTATTAGTAAACAAACTAGCTGTTTTCGTGTCATTAATTCTCAGGTTGGAAAACTGGCTGATTTGGTTCTATGGAATCCTGCACTGTTTGGTGCCAAGCCAGAGATTGTAGTGAAAGGAGGCCAAATTGCTTGGTCACAAATGGGTAAGAACAACTTTGTTTTAAAATTCATATAGTTGTACATGTACTTTATTATAATACCATCTTTTAATGAGTTTTTGCTGTTATTTTGCTGTGGGAGACATGATGGTGTCATGGTTAGTGAAGTGGCCTCCATTGGAACGGTCCAGGTTTAAGCTCTGGTCAGGGACATAGGGTTGTGTTCTTGGGTGGGACACTTTAGGTTAACCAATGTCTTGTTTGCTTTCAACAGGAAATCCCAATGCCTCCATACCAACCCCCCAGCCTGTCAGGCCACGCCCTATGTTTGGTGCCTTTGGAGCTGCTGTTGGAGCTAACTCTGTTGTTTTTGTGAGCAAGGTATGTTAAATGTGCTCTGTCATGTTGTTTATAGTCTAATGCATGTCGTATTTGGGCCTTCTTAACTTACATGCATCTTCAAAACTAATTCAGGATCATAAAAAGTGTTCTTTTGGTGTGTTTATAGGAATGCAGTGATCATAATGTTTGCCAGACATATGGAATCAGCAAGAAAGCAGTTGCTGTAAAAGGGTAAGTGAAGTCCAAAGAAAAAGCTACAATCATGGACAAAGGTGATTGGCACACTTAATGTAATGTAACAAATTATCTGTGTTTTAAAACTGAAGTTTGAAAAAAGCACTTCTATTCTTCCCCATCCAATAGAATACTGAAAATCAGGAGATATTTTTATGCAGGGTGGAGGGAGGGTTTAGGGTGGTGAAGTTGTATTTACATCTGGTATGTTTGCAAAAGCACCAAAAGTGCAACTTTGTCCCAAGACTTTTGTCCGTAATTATTGTATGTACGTAAAATAAGGGAACAGTTGACACCTGTCTGACTCTGTGAACTAATAAAAAAAGGTTCTGAGTTCTGGCAAAGTAAGCATTTTGATTATAATTTTAAACAAGAGTTATTTTTGTATTCTTGTTGGGAAGGTTGAAGTTAATTTATATATTAAATATTTGATAATTTTTGTCACCCTCATACTTTCTATGTGCAGGTGCCGCTCAGTGAAAAAGACAGACATGGTGTTGAACAACTATTTGCCAAAGCTTACAGGTTAATAAATTACAAATTGACCATTGCATTTTATTTGCATTACTGCATTCTTATTGATAATGTTTTGTTGTACTTATTACTTGTTTCCTTGAGGACAGAAAGAGAAAATTTTTATCTCTCATCATCCTGTGTGTAAAGCAGATTTTTGACGGTGTTATTGACAATTGAATTCTGTTTTCTTTTTCCAGTTGACCCCCAGACATACAAGGTTCACATTGTTGACAGTAAGGATCCTTCCAAGAAGGAGCACATTACCTGCAGCCCAGCTGAAAAAATCCCTATGGCCCAAAGATTTTTCATTTTCTAAAAGGGTTCGCAGCTTGCTGGCACAGCAACTGGATGCAGAAATCTGCAGGCGATCTAGGATATGTTTCTGCTAGGGAAACTTGTCACAGAACACATTGTTATAACAATTCATTATTTGTTTTAAACATTTTCTCTTGTCTTAGTATGTAACAGTCTGAAAGGCTTCAAACTAAAGTAACTATGTAGAAAACACCTAATAATGTTTTTGACTTGATGCATGAATATGATAATTCTAAAACTGCACACAACCCCATCTGGGAATACATAGTTTTGACATGTAATAATGTACTTGAATGAACAATATTATTAACCAGTGAGATGCTTGAAACAACTGTTCTCACACTTTTAGTGAGTTGGGTCTTATCGGCAGAACATAACCATAACCCAAGATTCTTGAGGGACTATCAATTAGTTGGCCCCTGTGAACATTTGAATTACATTCTTACATAAAGTAAAAAATGTTACAGGTTCATTGTGAAAATGTTTCATTATGTATGCCTGGCATTTAACATATAATGTATTCGTAGCATTAGCTGTTAAGGGATTGTTTCTAGAGGAGGGAAATGTTGCCCTTATTGATCCAAGGGGGACTGATCTCGGTTTTCAAGTGACAAACTTATTTAATATTTAATTTTTTTGTTGATTCATTTTATTTTTGGGGAAAATGGGGTAATTTGTAGACTGACGTGTATTTTCATTGTCAGTGATAACAAGAAAGTTTACAAAAGGAATGTTGCATTCATGCATACATATAGTCATGATATAAAAATGGATGGCAAGTGAGATAATGGTGATAATTTTGCACTCTAAATAACATGGAGGAATTCAATTTGATGTCAAGTCTTGTAAAACAGGATTAGAGTAGTATTACTAGCCATAGGTTGAATCATTATGAAGTTAGGTCAGACATACTCAAACTCGTAATAATTTTAATCCTAGTATATTGTATTTTCATTTAAGAAAAGCAATAAATCATATACAATTTGCCTTAATGTTTGTTTATTGAATTATCTTTTGTGGTTTTCATAAAACCAACTGGCATGTTGGACTTCACCTTGTGATTTCCAAATCCCCGTTAGTATATTTTTCTCATAAAAATGAGAGTCTAATGTGGGACTCTTAACTCACCGGAAAATGATTAAACAAAGTAAAACCAAAATGGGAGTATTTTGACTGTCACTATGAGCTCAAGATTTCACAATTCAAGGTATATTTGACGAGACTCCTTGTGAAATTTACAATGACCTGGAACTGATATACATTTGCTTCCTTTAACTTGCTGCCTGGGCTGAAACTTGGTGCAGAAGGCCTAGCCGTGCATGTATGCCAAGTTTTGTTTCAGTATTGCATTGTAAATTCGTATTGTGTTCATCTGGTTTGGATACCCTGCCACTGGGGGAAGGTAATCCTGTAAATGTAGGACAGGTGTATGCCACATGTACGAAGGGTCTCTTGTTAATTTGCCTTTAAAACCAGTGATAGTGTTCAAATATCTGATGGCTAAAGGAAGAGCATTCCAAAGTTTTGGAGCAGCATATGTAAACAAATGATCATCCAGCATTACCTTGGATAACAGCTTTGGATAACTAAGGAGGAGGCTGTCATTAGAGCTTCTTAGGTCATACTGTGAAGTTTATTTGACACTAATTACTGGTAATGAATCTATATAAGTAGGTGCCAAACTCTTAAGCACCTTAAATGTAATCAATAGAATTTTGAACGCAATACAGAACTTGACTGGGAGCCAATGTAACTCAGAAAGGAGCAGTGTAATATGGCAATATCTACTTTGCTGGCAGATCAGGTAATCAGCAGTATTCTGTATTCTTTGTAGCTTGTTTATGTGGTATTTGGGAAGTCTGTACAAAAGGTTGTTGAATTAATCAATCCTAGCTGTAATAAATGCATGCACAAGAGTCTTGGTACAGATATTTGTGTGTATGCGGAATGTTGTAAGGGTAATAAAACAAAGAACTGTACAACTTTGTGATATGAGTAGACATTGAAAGTGGTGGATTGTGTATCGAAGGTATTGTGTCTAAGGATCACACAGTGCACACAAAGCCAACAGGGGCAAACATGATTTAAAGGATCAAGAATCTCAAAACCCATACCCTGTCCTGCAGCATATTATTACCTGTATAGCCTGAATATGTGGGAGTAATCCCCCACATCCCCTGTCCGGACTGTGAAAAAGTCATTTCACCCACAAGGTCAGGCTCAGGTCTGATGAGGTCATACCGTGTTGGAATTTGGTAGAATAATAAAATTGCCAATTTTTTCCTGTAGTTTATGGGAGCTATTCAAGAGTACTTGGCGACTTCTGAAGAGCTTGTACGCTGACGATACTGTTCTTTACTGCTTTTCAAAAGAACCGCACCAGCTGGAGAGCAAATTAAATGCAGATCTTTACAACGTAGCAAAGTGGCTAAAAGCGAACAAACTTACATTGAA
>Ga0126337_10000610_pt1 | contig 18855 bp, 8 predicted proteins | sample DipCmetagenome_FD_92527 | JGI IMG/M metagenome (GOLD analysis project Ga0126337, IMG submission 92527) | Coral microbial communities from La Bocana,Puerto Morelos, Mexico - Diploria C A metagenome | ecosystem: Host-associated > Invertebrates > Cnidaria > Coral | place: La Bocana,Puerto Morelos...
ACTTTAGAATATGAAAAGTCATATTCCAAAGTGTTTCGTTCTTAAAGATGCGTTTTCGAATTTTGCTTGCTCTCTTATACGCACCAAATCCATTTGGCGCGTATAGGACACCAATTGATTACCCATTTTCAAATGTTAGGACTGGACTCAACAAAGGCTCAAGGTAACTCATACGAACAAACACGTTAAAAAGGAGGGTTTCAATGACTAGGCGTATTTAATATTGAGGTTTCGAATCGATCCGTTCATTTTCCCTTCTCAGTCGCCTGTTTCCGAACCAGAGTTTCATCAGCAAATTTACTCTTAAAACAAAAACTGCTACTTTTTATTTAGGTAGGTCACTTCAGGATTGAAATCTAGAGACCGAAGCCAGCGCTAATCGCCACAGCCAAAAAGCATGACGCGACCTGACTACTCTTCCCTCCTTTTTTCAGTAAGATAAATCCCCAGTATTTGTTTGTTCACCTTCACAAGAACACTACATGTACATATGCAAATAAAAATTCTCTAAAAAAAAATATAATAATTCTGTAACCGAGTTATGGGTAGGAATGAAACTTGACACGCGCTGCTTTTGCTAAAAGCTGTTAAATCTGGTTTTCAGTGTCTTTACAGCCTTGATGTGTCTTTTTTTGCTCCTTTTTCTTCAGTTTGGTAACCTTTAATTGCTAGATACGGATATTTGAAGGAAATGACAACCCAAATGTGGTTGCTGTTAGTCCTAAAAGCCTTTTAGGGGGTGCTTTTAAAAGATGCGGGTAGTTTTAACTACCTCTTAAGTAGTCATTGAGTTAACTTTGTTTCACTAAGTCATCCTGCAAGCTACAGAGCAGGCGTCATGTATGGAAGATATTTCCTTGCACGGGACTTTAATTGTACCTATTTCTCGTAAAACTCGCCCTGAAATGTTCTTTCAGACAAAACAAGACGCCGTTATAACTTGCCTTGGGGCTGACCGGCTGCATACAAGCGAATGCCTTATACTAGAACCCACTTTGTCGGGTAACTGCGGCCTCATAACAGAAATTCGCACAAACGTCGTGGAATCAAATCTCCTCGAAGCTCTTGCTCTTTGAAGTTTTCCTGAGATGGCTTTTCTATTCACTTAAAAAAATGAATTAAAAAGAAAGCTTATGGAAGCCCTAAATTCTTCTTTTACCGGAACAGCTACTGTTTCTGTTAAAAATAGTAAAAAAAAAAATTCAATACATTTTATTTTCTCTCTCTCCGTAAATTTTTATATTTTGAAGACAATGAAAACTTCCTATAACACTGTCCAGGGTGTTCATTGTTATGTTTCTTATAAAGGAAACATTTTCTCCTCCGAGCAGCTGCGGATTAAATTACTTGATGACCATCGAAAAAAACTCGACAAATAATAGAAAACTTTCAAGTTTATCGGACTATCCATAAGGGTGTTTAATAAAGTGTCCTAGAGAACTAAAAGCTTCCTTTGTTTTGCCGGAATTGTATCTGTGAGTTCCTCTTAATCGGCCGGACATAAGCGTGTTTTCAGTTTGTCTAAGGTGTTGCCAAATTGATAAAGTTTTAATTTTGCGTCAGTTCCTAAGATTTCAGCAACAAATAAGCTTTTAGCCATATTTACTCTACTTTCTGCTTTCAATGTCTTTGTAAGCATTTTTAGTCTTCTCTTATTTCCTTTTTTCTCAATTGGAATACGGAAAATAAGCTATTATTTAGTATACCTCGATAACTCTAGTGCTTTAGAGCTCGGAAAGGAGAGATGAATGACCATCTATAATATCTCAATAAGACTTTTTTTCTCCACTATCCTTAAAACATACAGATATCAGCATATCCATTATAAAGACAGGAGTGCCATACTAAAAGATACATTACTCGTAAAATTTTATACGAAACACCGCGTATTTTCCTTAATGACGTCATTTCCCGCTTTTTGCTATTGTTTGCGCAAGCAGTCGGTTTAAAGAGCAAGTAAAAGATTTTTTTTCCATATAATTAGTTATAAACTTCACGGCGGCTTTAACATGATATGTGAATTTTATTTCTTAACACTATTTTTTTCTCACTCGCGCTGCCCACGTTTCATAAATATATTTTTTTGCCACCCGAAAAAAATATCCTCTGTATGTTTCAAATTGATATTTGTCTTATGAAGCTCCTATAGGGAGGCAATTTAGTTGCTTAAGCGTAATAAGATGCATAGAATAGGTCGGATCATATTTTACCTATAGCAATCTTATGACGATCTAGAGTAATTCACATGAGCACATTTTACAAAAACCGTAGACTTGAGTCGTAAAATAAGAAAAATGTTATTCTTTGCCATAAAAAAAAACGTTTTTAATGATTTTGTCAGATTTTAACCGCACCATTCAATGTTACTTGGTCTCATGCCAAATAACTCGTCGCAAAGTTTAATTAGCAAATTACAAATCTAAAACGCAGAAATAATTATTTTTTGGTTAAGCGATAAAATAGTAAAAATTTGGCAGGAGTGACTCTTTGACCGTCGAAATCTAGAAGTATTTGCAGATCTTGCTCTGATGCATTTTCAGTTTAGCGATAAACGTTGAAATCATATATCACTCTCTCCTCCTACGATAAGCGCAAATTAATTTCAGGAAGAAAGATGTCCGGGTTTTTTTTTTTAAAGAAGCCGATGATTCATTCGACGGGGATATTTCCTTTGTTAAGCTCAATGACAACAATTTGTCATTCTTTGACGCGGGTGACTCAGCTTTTCTCACTATGAAACTGGCGCAGTTGGATAATTTTTTTATATTTTATTTGCAAGCCATTTTTGTTCCTCTCTACAACTCAATCTTACGCCTTAGTTCTGACTTTTCTCTTAACTTCGTGTAAACAGGTTTCCTGTTAAACGGGATTCTCAGTATATTACCGGTTTTTCCGGTTTTCGCAACCAGTTTTGTGCACCAACCAACGTCTAGAAGCGACGCATTACAATTGCGAAAGAGCGCAACGTCCAAAATTGACCATCTGCCGACAGCGCTAAGGATCAATAGAGATTGATTGATTGATTGGCGTGAAGCGATGTTAAGATCAATTTCTTGTGTGGTTGGCTGTTTCCAGGGTCAAGTTGAAACTAGTGATTAGGAATTTTGATAAAGGACTACCGGTATTAAGCACATGAAATGTTCAAAACAACAATCTGCATGTAAAGTTCAGTGGTTTGATTACAAAGCGGGGGCGAGAAAGTCTGGATAAAAGTCCCATATATATTTAGGAGTTGGCATTTCAAGACAGCTGCAGGCGAGCAAACACTGATTGCTGAAAACAGCCAAAGGCCAGTATCAAAATGAAATCGTTCTTGCTCTGGATAGGAGTTTTTACATTTTTACTCTCAACGTGTTTAGCGTATCGGGAGGTAAGCCTATTTTAGTTCTTAATTTTTATCGTTTTTTTTTAAATTTATAATATTATATTTGTGTGCATGAGTGACTTTTTTTGCTCCCTCTATACATTTGCGCGAAATTAATTTGATGTCCGACTGTAGCGCCGAGAGAATGTAATTTTCTGGACCATGAAATTGCCTTGAACAGTAACAAATGATTACAAGTCTGTGGTGAAAATTTTATTGAGAAATGGAAAAATATAGAGGTCTAATGAACGTCTGCCCTTAAGAACTTATTTGCTACAGACTGATTGAAAATTCTTTTGTGTTTCAGTTTGAAACGAAGAACTTTTGTCTTACAAGGCTAAAAGAACTGTTTTATGCTAGTCTGTATCTTCAGAGAAATTTTGATCTAGAAAATATTTTAAACAACCTGAGATAACTTCAGGATAGCACGAATAATCTTTAACATGATATATTTTTCTAGTCGGGTCACAAAACGAATTGGAATATTGTTAGTGTAACAAATTTAGTATTTTCGTTTCCGCCTATCATATATTGTTCATCTCTTCATTTAATTCGTTTGAATCGAATAGCTGGGTGTGGTTTAACAAGCTGTCCAACTAAGACATGCGAGTACTCGTCCGCTAAAAGAACAAAAATAATTCGTCTTTTTTTATGCTTTCTAATTTTTATCATCTTGCATATCGAAGTTAAAACAAATCCTTTTTGTCTTTGTCATTGAATCCGTTCTCAGACAAACTTTAGAAGTGTAGATGAGATTATTTAAATTTTACCTTGACTAATTCAAGGTTTTGATTTATTCCTGCAGCTATCTCAGTAAACGCCCTCTTAAACCATTTGTGTAACCTTTTTTGTCATTTAAGCTAAAAGCTTCCCACGTGCTTTCAGATCTCCACTGAATTGAAGTAAGTTTCGATACGAAAGAATATTTCGATAAGAAAAATATATATTATGGATGGTTTAACCGAGAAAATAAATAAATATAAATAAATATCTCTTTTTAGTAAGCTTTTCAACTGCAGGGTTTTGTGCGCAGACGTCTTTTGTTTAAGGTCAGCACTTACCTATGGAATGGATTTATCTTTAATGGAAAAATACGCAGCCGGCCTACACATCGTGTTACTTACAAAAAAAAAGAAAAAAAGAACTCTCTGTTACTTTGCGACGTGAAAACAACACAGCATCTATTATCTGAAACGACGATTTCATCAAACGACAAATATTTGGCCAATTAAAATTTCTTGTTTGACACACTTCCTATTCGGAATAAAAGCCCAATTTGCTTTTTCTACCCATTATTTTTGGTTTTGTCCACGAAAATATAAAGATAAAGATCTTGAAAGGATTAGAAACAACAGCAAATTACAGTGTGAAGTAATTACAAAAAGATTGATTCCAAATTAAACCAATTCGTCTTAACTTTCAGAAAAGTTGTTTTTGAATATTGAATAGTCTAGCAAGACAACAAAGTGTTTTTGCACAATTTTTTACATTTGTAATAATCCTTTTTTTTCTTTTTCTGTTTTGTTTTGGCGTGATAAATTGGCTTTGTCAAGAATTAAATTTTTCATCAAAATTAATTATTTGCGGTAAAAATGGCTAATTCCGTTGTTTCGTGATGGCCATTATTTTTCATTTAGGATGACAGGGTTTGCACAGTAAGAGCACATGACTCGTACGGCCTGCACGCCGCTCTAAAAAGAAAACAAGAAGTTGAAAGATCACGAAAAGAGACCTTTATGCCCCGTATACGGAGAAACTTGAAAACGCAGCTTTGTTGCCTATGGTTAGGCCTACCGTCCACATCAATCCATCACGAAAACGGAGGTTTTCAAAAACGCTTTTCAAACCGGTAGAATTTGAAAACGCTGGCTAGCTTTAAGAAACCAATGACGCCACGATAATTCTGACATTTCCCTCCCTAAGTCTTTACCAAATCCAAATCCAAATGGCAGGTTGAGTTTTGCCTTTTTAAATTTCTTCCGGGTTTTGTGTGGACTGGGCCTTGTTTTCAAACCACAGAAGCAATTTACATTGTTATCTTCATATCTACACATCACCAAGTCCTTTTTTAGGGTTTGCTTGCCTTAAAGTTTGATTTTCTTTTAAAGATTCTAAATAGCCGAAGTAAGTAAGCAAATTAAATCACTTTCAAACGCATTTCAATTGCTAGTATGTATGTGTGTAATTTTGACATCAGGTTGGTTTTAAGCAAAAGTTAGTTACTTGATTCTTTATGTGGATTTGTCTTTTTTTTCCACTCACACAAAAATAAATAAATAAAAAAAATAAAACTGTTAATTTTATTTTTAAAAGCAATTGTCAGGTTTTCATATTTAGCGATTCCTTAAAATTTTCGTCACATGCAGATGTCGGTCGAAGGATTAATTTTGAAATCAGGTTGGTTTCAGCAATATTTAGTTGCCTGATTTGATCTTTAAATAAATTTGTCTCTTTTACACAAAAAGAAAATGAAAAAAAAAAACATAAAATAAAAATGTTAATTTTAATTTTCAAAAGCAATTGTCAAATTTTCATATGTAGAGAGTTCTTGAAATTTTCGTCACGTCCGCATAAAAAAATGTCAGTCGCAGGATTAATTTTGACATCAGGTTGGTTTTTGGCAACAGTTAGTTGCTCGATTCGTTAAATGTATTTGTCTTTTCTGCACAAAAAAAGAAATAAAAAATGAAAACTTTCATATTTTTTAAAAGTAATTGTTAGGTTGTCAGACTTAGTTATATTAACTTTCATGTTCAGCAAGTTCTTGAACTTTCGTTACGTCCTCATGAAAAACCCTTACGAAATTGAAAACGTGCCTTAAATCACGAATTCAAAAAAAAAAAAACGTGTTTTCATTTTTACCGGCTACCAGTTGGTCTATATTGCCTTTCAGACAGTGTATGATCCAGGTCAATCGAAAGTGATTTCGCAGATTTAAGATCGGTATTGATTTCATCGTATAAATTTTTAGTCTCACTCTTACAGCAAATATGTTCACAAAAGTGACAAGCCACCCACTCAAGCAAGGTTCCTTCGATGATGAAGGCTACATATCTTTTGATAGTTGAGCGGGGAATCTTAGTCAGTAACTTTAGTAATAGAGAAATATTAATGAAATAGCTATTCTATTTATTTTGGCTATATTCATATCACTTACAAATCGGAGATATTTAAGGTAAAAAGTATCCGGTGTTTGTAAAAATAGTTAAATTAATTAAATCAGTATCGAACGCGTGTGAAGCCAGGGAAGTGCGCTGTATTTATCTCCTCAGAATCAGCTGGGTATCCGATGCGAGCGTAAGTAGAGAGCGTGTATTTTAAAGAAAGCCATAATCCATTCAAAGGGTGGATGATCAATAAAAATTGCCTAGCTTTTTAATTCTGAAATCAAAGGCACCTGCCAGCCAGTCTACAAACAGTGCGCCATCCAGCTTATCAGGGTAGAATGGATGGCACATTTTCCGGCGCGGTGTCATATGTGGGTTGAGCTGTTTGTTGGTTCTGGTCTTTATCCGAGGGTCTTTCTCCGGGTTTCCTCCCACCACAAAAACTAACGCTTCAAATTCGAATTCAACCAAGATAGAGGACCCCTATGAAAACCAGCTAAGACTTATTTGGCTTCCTCTCTAAATATTGTAATTTACTATTGTTATTTTTTTTCAATTTGTATCCATTCAGTCCAAATTTTAAGGAAGGAAGTTGTCCATGCATTTTTTAAAACTTGACGGATCTGATCACAGTTGGTTGATCACGCATGCACTACTAAAATGGATAATTTTTGAGAAAGAACAATCCAGTAGTTTCAATTCTGGGACAAAGACGCTCAAGTAAAAAAAAAAAAAAACAAAACAAAATTAAATAAAACAAAACAAAAAACTGCATGGGATTCAGAGCCACTTTGAATTTACGATGCGTGTGATCTTTCTTATCAAAATGATGTAATAAAAGTTCCTGTCTTCTTTATAACACAGATCTCCATGTTTCCCCAACAAAGACTCAATTCTATCAAATTTGCTCGTGTCATGTTATATTGACGGACAACATCTTACTGTTGCAGGTAGCAAGAAAGCAAAAACCTTTAAAAGACCTAATGAAATTGAGACCAGACCTGGTGGGTGTTCTTTTATAGTCACACAACTAACGCTGTTTCTCCTAAAATTAGTGTCATTTGCCAGTTTCATAGGGAAACGTGAATTAGCCATGTTTTTTCATCTGAACCATCAAAGTTTTTACATAACACTAGCAAGCAATCTGAGCGGTTTGGTAGACTCAAAGTAGCGTGTATGCCCTTTTGTTGCAGGTAGCGGTAGAAAAACACCCTTCACGAACACATAAAGGGAAATCTCGCCAGGTAAGAGCTTTTCTGATTTGTTGTTGCTGTTAGTTTTTTGGCTTTGGTTGTCCAAGCTGGTCTTCAGGAAGCTTTTGCGCCACGGCGTATTCCAGCAGGTAACATCAGGTATGCGAAAACCTTCTGATACGCTAGCCAATAAGAAAATGAGATTTATTTTACTGACCAAGGCGAACAAGACTTTCATCCAGCCAGCAACAAGAATGCCAATTTTTCAATTGGGTAATTTAACTGCAGGTTCCTTTGCTGGTTTCTGTTACCTCTTTTTTTAATATTCCTTTTGTTCGGAAATTTAAAACCCGTGTTTACACTATCAAGGCCCTTGATTTTTGGAATTAGCAACACAGCGGCATTCTGATGAATTGCGTTTCTCTTTAGAAATTTGTGAAGTGCCAGTCTCGAGACGACTGCAGTCCCAAACAGTGCTGTGCGGGGGTCTCGTCCACAATGAATGGCACTTGCCTACGTCAACCACAACTTAAAGAACTGTGCTTTCCACAAATAATGGTACGTTTTTAGGCCTAGACACAACTGGTAACATTGCTCGCGATGTCACACTAGATGCAAAAGTTCTTAAAGTTGTCAAGTGACCATACCCGTGACAGTCAACTCTTGACTGGTTGACCGCTGTTGTCCCTTTGTCAAATCCAGCGGGACCGGTTATGTAAAAGTTAAAGCAAAGTTACCATTCTAAGTGGTGCGCATGTCCTTTATTTTTCTACGATATGTCCAATAGGGCATCTACATTTGGAAAAATCTCATGAAGCATTTGCGTTTGTTCTTCTTGACTTCTTGTACTCTTGTCATTTGGTGACTCAAATTTAAGACTTGCCGCGTTAGCGCTGTTGCCGAATGTGTTGCAACGTGGAGTCACGATAACTGAAGTTGTTGTATGTACTGTGTAGCAACATTTACAAATTCTGTTTGGTAAAAGGGAAGTAAGCGTTGTCTGTTAGTATGTGTCTTATTAAAGGCACATTGCTATAGCTTCTCTCCTTAGGGCCATGTTTACACTCCTCTCATCTACTTAACTATTTTAAATTGCGAAAATATAGGACACCAATAAAGCGTTTACTTCTATTTACTCAACCCACGAAATAAGCCCCGTGTCCTGTAATTTAACAAAGGATGTCTCTCCTACCTGCCTCTCCGAGCTACCAGGTATAAGCATTGTTATTGTGAGGGACCTTCCTGTAAATTATGAAGCTAAAAAAATCTATATCATATTGCATTTTTTGTTACACAGCCAGGTTCCATGCAGTGCCCCTGTCGACTAGGCATGACATGTTCGACTAGACACACTCAAGGCCTTAAACTTAATGGAAAGCCTTATGGGCGCTGTGTATACATAACCCCCAACCCAGACGAAGTAGACGAGGACAGACTGTTGCCGTGGCTTTCATGAATCTCGTAGATCTTAGACAGCTATAGAAAATTAAATTAATTGGATCAGAGTGTCCCTTTGAGGCTGGCTGTTGGAATAAGTTAAGCGCAGCGTTGCTTTCTGTTATCTTGATAATTATAGTAGTCGTAAACTTAAAGCGAACAGCTACTTCCCCTCTTTAAGTTTACAAGATGTTACTGATTTGTCATTATCTTTACTATACTGAGTTATTTTCTAAACAAAAGTGAGCCTTGCTGCTGTATGCCCTATCTGCCAGCTTCCTGCCCACCTTCAAGCTTTCAATAAAAGTAAATGACTTTACCTGATTATCAAGAAGTACCTCGTTATCAATTATAGCTGTAATGATTTGCTGATTTGCTGATTCTCTCCTTGATATTCAGGAAGTAATGTCGCAAAAGTGAAATTTTTAAATGGCATCTATCTATTTAGGTTTTAATTTATGGAAGTTCGTCAGCGTTCGTCTTGAGTCCTCTACAGTGGTTCGCACTTGCTGATCTTTGGCTTTACAGTCGCCCTTTGCCACCTATGGTAATTTGAAAAAACAGACCAAAAGTGAAACAAAGAGTGGAGAAACTTATTTGTAAAAAAAAAAAAATCGAAAAATACCCCAAAGTATTTAGAAAAACTTCGGAAAAGCACTTCATCGCCAAGTATTCCGGTCATGACACGCCCGCAAAGTATCAGCGGTCTTAATGTAAAAAAATTCTTTCAAAATGGCGGCCAAAAGAGCACGTTTTGTTCACGGTTGTTCAGACCTTGACCTATGTACATCTACATCTAAATTTTTGCGATGTCGGATGTTCTTTTTAAGTTCGGATGTCAAGAGACGAAAGGTGTTGTTTCGTATAATGGCATACCGGTCCGGCAAATGAGCTGCGTTTGTTATATTTGTATCTAGTTGCGAGACTTCTATACTTCCTATAATTCCTTTGCAAAATTTGACGCCATTTTGGAAGCTATTTTTATGTTGACCACTGGCTTATCGTGGGCGCGTGACCGCATTTGTTGGTGATGAAAGAGTTTGAAAACTCAACAGAGCATAACTCGAGGTGCTTGTTCAGAAATTCATGAAAAAATGAAAGAGTATGAAAACCCTTGGACAAACGTCAGTGAAAAGTCAAAAGAATGTGAAGAATCCTTTCTAATAGACCATATCGGAGTTGCCTCTAAATCAAAACGAGTGCGCCTGGGAAACCATTCAAATGAAAACGAGTTCCGCACACTGTCTACAACTGAGTTCGTTTTAATGCAAAAGTTATTTTTATAGAAAGGTTTGGCGCGAGGAATCGTTCTGAAACAGAGGCAGAGGGTAACTCGGAAATGGCTTGTACGAAAAAATCTTAAGCGTTGTTTGGACCTCCTCTTTAAAGAATTAAAAAACTCTTGAAGGAATCTCACAAATTTTGGAAAACGTTGGGCAAAAATAAGAGTTTGGTGGATTAATTCGTTAGTCTCCATCGTTGTGCTTACCAGGAACAGGAATACAAAACCAAAATTCTGAATCACATTTCATGCCGTAGTCGCAATCATAATCGCTATAACACTCAGATATGGGGAAATATCCACTCCGCTGGTAACGTATATCGCGTTCCGCGATGCCTGAAAAGAAATCAAATAAGATTGTTGTTACTTGTGTGTTAATCTTAAAGTTGAATTGTTGAGAGAAGTTTCCTGCATTTTTCTGACAGATTTAACGTGAATCCAATATTTTAAAGAATCGCATAGCTTAAGGTAAACTCGCGGTCTGATTGGCTATCGAAGATATTAAGCGTGGAATTGCACTTGTGCATGAAGCGATATTGCTGACGTGAGTCGCGAGCAAAAATTGTAGCTATCGTGAAAACAAAAATACAACTCGTGCTAGGAAAAATGGAAATGAACGAATTTACAGAAAACGAATGTTTGCCAAATCTCGAATTGAAATTGAAATTTCAGAAAATTTGAGGAAACCACTCGCACGCAAAAGTACGAGAAAACGCATTGGCATTGACTTCGAAAGGGTTTCCTTTATTTGCGCACTGGTGCGGCTCACAAAAATAGAAAACGTTTTGGTTTTGCTCAGGTGGCTTTAGCTATGCGATTCAAGAATTCGCGATTCGTGCGATATCGGTTTTTCAAGTGAAATTTAATGTGGAATTCACTCGTCAGGCAGTGAATTATTCTACATAACCAAGGCGTCGACGACGAGGAAAAGGTCAAGTAAAAAAACAATGGTTTTATATTTTACCAACGAATCTTTAGGTATTCAAGAGTCATTTACTTTGTTTATCACTATCAAAACTTTCACGAAACTGAATCTGAGACACAGCGATAATTAGCCGTCGTGGCTCACGTTCTCAAGACAACGCAGAACTTGGTCGTTTGACGTTGTCGTTTTGCAAAGGACGGCAAAGAAATGTATAATGCACGTGCACAGCCATTGTTCTGTTCATTAAACCTTTTTCTATAGAGACTTTGACGTTGTCGACGTGGTTTTCTTAAACTCACTATTAGGGACCTCACGGATATACGACGGACAAAGCAAGGACGACTACGAGTAAAAAGTGTGCTTATATTTTTCTTTGGAGTTTCGCATTATTTGGAACTACCCACTGTAAATGTCTGTATTAAAACTTGCCCCTGCTGAATATGCTGCAAATGCGTTCAGTTCCAATATAGATATACGAAAAAGCCGTTGTGGTTCATGTTCTCCGGACAACAAAGAACTTGATCATTTCACGTTGCTGTTTTGTACAGGATGGATAAGAAATGCACCAAGAATTATAACGCACGTGCACAGCCATTGTTTTGCTCGTTAAACTTGTTTTTGGTGATGTTCTCGTTGCCTTTGCCGTCGTGTTTTGCGTAAGGTCCTCAGTGGAGGAACGGTAGTCTGGTAGTTAGTACAATGCACTCTCCGTAGTCCGTTGTGGCGAGGTGGTTGTTTTAGAGGGTTATGAATAAAAGTTAATGTAAGGACTGTCCGCCGGTACCGAGAAATGAGGCAGTGGAGACTCGATTGTCCATATCTTTCATTTTCTACCTAAAAACGACGTCCCCTTTCCTTCTCTGGACATTTGATTTGAGAGTGAGAAAACCAAACACTATTTTACTACTAAAGAAGAGACTAAGCGTAATTGAATTTTTTTAATTTTTATGAGGGAAGACGAAATTATTTTTGTGTTATCTTTTTGGCAATAACTGATCACGATATCGAGCCCGGCAATGCAATCTTCATTCACATTTGTTAACCGTCCGACTTCTTCTGATATTTTCTTTGGACATCTTCGGAAGATTGTCGGAGGTGTTCAGAAATTACTTGACGATGCTTCTCAGTTCGGAATTTTTAGAAATCCTAAGGGCTTTTATATGAATTTCTTTGGTGACTTTTGCGAAAGTTTGGAGAAATTTGGCCCACAATAAAACAAAAGTTGGCTAAATTACCTTTGTTTTAAACAATCTGAATTTTGATTATCTGTCGTAAATAAAAGATATGGCTAATGGACTAAAATTCATTTTTTTTCATCTTATCCACCTGCGGTAGCTTGCGTGTTGTAATTTTGTGCTTACGGAATTCTTTTTTCGCGCTTTACTTTCTTATGTTTCGTTTGCTTTTGTTTTTTTTTTTTTCGCATCGGTTTAATACTATTTTCGAGATGTTGAACCTTTTTCAAATGCACGCTGAACCATTTCAGTGAACGCGAGTGCTGAGCTACCCTTATCAAAAAATCTGGCTAAATATGAGAAGTAAAACTATTTAATAACCTAGAAGGAAATTATTTTAAAAACGAAATGGCAGTTTGAAAATTAGAACCAGCCGTTTAAAATTTGAAACAAATGATGAGATGCCAATAGAATGACATGGGCATTCAACATGTACATAGTGAGCAATATCTTATATCGTAGATCTGTTTGCGATACAATCAAGATTGCTAACCATTTGAGAGTTAATTTCATTCTTAATCCTGCAAATTCCAAGAAATTATCTTGTTATGAGCAAAAAAAAAATGAAAAAAAGGTCAATTGTATGTTATCTTTAGAGATAGATTTAGAACCTCAAAGCAAAGGATTAAAAGAAAACATTCGAGGACACCTCGGAGATGTGTGCGTTATTGACATAACGTAATCACACTTGTTGAGTAAAGCTAACATATCAAAAGGTATCGCAAGATTAAAACAACACGTACCATTTCCCTCAAAAACGCCACGAGGTTTGGCTTTAGCGAGATGTAAGACGAGGAAGAACGTACAGTAGCACAAGAAAATCAACTGGACCTTACGGGTATCCATTTTGCGTCTTTGTCCTTCGCGCGAAAAATGATCAAATGCGAACTGGCCTGAATAAATGCACTTTTTGGCAAAAAGGTTCTTTTATTTTTTCTGGCGGTTTGGCTAGTATGCTAATATTAGCATGTGTCAGTAACAACCCGAGGAAACAAAGATGATTTATGGCCGCTGCTGACAAAAATAAATTGATGCAGTGGTCCATATTCGAACGTGGGTTAATTAGTAAGCACTTTGATACATTAGTCATTGATGTCAAAAGAGCTTAGTGAGGTCACTGCTAGAAAAAAAACGAAAAACAAAACAAAACAGAAAAAAAAAAAAACGCTCGCGCGCTCCATTTGAAAATTTTGATTGCGCGTTATCTAAATCTATAGATATTTACTGAATATCACTTTAAGAATAGATCGAAAGTTGCATCCTTCGTTTTACGAGTAGGTTTTCTAGGGCCGTGGGAGGAGTGGAAAAGATAATTCTAATAATTATTAGCCCTTTTCAGTGAATAAATGTGTAAGAATAAGCGAAAAGGGATTTTGCACGTTTTGTCCATGCTTTTGATCTTATTTTAGTTTAGTCACTGCCTTGAACTTAATTGGGATATTATGAACTGAATATCAGTTTTAGCTATGATACCAGCTTAAAAAATGTGTTTTGCGTTTTTTTCACTTAGTAAACTATAACTGATCTCATTTCATTTCTTTTTGGATGAAATTCTGACCAGAAAGGGAGTTTGAGAAATATATAACGGGTGAAAGTTTCTAAAGAAACTGTGGTGCTGCGTCGGTGGGGGTAACAAGGGAATTTGGTTATGAAAATGTAAATTGGCCACCGTAACGAGTTATAAAGCTGACGTTTCGAGCGTTAGTCCGTCGTCAGAGCTAACGCTCGAAACGTATAGCCAATTACATCAAATGAGTTCTATTTAAAGAGAGAAATAAATAAATAATGTTTAATCAAAAGGAAACTATAAAAAGAAAAAACGCCTCCACGAACCTCTCTTGTCTGAGCTAGAAAAAGAAGCAATTTCTAGGTGCGGGTAATAAGCGAAACCTTTTAAGGGGGTATGATAAAACAAAAGATGAGAGCTATTTGCGTGGGGAAAAAGCTTACAAGTTGAAACACTGATCGCATGATAACAATTAAAAAAAAACCAAAGACATTAATCGAAAAATAAAGCGAATGACATTCGTCACATTCTCAAATAGCCTATTTATCTCACCTTGATTCTCAGGATTTCAATTATTTATAATTTCATTGTAAAATAAAAAGAAAATACTATTATTTTATGTTTCGTAGTATATTCTGAGTTAGTTGTGTTTATTTTATACTTTTTTTAATTTTCTGGACTGCTTAAGAAATTTTCGAAGCTGTGTGGACTTTGTGTGCGACAAATTGAATTGGCATGAGAATAAGCTAGCAACAAAATAAAACGAAATAAAATTAAGCAAATTAAATTGTTTTACGGACTAGCACAACTTAGTAGCTCTATCGCTGAGACAATAAGGTGTGTCGAAAAGAAACAAACCTTTTTTGTGGTTACCTTTAATTTACTATTATTACTTTGCCTGCCTTGATTCAGCAATGGGAAACCAATGTGCGTTGCTAGGGCTTTCAATCAAACAACAGCAAATGCTCAAACATATTTCTAGTTAGTCCTGTTTTATATTCACAAATACTTGTGTAGAATACAGGTAGAATTTTCTCACAAGCTTAATTAAGATAAAGCATGGAAAGAGAGCGGTTCCATTGGACTTCGAAAAAGAAATCACCAACTTGGCGGCCGTTTCATTGTTTTAGAACACCAGGATGGTTGCCGTGATGCTCTATCGTCCAATCAGAAGTAAAAATCAAAAACCAATCATGACTCTCTCCTTAGTTTCTCCGCGTGTCACATCAACTGCATGTGAATGCTTGAAGTCTTGATTCGTCCAATGGATTGTCTAAGTTTTTCTAACTACTTTCACTAGACCATTATTTTTACAGTTGTTTGCTCGGTGACCTGGCCTAGAGGTGACATTCCTTTGATACAGAAATTTAGGGTTTTGTCATGCAAATACCACTAGTTAGCAATAGAACAACTTGATTTACCAAAAAAAAGAAGTGAGGTCTGTATCAAAACAAGGCCACCTCCAGCTTCGCTGTCATTATACTGAAAGCCAGGCCACTGAGCAGACAACTCTAAAGTTGTCTATTGGCCAGGGTAAAACAGGGTACATTGGTTTTAGTTGTAAAATACTTAATTGAAAGCCGCCCTACAGCAGATGTAAATACAAAAATAAAAGTTGTAAGTAAGAAAAATATGAATTGAGATTATATCACAAGAATGTTATCCGAGTCTTATTTGAAATTTTCGTTCTTCAATGGCAAGTCATGAACATGATGAACATGCTATTCTCGTAGTTCATGTCAATTTTCATTATTACTGTTATCTTTATTTTGCCTGCAAAGTACTTTCAGTTACGCGACTAAAGCCATGATATAATTAAAAACCATATCTTTCCTATCCATTAAGCCATTTGAAAACACAAAAAAGTGGTTTGTATCCAACAGAGAAAAAGTGAAAATTACAATCAAGGCCGGGCATTCTCCTCCTCCCTCCTGGAGGCCCTCGATAAATAGCGAGTAAAGATCAGCTATTTTCCAAACTAAAAGGGAAATCAGCCTGGCATTTTGCTTGATAAAGAATGATTTGTAGCAAAACGAAGGGGAAAAGAACAAAAAGCAGGTGACGATCAGTTAATTTCAATTTTCCTTCAATGAGCCTTTATTTAAGTTTCTTAATTAATTTTAATGCATTTCGGTGCAATTTTCTCGGAAATAGAACATCCGTTATCCAAAAAGCCAGAGTGAATACATTTGGGTGGAAATAAACAATTCTTCCCAATTTTACGAGCAAACATAAAAAAGGGACGACTTGGCAAAACGACTCTACAACAAAACTTTGTCATTGAACGAATGGGTTTTCAATCCGTGTGGGTAATACCAAATTCAACGCATATTTCTTTTTTTTTTATTAATTTAAATATTCCAACGGCTCTTACTTAAATAAATATAAAATAAGCAAACTAAATGACAGAGTTTATTCAATTTGCTCATCTTACTTCACATCCAACTTGTAGATTATTTTCACATCAACTAAGAAATGGAAACATCATAGCACGATGGAATCAGAATGGGATTTACAGTTAGTCATCTCGATTCGAAAGCATTTTGTAAATATTAACCAGGTGATTTACTCGTATTCATTGGGTTTTGGTCTAATTGCTAAATGACAGACGTTTTTTTCCTGTTGTTTGTATGTAAAGACCATCGCTAAATCCACCAAACGTTCTCTTCGCCCCTTTTGTAACATACTAACCTATTGTAAAATTACCAAGTTCTTCCGAATTCAATAGACCTTCCTATCAATTAATACAATTAGCATTGGTCATTTCGTTGAACAATTACATGTAATAAAGAAGTGTGGCAATCTAACTTAATAGGTTCTTTCCCCGGGGCCCTTGCAGCTGCCTTGTCCATCACTACATCACTCCGAGACAACACACAAGTTAACGAGGACCCATTTTGCTCACTTTTGCAACCACTTCATCAGAATTCTCACTGCCTGGTCGAACATCGTAACTGTAGAAAATGCACAACAACTAACTGACGACTAAAGGTCGTATATATATCTAATAATCAACCAACTGAAAATACTTTGTTGGATCCCGAAGAACCTAAACAAGTACTGAACAATGGCGAACTTTTCCACACAAGACGGAAACAACACGAGCGAAATGAATAATGCAAGTACATCAACGTTGTTAACCAGTATATTTGTATTTTTATCAGCCTTAAACATTTTCCTGTCGATTACTGCATCACTGGGAAATGCTTTGATCATTGTTGCTCTTCAAAAAGAGACTTCTCTTCATCCGCCAACAACGCTTTTGTTTCGGTCTCTTGCAGTCACTGACTTTTTTGCTGGCCTTGTTTCACAACCACTTTTTGCGGTTTCTGTTATGACGCGAATAATTAAGATGAACTATCTCAACGAAGGGTACATTGTTACAGGTTTCATTCTGTGTGGGATATCAGTCTTGACTTCGACATCAATAAGCGTGGACAGACTTCTCGCACTCTTACTGGGTTTGAGGTACAGACATGTTGTAACCTTGAGACGAACTCGTGCTGTAATAGTCTGCTTCTTTGTCACTGGAATTTCATGTGGAACAATGCATTTTTTGAATAAAAATATTGCCTGGATTGCAGTCATTATCTTTGGAGTTATTTCTCTGATAACGTCGATATTCTCTTACACAACGATCTACGTCAGATTACAACAACACCAAGCTCAGCTGAAGAACCATACTTACAAAGGAGGAATTCCACTCAATTTAACTCGATACAAAAGGACAGTTTCTAGCATAGCATGGGTGCAGTTGGCGTTAGTAGGTTGCTATCTTCCGTATTTTATCATGTCTATTCTCAGATTAAGTATCACAACGAATGGAAAATTAATTGAAGTGTTGTATTTAGCTGCCGTGACTCAAATATATCTTAACTCATCTCTGAACCCAATTCTCTGTTGTTGGAAGATCAGGGAAGTTAGACAAGCTGCAAAGGACACACTCAGACAGGCCTTTCGGGTTTCTAGATAATGGTTTGAAGCTCATAGTTAATACTCATAGTTTGCGCTCTTTTCGGTAACGTTGGTCCACGAAATAAAAAGTTTTACAATTTAGCTATACCTGCTATTAATTGTTATTTCTATCAACTCGGATTGAAATAAGACTTAGTTGATATCCTGAGGTTTTTTGGGAGCTCATATCGCATTTTTGTGCCTTGAGTGTATTAGATATGCAATAGAACTTCCCTGAGGGTCTTATTTACAAATTTACGTGGAAGATCCGGTGTTTTGTCGGGACCAGGGATAATACGGTACTTAGCGGCTCAGGAAATTTGTCTTCAAGTTAGAGTAAGTTTAACCGCCGACCGGTTAGCTCAGTTGGTAGAGCGTCGGACTACCGAGCGGGAGGTCTCAGGTTCGAGCCTCAGACCGGACCGACACTCAGGGTCTTAAAATAACTGAGGAGAATATGCTGCCTTTGCAATGGCATCTGCAAAATGGTTAGATATTCAAGTCTTCTCGGATAAGGACGTTAAACCGTAGGCCCCGTCTCCTGCATCTTCACTGTAATAGGCTAGCAGGGGACGTTAAAGAACCCACACACTTATCGAAAAGAGTAGGGCGCGGAGTTCCCGGTGTTGTGGTCTGGCCTCTGCTCATTCTGTGTCGTTAACTGGCCGCAGGTCCACATCAGCTTTCATTAGTTGCCATATTCAATAACCTGCGTAAACAAATAGATATACTACTACTACTACTACTACTACTACTACTACTACTACTACTACTATTGAAACGGTAGATATTGCTGTCCACCGGATAGGATAAGGCAGAATGTATTATTCACACATTGGAAGCAATTTACC
>Ga0126337_10000611_pt1 | contig 18841 bp, 25 predicted proteins | sample DipCmetagenome_FD_92527 | JGI IMG/M metagenome (GOLD analysis project Ga0126337, IMG submission 92527) | Coral microbial communities from La Bocana,Puerto Morelos, Mexico - Diploria C A metagenome | ecosystem: Host-associated > Invertebrates > Cnidaria > Coral | place: La Bocana,Puerto Morelos...
ATAAAACCTGGAATCTTAATTTGTGATGGTTATTCTTACAGGTTTCATGACAGTATAAAAAGTTAGTTGCGCCTGTTGAACGCATGTATTAAAAAATTTTCTTGTCAACGACGTTACACATAAGCGAACAGCGAAACTGCGCTTAAATCAACAAAGTAACGTCAGGGAAGAGAATCAACATTAAGTCCCACGAAAGGGCAAAAGTTTACCCAGAAATAGAATGCACAAGCGGTCCCGGTATGTCCCGGTATGTGGAAGTTTAATAATTCTCTTTTGGCTAATGAAGCCTTTTGTCAAAATATCCGCTCAACTATTGATGTTTTTTCTTCTTTTGAACATACTTTTTTATCTGTTGTCGATTTTTGGGAAGCACTTAAACAGGATTTTAAACAGATTTCGATTGAGTTTTCACGTAATATCTCACGTGGTCGGGCGCGTGACCAGGTAGTGTTAACGAATAAATTAATTTGTTTAAAAGCTACCTTAGTTGCTGGAAATTCTTCTGTTAACTCTGCGATTTTTCATACTGAAACTGAATTAAATAATATTTATTTGAGAGAAATGGAGGGTTCTAAGATTCGCAGTAGAGCCCAGTGGCTTGAACTTGGCAAGGCTCCTTCTCGCTATTTTTTTCAGCTTGAGCATGAAAGGTTTCTAAATGTTCAGTCGATTTGGTTTATAATGCCCATGGTGTTGAAGTGTCCTCACGGGAGGATATTTCTTAGCTCGTGTCGATTTTTCCTCATGCCTTTTCTCGCGTGAAGAAATTGATAATCAAATTTTAGATGATTTGCTGTCACATGTGCATGCTTGTCTTTCACCTGATGAATGTCAATCATGTGAAGGTGACATTACTCTAAATGAGTTGTCAGCTGTACTCAAAAACATGGCTCATAATAAGTCTCCCGGGCCTGATGACCTTTCCGTTGATTTTTTTTCGCCTTTTTGGTCTCTTTTGGGCCCAATTTTGGTTTGTGTATATAATACTTGTTTTAGGAATTGTGAATTACCCGAGTCTATGAAAGAGAGTGTGACTCAGTTAATTTTTAAAAAGGGTGATCATAAGAATCTTAAGAATTGGCATCCGATTTCGCTTTCAAACATTGATTATAAGATTTGCTTTAAAGCATTGTCATCTCACTTATCTAAGGTTTTGGGTTCGATTACTAGCACTGATCAAACGTGTTCTGTCCCTGGTAGGTCAATTGTATCAAATTAATTTAACTCTCTTGTGTGACACCTTAGATTATGTGTCCCGTACTAATGAGACCAGTATTTTAGTTAGTTTGGATCAAGAAAAAGTTTTTGATAGAGTTGACCGTTCTTCCCTTCTTAGATTATTAAGTCATTTTGGTTTTGGCCCAAGTTTTTGTCATTGGATTGCTACGCTGTATAGTGGTGCATTCATGCATGTTATTGTTAATGGTTATCTTTCTGATCGAATTGATTTATGTAGAGGTGTTAGGCAAGGTGTCTCAGCATTGGACAAATCTCCCTGAAATTTCGACGGTTATTCGCCTTGTCCGTATTAATTTAAAGAAATCCGTACAAATGTCTTTCCTGCAAGCAACCGGGTCACCTTGCCCGTAGTTGCCCATCAGTTTGTTTTCGGTGCAAGGGTAGTCATGCCTCGGACTTGTGCCCTGCTCACCGTCGTTGGGAGTACGTCTCGCGTGACGTTGAGGAAGTTCCTTCTGCCACTGCCTCTGATGCCACTGGTGCTACCTCCGATGACCTCACCCTGGCTGATGCTGCCAGTGTCGCGGAAGTTGTTGTTCGCGCTGGCCTTGACCAGCCTGCCAGCCAGTCCTCTCAACTGACTGACGTTCCGGAGGTCGTTGTGGTTGAGGAGGGTGTCTTTGCCCCCCCTGTTGCCCTTCAAGGTTTGTCGGATGAGCGGTTTAATCAACTCGATGAACTTGACTCACAGTCATCCGGTGGTGGTTTTGCTCACAGTAGCCAAATTGATAATGCTAGCCAAATTAGTCAAACTATTGTGGAAAATGGTGCTAATGTAAACAATGCTAGTAATAGTAATGTAATTAGTAAAGAAAATACTTCTAAAGTTAAAAATGCTGGTAATAGTAATGGTAATGGAAATAAATCAAATGCAAGCAATGCTGGTAACTGTAATGTAAATGAAAGTGAAGTTAACTTAAATATGGAAAATAGTAATGATAATAGTAATATAAGCTATTGCGACTCAGCTGTCCTTTTGGATGATACCCCCCAGTCTTCCCAGTTTTGCTCTTCCATCCCCAGTTGACTCTGTCATGTCTCCGGCTATGGATCTGCGTAAGTGGACAATTTCAGATGTCTCCTCAGACGATGCGGCCGAGAGCCTCTCCTCTTCTGCTCCCCCACCACCTTGCACTTCTAGGATACAGAGTGTGGGCAAGAGAGGGTCCAAAAAGGGTGTGGCAACCCCTGGTGATAGTATTGGAAGTTTTTCCTCTTCTCCTTCTCCCTCCACTCCCGAGGGAAGAGGTAAAAACAAGAAAGGGGCTAAAAAGAGTTCTGTTAGTCATATTCCCACCAGTATTGCTCGTGTTGCCCGTATGGCTTCTTTTTCTAGAAAGTAAGGCAATGAATTTATTCCAAATTATTATTATGGCTTTGTCCATACTATCGCTAAATTGTAACGGTCTGCGTGACCAATCCAAAAGAGGTGGTCACATTCAGTGGTTGCGGAACCTTCCTGTGTCAATGTCGTTTGCCTCCAGGAAACCCATTGTATCCTGGCTTCTAAAAGTTCCTCGTGGTTCCAGTCTTCCGGTTTTAGTTCTGCTGTGTCTCCTGGGTCTGGCCATTCTTGTGGCTGTATTGTTTTGTTCCGTTCCTCGTTAACTTTGGTAAATTCGTGGGGTGATGCTGATGGGCGTTTTTTGTGATGTGAATTTTTGTTTTGTGCCAAATTATTTTGTGTGTGCTGTGTTTATGGGCCTAATCTCAACCCTGCATGGGACCAATTCCTGGACAATCTTCATGCTAGGATTGATCCCTCAATACCAACTATCCTGGCTGGTGATTTCAATGCGGTTTTTGACCGCTCTTTGGATCGTGCTGGCTCAGACCCCTCTGATTCTTCTCGTGAGGGCTCTTCCTCTTTGCTGAATCTCTTTGATTCCTGTTGTGTCATCAACATATGGAGGTACCTCCATCCCTCGGCCTCCGGGTTTACCTGGACCAGGTGGAATGGGAGTTTTTTCATCTCGTATTGATCTTATTGGTGTTCCGTATGTCTGGGTGTCTTCTGTCTCATCTTGTGATATCATTCCATGTCCTTTTTCTGATCATTGTGGTGTTTCCCTGACTGTTGATGTCCCGGATGTTGTTCCTCCTGGTCCAGGTCTCTGGAAGCTTAATGTTTCCATCCTTGACGATGAGAGCTATGTCAAGCTCATCACCGACGCCTGGTCATCATGGCGTGATTCCATCCCCTGCTTTCCTTCATTGGTTAAGTGGTGGGAAAAGGGGAAGAGCCTTCTCAAAGGCCTCACGATCCGGTTCTACTGTGACAGATCTGCCGCTCGAACTAGGAATCGGGAATTGCTCGTGCGCCTTGCTGATCACCTCAAGGCCAAGATCGATGCTGGATCTGTATCCTGCCTTGCCCCTTACCATGGGGTTTTAGCCCAGCTGGCAACATCGACTCTGAGGCCACTAAGGGAGCACAGGTTTGCTCTCGAATCAGATGGGTCGAGGAGGGGGAAACCTCTTCTGATTACTTTTTCCGGTTAGAGAAGAAAAATGCCGCTGACCATTGGATTTCAGCTTTGTGGGAGAGTGATGGGTCCATCATATCCTCTCCTCAGGATTTGTGCCGCTCTTTTGCTTCATTCTACTCTTCGCTCTTTTCTGCTGGTGCTGTCGATCCCGTTGTACAAGTGTCTCTCCTAAGTAATCTTCCATCTTCTCTGTATGCGGCCCAGGCTTCCCAGTGTGAAGGTCACCTTGCTCCTGATGAGTGCCTTGTGGCCCTTCAGGGTATGTCCAGGTGTTTGCCTGTTTTGTCTCCCATCTCGCATTTTGACATCAGACGATTCCATCGCAGCTTCCTTGGAGGTGTACTCTCTTTTTGAGAGGGCGTCAGGTTCTAAGCTTAACCTGTCAAAGGGTCTCTGGCTCGGCGGCTGGTCCGGTCGTAATGACCCTCCGGTTGCCCTGGATTGGACATCGGCCAAAATCAAGGTTCTAGGGGTTTTTATCGGTCCCGGGAATCTTGAGGAGGACAACTGGCGGGCTCGTTCTCTGCCTTTCAGGGGCAAGTCCCTTGTAATCAATGCCTTGGCTCTTTCTCGGATCTGGTATGTGGCCTCCTTAGTTCACATGCCACCTTGGGTCCTGAAAGAGCTGTCCTCTTTGGTCTTCTCCTTTTGGAGTAACAAGCGCAAGTTGGTCTCTCGTTTGGTGGTCATCCAGCCTCCTTTGCTTGGCAGTTTTTCTGTTGTCGATGTCAAATTGAAAGTCTGGGCTTTACTCGGCCAGTGGGTTAGGCGTTTTGCGTTGACTCCTTCTGGCTGGGTATCGTTTATGTCCTTCTGGTTTAGGTCTGCATTTGATGCGTCTCCTGCTGAGGTTTTCTCTGACCCTTGTTCTTTTACCCAGAGTCTCCTGCCACCTTTCTATAGGTCGCTCCTGGTTGCGTGGCAGGGTCTTGATGGTTCGTTTTCGGTGTCCCGTTGCTCCTTGGTTTTTGGTTCTCTTTGTCCTCACTTCTGTTCTGCTGTTTCTGGTTTGACCACCAAATCTTGTTACTTGTACCTCTTGTCCGCCAACATTGTTCAACCGCATTACGTTATCAAATTTGTGCTGGCGCTGGCGCTGGGATTTTTTGATCTGGACCGTCAGGTTGTCGACCTCAACTGGAAAATTGCGCACGGGGTCCTCTATACGGCGCAGCGCCTTGTGTACTTTGGTTTGTCAGTGCACTTAGACTGCTTCTGCGGTGCTCCTATCGAGTCTCTTGAGCCCTGACCCGTTTAGGGTCGCTATAGAGGTTCTAGGATGTCAGGTTCTGATGTTCTTGGATTATCAGGTCTGTATGAAGATATTTCCGACACCGAATTGGCGAATGTGGATTTAGATGATAACCCTGCCGGAGATGTGCCGTCTTACGCTGCAGTTGCGGTGCGAGATACGGGCGGCGACTGGAGCAACTCCGGTCCCGATGTCAACGAGCAGGAGAGTATGTTTCGACCCAGCAGGATAGCAGTCAGGATAGCAGTCAGTTCCGCTTGCTGTCTGATCTTGAATGTGAGAACTTTCACCCGCTGAACGTAACCCCGGACAGGCCTTGTACGGCCCATTTCAAAGTGCCAGAGCAGTGTACGTCGAAACAGCTGTTTGATAGCTTCCGTGAGATCGGCATCGCAGCCAACGCTGTGCGTTGTCTTCAGCGCCGAGCCCCGTGCAACATTGTGGTAACCTTCAGTAACGCAGAGCAGCGAGCACACTTTTTCCAGAATTCCCCGCTGATTGAGCGCCGACATCATGCCACTCATCCAGACTTGGAGCCATTGATTTTTCTGACCATGTATGACGCGCCCCACGAACTCCCCAACTCGGCTATTGAGCACCGGCTCAGGCCGTATTGCCATGTTTACTTCCGCCAACGCGGCCGAGTCCAAGGATACCCCGACACCTGCAACGGCTTACGACACTATCGGGTTAGCCTACACGACAGATGCGTACCTTGCTACCTTTGTTTCGGAAAGTATCAGATACATTTCTACCATGATGGGCAGATAAAAACATGCCAAAAGTGCGGCTCCACTGGTCACCCCGCCCGCGACTGCACCCACCATTTCTGTTTCAACTGTGACACCAGAGGACACACCGCTAAGGACTGCCAGGAGCCTACACCACCCTCCTAGGGGAGGGAAGGTTCGGTATCCCTTCTCGGCCTTTTTCCGCAGGACTGCAAGAAGCCCCATTGCTATAACTGTGAAGCCCCGCACACGTGGCGTCCGACTGCGACCTGGACCCCCTCTGTGAGGTGTGTCTCCAGGCTGACCACCACACGTCGGACTGCCCTTATTCAATCCTCAGCGCCAACGTGGAAGTCAACGTCAACTCTTCGCCCTCTTATACTGATGTTGCGTGTCAAAATCGGCGAGCCAGCCCCATGGCCCCTCCACTTGCTGCGCAGCCGCAGAGGAAGAGAAAGCAGAGCTCTGTCACCCCTGATCAACATCACGAAGCCAGCGCTGATGGTAAAGTTAGAAGATGAGAAAGGGATTGCGAAGAGCGGCACCATGATCATGACGACCGACAACGAGATCACAAAGACCATTCTGAGCAACACCGTGACCACGACGATCAACATTGGGATCATGAAGACCATTCAGAACGCCATCACCATGAAGAGAGACGTGAAGACCGCAGATGTGAGAGGGTTCGCGGCAGGGAAAGCGAAAGGGAGCGGCGTCGTGAAGGGCACCGCCCGCGGGAGCGCTCTGAGCGCAACCACGGGGGCAATCATGATTGGCGCCTTAGCCCTGATTGCAGACCTCGTCGTGATCACTCTCCTCTCCTCTATTCCAGTGACTCTGATTCGGATGGCAGACATCATGACCGCCGCTCCAGAAGCCGTATGAGCCATTAGTCATTATCTATTTAATTACTTCCTTCCTTTTCTAGGCTTGAGATGCGACTGAAAATATTATCTCTCAATGTTCGTGGGCTCGGCTCGCCTACTAAAGTAATTTCTCTTTGCAACGAACTCAAATCTCTTAATTTTGATATTGTTCTTTTAAAAAGGCACGTCTCCTGCCCTAAACAGGCGAAAATTTTTGAGCGATCTTTGTGGGGCAAATGTTACTGGTCCTTTGGGACCGATAAATTGGCTGGCATGGCCGTTTTGTTCCCTCCTCACTTTTCCGGTTCCGTGCAACGTTTTCTTTTCGATTCCGACAGTCGCATCTCGAGCCTTTTATTTACTTTTGGTCCTTTGTCTAAATTGACTATAATTAATATTTATGCTCCTAATTTAGTATCTGACCGTAAAACCTTTTTGAGCAAATTCACGATTTTTTTCTCTCCCAAGGCGACTATTTAATTGCCGGCGACTTTAACTGTGTCAACCGCGCTATTGGTAAATTTCAATCCGATAATGTTCTGTCCTCAGATAAAAAATATTCCTGCCACTCTCAAAGCCGATTTCTCCCTTGTTGATGTTTATCGTAAAGTAAACCCTTGTGGGATTTCTTTCACCTGGTCTCACAAAAACAAGGAGGAAGGCGAAAAGCCTACCTGTTATTTTTTCCGTCTTGAAATTAAGCGAGCGGCTAAAAATTCTTTTGCATCCCTTGTCGATGCGAACGGCGTTGAAAAATCCATGCAGTCCGACTTTGAAAATATTCTCACCTCTTTTTATACCGATTTGTTTACCAAAGATCCATCAATTGATATGCAAATTCAAACCCAAATAATCAACAATCTAAAACTTTCTCTTACCGATCTTGAACGCGATTCTTGCAAAGGAATTATAACTACTGAAGAACTTTTCGCTGCTTTAAAAGGCTTTCAGATCGGTAAAGCCCCTGGCTCTGATGGCCTTCACGCCAAATTCTATTTAGCCTTCTGGGATGACTTGGGGATTCCCTTTCCCGCGTTTTAATAAACGTTTTCGCCTCGGCATTCTCACCGAGAGCCAGCGGGGCAGTTTGCTCCGGCTAATCCATAAGAAAGATCACATGCATTTACCTAAAATTTGGCGACTTATTTCACTTTTAAATACCGATTATAAATTGGCCTCTAAAGCGATCACTGAACGTTTAAAATCCGTTATGTTGTCAATAATCCATCAAGATCAAACTTGTAGCGTTCCCGGTCGTTCAATTTGTTCTAATTTGCATCTTGTTCGCGATGTACTCGACATGATTGACAAAACAAAGGAAACTGTAATTTTAGTTACCCTAGATCAAGAGAAAGCTTTTGACCGTGTTGACCATGAATTTTTAATGAAAGCTCAAGCCAAGCCAAGCTCAACACCGCGAAGTCGGAGGCAATGTGGCTTGGGTGGTGGAGAGACTATGGTGCCACCCCCTATGGCCTTAAATGGATTTGAAAAATGAGAATTCACGGCGTTTTCTTTAATAATGGTCTAGTCTCTGTCGATAATGACAATTGGAAAACGGAACTCAACAAACTGAAATCTGTCCTTAATCTGTGGAGCTCAAGAGAACTTTCCTTCATTGGTAGATCTATGATTTTAAATGTTTTAGGCGCTAGTCGCTTTTGGCACGTTGCGAAAGTCCTCATATCTCCTAACTGGGTCCTAGACTCCTATAAAAGTATTACTTGGCCTTTTATCTGGAAGGGAAAAATGGAATGTATTAGCCGTGAAAGATGTTGTGCCCCCGTTTCTAAGGGTGGCCTAAATGTCAATTTCCCTTTAAAATGCATTTTTCTCCGTCTTTCCAATTTTCTTAGCTTAAGAGATAATTTTGGATAAGAGATAATTTCGGCTAATTTCTGAAAAATGGCATTTCCTAGCCCGTTATTTCTTAGGTAATCGCCTTTTCAAACTCGATAATAGATTCAATTTTTCCCACAATGCTATTCCTTCTAGTGCCCTTCCTTCTAACTTCTATCAGAACGATTTACTATGGCTCATTCTGCACCGCGCTGTTCGCGTTCGATATTCCCTAAAATCCTGGGGATATATCAGAACCGATCGGTGCACAATCTGCGGCAGAATTGAGAACATGGAACACTGTTTCCTTGCCTGTCCGAGAGTTGTGAGAGTTTGGAATTACTTTTCCCCCCTTCTTTCCCGCCTTTCTGATTCTACCTTTGTTGTCTCTATCCCGTCTGTCTTTTATCCTTTGTCTGACGATCAGCCTCCACCCTTGTCTTCTCTGTTGAATTATTTTAAGGTTACAATTTTGTATTGGATTTGGCTGGCAAGAAATTCCGCCACGTTTCGCAATTCTGTTTTAAGTTCGCAACAAATAATTGATTTAATTAGTAACGATGTCAGGCTTCGCATTCGATGTGCGCCTGCCGATAGCGTGCGGAATTTCTGGGCACAGCAATCTATCCTTTGTTCTGTCAACAACAACGTAATTAGCTTTTGTTTTTAGTTCACTTTAATTAGTCTCCTTTTGTTGCGTTCCTTTTGTTTCCCCTTCTTGTTTACTTTAACTGCGACCATTTATTTTGTTTTTTTCCTTTCTGCCTATGTAAATAGTGACACACTTCGTATATATTTTTTGTAAATAGCGAATCTCTTTGTATATATTTTTTTCGATCTCGATTTAATAGTAACTCTCCTTACCTTCCGGACACTTACTCCGGGCCTTTGCCTGTGCACTGTTTGCGTCTGGAAGGAAAAACGAACTTTGTAAATAGTACACTCTGTCTCAATTATCTTTACCACTATCTAATATAATAACTTTAGTCTCTACCATTCGGGGGCCTACTCCGGGCGTGTGCCTGTGCGCTGTTAGCACCGGAATGACAACAATGGACTTTCTGGATTTTATTTACTTTACTTTAACTTTAGTTTTAATTAGTTCCTTAAGTACTTTCTTAAGTACTATTTAATATTTTAATTATCGTCTAAGTATCTACTTTAGTATCTTAAGTATTCTATCTAGTTAATCTCTGACCAGCGCAATGTAGCGTATTCTTCGTGTACCATTAGGATTGTTCAGTATAGTATAATAAACCGCCTGGGGAAACCAGGCTTTTATATTATAAAAAAAAATCTGTTCTTATCAGCTTATGGACATTCTGCGGACACTTTTCGAACACTGGCGATCTTACGTTCTATTTAAGTGTGAACATTGAACACTTCCGTTATTTCTTCCTGATAAATATTTTTGTGAGGGGCCAAGCCCACGTGCCTTGCACCTTTTAACTTGTAGCCTAGGTTTTTTGTAAATAAACTCCTTTCAAAACTTAAAATCTGATACGCTGCTCAGTGAACGGAGAGCTGTATGGCCGGAGGCCCTATCCTTTTGGTTAGGGATTTTTCGGTCTTATCTCTTAGCTTTTTCTGGTAAGATCGCCAGTTCACTGGTTGTCTGGCAGCTACCTAGTTTTTTCTAGTGGCCATATTTTCTTCGAGCTTTCTTGCTCGAAAGGTTTTTCTTCATGTTCAGTGGGTCACCCTTCCAGTTTGGGTCCCCGTTCACCAGGGCTTAACATCATGCCCCCCCAGGTGGATTGTAGCGCCAGTTTAGTGGCGTTCTTTCAACCTGCTATCTATAATTTTGTTGCTTCGTCCAACGTCCTGCGAGAGCTCTTGCAGTCCAAGGACCAGAGTGCTCTGTCTGCCGTCCAGTTCCTGTAAAATGGTGCTGTCTGTATCACTTTCAAGACTCATCTTGAATGTGAGCGCGTCCTGTCTGCCGGGATCCAGTTCCGTGGCAACCCCCTCCGTGTGGTGAGTGCCGATGCCCGCAGTCACATCATCCACCTGCACGACTGCCCAACTGAGGTCCCAGATGATGTCATCCACCGATTTTTTGCGTCGTTCGGAGAGGTTCACGCTGTCTCCAGTGATTTTCACCAGGCCTTCCCTGAGCCCCATGATGGTAATCGTACCATCCGGATGACCATCACCAACGATGTGCCTAGTCTAGTCACCATCGTTGGGTGTGAGTGTCGTGTGTGGTACCGCCGCCAGCCAGCTTTCTGCGCCATCTGTAGGAAGCTTCGCCACCGAAGCAGGGCCTGCCCACTCAACGGTCTCTGCCAGCAATGCCGTCGCCCTGGTCACCAGGCCCATGATTGTACTAATACCTGGGCCCCTGCTGCTCATGCGGTTCCAGGTGCGGCACGTCCTCCTCGTCCCGCTGAGGCCTCCACCGACGCAGTTTGTGGTGATGCTGTTCCTCCTCGTTCAGTGCCTGCTGTGGATCCTGTTTCATCTACGGTTCCACCCAGTCCTGCCGATGCTCTGGCTGTCGCGGATGCAGAGATGTCTGACAAGGAGTATGTCCTGCCTGCTGGTGCCAATTCCGATGTCTCTTCTGACGAGGATGAGGACCCGGCTGGTGGTGACGAAGAGGTGGTTGTGACGGCTGTGTCGTCCTCCACTTCAGATTCGCCACGTCATCGCCGGAAGATTCGGCACTGCACAGTGTCGCCCACCGTCCCCGTCGTCAAGAAAAGGCTTCCTGGCATGGATCTCTCTGAACAGGAGAGTCCTAGCCACAAGTTTATTAAGACCTTCCGAGGGGTGTGGGAAGACCAGGTTTTGTGGGAGGAAATCTGTGCCTCGAAACCTCGGTATAGGGTTCGTACCCCTAAGGTGCCTCCATCCCCTGCTCTCTCTCCCCCTTCCCAGACTTTTTCTGCATCTTCTGCCACTCCGGTGCGTCCGGTTTCCCCCACTCTGTCTTCTTTTTCTTCGGATGGCTCCATCGTTGATTCTGTGCGTTCCCCTACTCCTGGGCGCCGCAAAAATCTTAAGGGCAAGTAGTGTCATCACGGACCTTGTCCCCTTGTTTTGTGTTGTCTAGTTTGCTGGGGAACCTGGCCGGTGTGTTGGTTTCCCCTGGTTGCTATTCACTGTTGTTCTTTTGTGCAGTTTGTCTTTCTTTCTGTCGTGTGGTTTCCTGGCGCTCGGTGTCCTTAATTGGTCTCCTGCGCAGGTTTCCTCTGTGTTTGAGGCGTTTTTTGTTTTTTTTTTTGTCTTAATTTGTGGAGGCAAGGTTCGATCCCTCAGCGAAGTTGGCAGCTTGGTGCCCCTCCTTTTATTGTGAACCCCTTCCATGACATTGCATGCCTCTGTCTTGGTCGGGGACTAGACGTTATGTCTGAGAGCCATTGCACTAACCCTACTAGGGGGCTGCTTATTCGCCTTAAACACAAAAAACTTACCTAATGTGGGCTTTGGTTCGTGAGGAAAGTAACGTGGGTGCGAAAAGTAACGTGAGTGCGACTGCCTTGGTAGTTCTTGTGCCCTTCATAGCAGTGGAGCCTTGTGGTACACCTTGCTTGGATTGGAGATCTCTGTTTTGGTATTGTATACTGTGTGTTTGATTTTTTGATTTTCTGCTTTCTTCCGGTGACCCTCTCAGGGACTCATGCTTGACATCTTGTCATAACCTGGGGCAAGGCGGCCTTTCTGGATTTGTTTGGGGCAACCCATTCATTTCTGGGCGCTCGTGTGGATTGTCACACGCTCGCTGCTTCTTTTTTCTGACAGTTTTTGTTGGTGTTTTCGCTGCCCTTCTGTCAGTTTCTTGCTTTGCTGTTTGTGGTCATTCTTGACCTTTTTGGCGTTTTTAGGCCAATTTTGGGGCCTTGCTTGGGCTGCTTTTGGAGCCTTGTTAGGGCTATTTTCGGAGCCCTTTTTGTTGTTTGGTATTTTTTCTCACTGGCAGTTTGTGTCGTGTGTTCACGGCCTTCCTGTCAGTTTTTTTGGCCATTTTCGGGGCCTTTTTACTGTTTTTGGCTGTTTTGCGCTACTTTCATTTTTGGGCTTTTGGTCTTTGCTTTTTCTTGTATTTACTATTTAGTAGGTGAATTAATTTAGTGATTAACTGAGTGAATATTTTAGTAAAGAATTAACTTACTAAGTAACAATTGAAGAAATCGTATTAAGTGATATTTGAAGAAAATTAATTTACTTGCAGAATTAATTTAGTGATTGAGTGGTTATTTTAGTAAAGAATTAAGTGAATTTATTAAGTGATTAATTGAGTGAATACCTTAGTAAGAAATTAAGTTAAATTTACTGAGTGGATTGATAATGACTTTCCAAAAACTGTCAACATCCATGTGGGCAATAAATTGGCTGGAAAATCGCGTGACAAGGTGCTTGAGGCGGTCTTGTCTCTTTTTGGTGAGGAGAATATTTCAGCAGTTCAACAGTCTGTTGATGTCCTCCGAATAACTTTCAAAACGGAGGCCCTTGCTCTAAACGCCCTCCAAAATAGGGGTGTAAGGCTTTTTGGTTTGTGGTGTAGGATGGATGGTGGACCGGCGGTCACCATCATTCACTTATTTGACTTTCCTTTTGAGGGTCTGGTCATGATGCGATCAAAGAGTTCTTCAGAAAATATGGTCAGGTACGTGATGTTAGGCATCAGCGATATCTTCGCCATTCTAATGTCTTTACAGGCACTCGCCTAGTTGATGTTGTTTTGGACAAATTTCCTCCGCGTTTGGTGTCTATCAATACTCACGTCTGTGGGGTTTGGTTCAAAGGCCAGCCCTTGATTTGCAACATTTGTGGTACTGAAGGGCATAAGTCGGCTGATTGTCCCGATCAGGATAAATGTCGGAGGTGTGGCGAAGGTGGTAACATGGCCCGAACTTGGCAGAATGCTTGGGGGACTAATCCTCCACCACCAACTGGTGACACGGAGGCTCCTCTTCCCCCTTAACCTGATGCTGTGGCTGATGCTTCTGCTTTGGGTAGTGACATTACCGTTGAGGTTGGGTCATCATCTCAGGCTAGCGTCCCTGAGGCCTTGCCTGCTGCCTCCGAATCTGTGCAGGATACGAATACTGTCAAGTCTGATGCTGTCCCTGAGGCCTCGGCTTCTATTTTGCCAGAGCCTGTGCAGCGTGTTTTGAATGCTGATTCGGAGTCCATGGAGACTGAAGGTGGTGCTAGTGTTGAAAATGCTGATGCTGTGGGGTTTCGTCTTCCGTCTTGGCAGAAACCAGCTCAGAGTGTTCCGGGCCCTGTGCCCTAAGAGGTGGGCACTTATACGGTCGTTGCTGATGCTGTTTTGTCTGTAGCTCACAGGACTGATTTGTCAGGGGAGAATCTTCCCGGATCCCTGGGGTCTTCACCTGATATTGGTGAATTTTCCTCGGCAGAGTCTCTTTCTCTGTCTCAAGCTTCATCTTGCTCCATTTCTCACTTCACTGAGGATGGACAAGAGATTGTTGAAGTTTTAGAGGAGGGCTGCTCTCAGCCTGTTTCTTCGGATTCCGCTACTCCTGCTAGGAAGACTGACCGTATGTCAAATGTCTCTCCTTCTGATTTGGTGTGATCTTTGACACGCTCGACTAGCTCTCTGACTTCCCATAAAAGAGTTGGGACGGTCCCTAGCAAAACTTCCGCTATGTGCTCAGGCAGTGCCCATTCTAAAATGCCAAAGGTGGCTTCTGACCGGCCTTCAAAATAAGTTTCTTTTTGATTATTATTAGGCAATTTTGTTATTGTCTTTGTAGTGTCTTGCATTAGTCTTACCATAATGCGTTTCCTCACTCTTAATGTTAATGGCTTGCGGGATGCCAATAAGCGTATGGCTTTCCTGCAATGGTTAAGTAATTTGTCTGTCGATTTTGTGTACCTACAGGAGACTCGTGTTCATTCCGTAGATGAGTGCTCCTCGTAGTTCTCTTCTTTTGGTTTTCTGGCAGTTTGCTCTCCGGGCTGTATCCATTCCTGTGGATCGGTTATTATTTTCCGCGCTGAAAGGGAATAACGAACTTTGTAAACCTTATATCTTATTTTAGCTATTTTTAGTTTTTCAGTATTATCCAATATACAAGTAATATTAGCATTTTTACCTTTCGGTTGCTTACTCCGGGCCTTTGCCTGTGCACTGTTTGCACATGAAAGAGAACAATGGACATTGTGAACTCTGTTTACCTAAAGTTAGTTTAGATTTAGTTTTAAGTCTTTTAAGTATTACTTAAGTATTTCTATTGGTCTAGTTGACCTGCGCAACCTTGTAATATTTTCTTAGTACCATTAGGATTGTAGATGTAGATTAATAAACCGCCTGGGGCAAACCAGGCTTTTATATTTAAAAAAAAAATACTGATTTTCGTTGACGGTCAGGACAGTTTTCTCATGTTTTCGAGTGCTTTTGGCAAGTGTCTTTGAGCTAGAGGCTTTTCTCCTTTTAGACGACCTGTTAAAGATCTGTCAGCGCGTATCTACACTGGTGGTGAGTAGGGCTGTGTCTGTTTTCCGTCTTTTGTCGCTGCTGACATCACGCCATGGTGCTCAGCTGGCCCCAGTCCCAGTTCGCACATCGGTGCACAGTACGCCTTATGGTTGACGATGATATGGATATCAACTTATCAATGTTTACGCGCCAAACAATCACTGTAACTGCGAAACATTTTTCAGCACTTTGTGGCGTCTCGCCTTTCACAACATTGACACTATAATGACTGGTGATTTCAATTGTGTCCTGGATATTGTTCGAGATAAATGGGGAGGTGATGACACCTTCGGGGACAACGGAATCACGCAGTTGCATGCCTCATTAAAATTACTCTAAACAAACTGTGGGCCGCGAGGAACCTCGATACTTTCAAATCCAAACGGCCCTCAGCTCGTACTATAATTGCTAAAATTAAGGCACGCATTCAGCACCGCATCAATGCGGCCTTTCATATTTCCCCTGGCCCTGACTTTTTTTAAGTCTTGGGCCCACTGCGACGTGCTGTGTTCTTCTGAGAACCAGACGTTAACTATTCACGTTTAATTCATTATCCTTTTTTCAATTTCCCTGTGCTGGGTCTCCTTAATTGGTGCACTGCACAGTGTTTATTATCATAATTTTCAACCTTTTTGGTATAATTATGCTCACTAAGCCCGGAGCCTAGGGCGAGAAAGGCCCTCCGCTCTTGTTCATAATAGAACAACACGAGTTAATCTTTAATTTTACAACCTGTTTGATCCTTTTAAGAGGTCTGGGGCAAGAAATGCCCCATAGGCCATCATGAACTGTATCCTCTTCATTCCGCATGATTTCAATCATTGTAAGTATTTATTTCCCAATCTTTGTAAATCATTTTAATAGAGGTGTAAAATAAACATTCATTGAAAAAAAAAAAAAAAGTATCTGTTCAGAAAGTTTTGTTTTTGCTTTGCCTTTTGTCCATCACTCGCTCGGAAATGTCCAAGTGCGCGGCGCAACAACACGTGGGGGACGCATCAGCACGGCCATCCCCACACGAACTTAACCAAGATGGAGGAGATCTAGTGAATTTTGTGCGGCCTGCTCAGGCAGGCCAAAAACCATCCTTTTCCGATGTAGTGCGGCCTATGCAGGCCACAAACGTTTTGCCGATTGCTCTTCTTCTTTGAAAATGAGTTGCCTTCACGTCCTCTAACTGCTTTTTTACGCCCAGATACTGTGTTCCCACAAATGAAGTTTTTGATGCCTTGAAAGATGCTGGAGTCAACAGTTCAGATATTTCATGTGTTCAATGCCAGTCGTCCGGAGAAATTGTCCTAACCTTCCGTAACGGCCAGTTCAGAGAAAACTTCCTCCAGAAATATGTGATTAAACTCCGAGACCAGTCTTTCGCCTTACAAGATGTTGATCGTCTGCTCTTGTACCTTCAAGTTTTTGATGTGCCTCACGAAATGCCCAACCCGACCATCACCAACCGTTTGTCCAAATACTGCGATGTTCTTAACGTTCGATGTGGTTATTTCAGAGAACCTGGATGGCAAAAATGTTCAGGACGGTGTACGCCATTATCGAGTCCGAATTAAGAGCCCCATACCCAACTTCATCCACTTCGGAAAAATTTTAGTCCACTTCAGGTATGAAGGACAACCACACACTTGCTGCCATTGTCATCAAACTGGTCACTTTGCGAATGCCTGCCATACCATCATCTATTACAACTGCGACCAGACCGGCCATCTAGCTTCCGAGTGCCCTGAACAGCTACTCTGTAATTTTTGCGAGTCCCCCGACCACAAAGCCCATTCCTGCCCTTTTCCTTGGACCCGCAAATCCAAGACCGCCCAAACGGAAAATCCCGCGCTGAACAACAACGACATCACGCCACCTGTTGAAAATGCCATGCCGGAGGAAAATCACCAGCAACCCGAGGATTCATCTCCACCGACATCCGCAGAGCCTCTTTTCACCAAGCCCGGCAAGCCTTCTCAAGACGACGCCAATTTCCAATCAATCAGCGATGAAACTGACAGGGAAAACGACCTGACAATGGATTTCCCAGACAACCCGCCGATTGCCGAACCTGTCAAACCTTCCCCGCCCATACACAAACCTGGAAAACTCCCCGACACCATAATTCCACAACACCGACCTACTCAACCGACCATAGTCACCGGAAAAACATCTTCAACCGAACTGAACGATTCTGCTGAACTTGACTTTACTTTGGAGAATGATCTTTTTTGAAAAGGAAGCCAGTTGAATGTCCACAGACAAACAAACACAAGAAGCGTAAATAGACCGGTAACTCAGTATGTTCTTTATTTTGTTTTTGATTTTGTCTGTTGAATCTCTCTTTTCCTCTTCTCTTTTTAGTTTCTTTGAATATTCAAGGATTTGGTAGCAATACCAAATCGAGCTGTGTTTTTTACTTTGCTAAGCGTTCAAATTCTGTATTGTTTTTCTACAAGAAACCCTCGCGCCTCGCCCCGCTGTGATGTTATCTTTGAAGGCTACATAGTCCATTTCACGGATAGAACGAGCGCATTGCACTATGGGGTGTACACATTGCACTATGGGCTTACTTGGGGGCAGTCGAGATCCAAAATGGCGGATGGTGATGGACGTTTCTTTGAAAACTGGAAAGTTTCTGACCTTAGGAGTTTTCTTATCATGAGAGATGTTCCCATGTGTGACCTGCCCAAAGTTTCACTCATCCAGAATTGCTATTTGGCTGTTTCCCTTGGATTACAACCCAATAATTCGAAATCACCCGATGAGTATGCAGAGGACATTTATCAAAGTAAACAAAGAAAGCTCGTGTTAGATGGCGGCATGTTTCAGTTACCAGATCCCGATACACTACATGAAGGGTGGGAGGACTCGCCATCAAGCCTACCCAACATTGTCCAGAGTGCAACGGAATACTATTTTGACAAAAGTAGAAAAAACATTCTGCTATTCTCAGCTTTCCAAACACATCACCAAAAAATGTGTTTGTCACTCTTGTCTTTCAGGGAATCAGCCAATTGGCATCAAGACAGGTGGAGTGGAAGCTTTACGTGATGGGAAGTCATTACACATATCAGGACACGTTAAAGCTGTTCAATATCATGGCATCAATGAAAATGTCCTTAATGTGTTGTTAAAGCAAAAGTAACTAGGGCAACAAGTCTAAACATGGAACCATATTCCTCTTGGATAATTGTGCATAAGGAGAAGGGCATATTACACATGTCCAGCCGGGTAAATTATTTTTCAATGTTTTATTGGTGTCCGCTAAGGCAATGAATATTACCTTATGCACTGTTTTTTGTTTGTTTTTTATTTGTGGTGTGTTTTGCACTCACCAGCTGCAAAAAGCATAATTTATATTTATTTCCCTTCCCTCGCTTTTCTTGCTTTACAACTACATTTCTTGCCCAGTCTACATAAATATATCAGCAAGGCTAAATAGGCTATAAATTTTTCTCTTGCTAATTTGCAAATTTTGTTTGTAGTCTTCGAGGAACTTGCAAACATGTAGCATCTTTAGGAGCAGGGATGGCGCAGTGGTGAGAGCGCTCGCCTCCCACCAATGTGTCCCGGGTTCGATTCCCGGACCCGGCGTCATATGTGACCTCTCACGCGAAAACGTTCCTTACGGAATCCGTGTGTTTGGCGAAACGTGCGGTAAGCGAACGGATGAGAAACGGGTCGATGAGCCGTTCTACAGGGATACTGAGAATGGCTACACGGATGTAAATTTTTGTTGCACGGATGAAGTCGAACGGCTACACGGATGTATTTTTTTTTCGCACGGATGAAGTCGAACGGGTGCACGGATGTAAATTTTCTTTACACGGATGAAGTCGAACGGCTGCACAGATGTAAATTTTCTTCACACGGATGAAGTCGAACGGCTGCACGGATGTTAATTTTCTTCACACGGATGAAGTCGAACGGCCGCGCGGATGAAAAAAGTTTAAACGGCTTCATTCATAACAAAA
>Ga0126337_10000614_pt1 | contig 18803 bp, 7 predicted proteins | sample DipCmetagenome_FD_92527 | JGI IMG/M metagenome (GOLD analysis project Ga0126337, IMG submission 92527) | Coral microbial communities from La Bocana,Puerto Morelos, Mexico - Diploria C A metagenome | ecosystem: Host-associated > Invertebrates > Cnidaria > Coral | place: La Bocana,Puerto Morelos...
TAATACAATATTTTCGGGGGCGCGCGCGAGTTGCTCAGAGGTGAATAGCAAAGGATATTCCGAGTTTGAGTAGCCAATCAGAGCGTGCATTTAACGCTATCCACTGTTTTAGTATATACTAATGATGTATATATGAATCTCGATGTATTTACACGAGTCTTGATGTATATATGCAAATCTTAATGTATATATATATGGATCTTGATGTATATACACAAATCTTGATGTATATACACGAATCTTGATGTATATATGCAAATCTTAATGTATATACACGAATCTTGATGTATATATCACTGTCTTGTCATATAAATACTGATCTTGCTGTTTTGTCCCTTTTTAACAAGCATAGGTTTCTGAACACGCGTAGAGCCAGCTTATGTCGCCGGGAACGAGATTTTCTAAAATGGTGTAGAATTTGAACATTGCGGTTTGAAATGATGCATGTACTAGTGTCTTGCCACTTTTGCCTCGCACGATGTTTAGATGAAACTAGTTTTTCCTTGAGGCCCTTAGCCGAGGTCATGTTTTTGAAACGCACTAATTTTAAAGGTCTGAAATGTAGGTAACTACTTAAAATCCATTCTTAACTTTGAAACGTGTTTTATAACTCGTTTCTTACCCCGGCTTAATATGGATTTGGGTCGATTTAGGGGGGTGGGGTATCGCAATGCTAACACTAGCAGACAAGGGCGGGGAGTGTGGCTGAGAATGTTCCGTCCGTTTTGGTCACGCGGTCAGCGAAACCTGTAACCTTTTTGAAACGGGTAGCACTGGCACAAGAATGAACAGTTTTTTTCGTTTCCAGGACTTCACGGAAGGCTCTGGTTGTGGGAATGGTAAATTTTTAAGCAAGCAATCAATAGGAAGAAAAAACATTCATGCTTTATGATCTCACGACAATGCATTTTTTATTAATTTTTCTACCAGTCATCTTCCACAGCACAAAAAAAAGCCAGTGGATTCGCCATTTCCCTCACTTACCCAAACAAAGACAGACAGCAGTTTCAGTTCAACTTCTATTTTCATTCTGTTATATTATTATAAGCAGGTAAATTGCACCAGGCAATTCGGACCTGAAAAATAATCTGCCGCAAATGTTTACCAAAGACACTCACAGAGTGCATGGTCTACTGGCCTTCTCATAATAATTACTAGCCTCAAAGCTTTTCAAGGACTAAAGCACTGTACAAATTTCACTCATGTTCTTAAACTCGTAACGCAGCGCTTCACAGAAGAAGTGTTGCGTAACGAGAAGATTGTTGCATAACAAAATGTTTATAAGTATTCTTGACTTAACATGTTTTCAGACTCAAGTGAATGTCATGCACTAAAAACATGTGATAAAGTTTTGCACATAGTGAGATATGCTGAGGGTCCCCGTGCCTCATGAAAAATCCATGCAAATTTCATTTCAAGTTAAATAGCTATATAATTGAACCGCACATCGTAATTACCCCACTGAGCATAGGCCTCAGTTTTAAAGAAAAAATAACCCAATCACACATAATAGAAGCAGCAAAGGGGACCCCTCAAAAAGGAAAAAAAAACAGTCACGCAACATTCCAGCAAAAAGTCTTGACGTCATTATAAAATGACAGTGTAATGCAATTATTAGGCTGAAAACAATTTAGCCAATACAACAGATTAAATGCAAGATAAAATAGGGATGCCAAAGGCATAAAAAACGTACCAGTACAGCTTATAAAAAAGCAGTGATAAATGTTATCTTGGGTAAGGCTGGTCAAGCAAAAAGTATGGCATGTTCAAGTTCTGAGAGTTAATCATTTGGCAACACTTTAAACAAAAGTATCTTTAAAAATTTCTGATTGGTAAAGAGGTTTGTCTGCGCTAGACTAGTACATAGGAGTGGTATTCTATTTCATAAACAGCCTGATGTTTCTTACCTGAAGACACATTATCAAAACAGAACTAAAACTAGTGCATCTTTTTAGAAACAGCCTTACCCAAACAAAGCAAGTCATATGAAAACACAACAGCCATGGCTGGATATTCAACCCACTTTAACCTAGATCAAATTTTCATTTGAAGAGAACCCCTGCTTGTGTTCATCAGCGTTACTGTGATAAAAAGAATAGTCACATGTTTCCTCATAAAATTTAGAATATTAACGTCAATTTTCTTTCCAAATTTGCAGATTATTCTTGTTGAATTCAGAAATTTGAGCACCTGCATAATAATCCTCGTTTGCCTTGGTGTCATTTACTATACATATACAAGTTCAGTTTTACTCTTAAGTACACACTCATTTGCAGTCATTCCCAAAACACACACACTGCTTAACACTAGTACAGCAGGTCTGATAATTATAAAGCCCACTACATGAAAATAACACGTCTGTTGAAAACTGAACAAGTGAACATTTTTGCAAATAAAAAGAACTGCTAGTCTGGTAAAAGCACATTAATGTTGTTTAAAAAATGATAGTTTGTATACCAAAAAAAAATATTAAAAAGTATTTAACACTGATTTCAGCACACAAGATTTACTGTGCACAGGGACATGTTTAAAGTATGAGATCGCAAAATGTAATAAAAAAAAAAATAATGAAACAAACCATGGGTGATTCCAGAAAATATCCAAACATATATACCAGGACAAGCTATAAACACAGACCTGTCATACAATGAAGCAAGTCCAACTGGAAGGCTAAACTATTGAATATTACATTCCCAGCCATGACTTTTGTCGTTTAATAAAATGCTTAGTCACTAAACTTGAAGCGTCTCTTACTTGTCTTCAAACACTGCTCAGAAAAATCCTTTGTAGAGTAAGCTGTGGGATGCCACACAATTTGAGTCTCCACTCAATAAACAAAAAGGGTGTTTGCAAATGTAAACAACATTCCCCCTAAAATTGACGTACACAAGGCAAGGGTGCAAAGAAATATCAGGGTTATCCAGAACTTAGCCATGATGACTTATCCAGACTTACCTCTCCCCTCACCCTCCCCTTAAAAAAATAGTATCTCTCGCAGTACGTCTGCAATTTGAATTTCCTCCAAATATTTCTCAAGAAACTTCACTTAACCAATGTGGAAGTGGACAAGGGAGGCAATGAGTCTAAATGAAAAAAACACTACCTCAGGACTATCATGCACACACGATTATCATTGCAGACTGACATCAATCAGAAATCTATGGCTGTGTGTTGAATCATGACTGGTGCAAGTTCTATGCCACTTTAGGATGACGTCTTGACTTCATAAAATTTGAAATCACGCTCCTGATTGCTGTAAACCCAAACTGCATGTTTTCAAGACAAGAAAGAGACTCTGCAAAGTTTAAAAACTGCCAAGAGCCTCACTGTTAAAATGCATACACGTATGAATCTAATATTTACATTAAATCTGATAACATAAGATCCCCAAAAACCATCCTTGTCATTGCATATGGAATGAAATTACTGTATGTCTGGATTTATGAAAACCACATTAAAAGAAATTTAACCCTGGTGTCAATGCAGACGATATAAAAATTGAAAGTTAGTAATATCAGCCCTTTTTTCCTCTCTTATCTTCCTTTTTCTCCTTTTCGATAGCTCTGACTGATTTTTGGGCTTTGTAGGGTAAAATACAAGATGTGTACCTCACTCATTGAAAAGAACACACTTTTCTTCAACATGTTTCCATAAATCCAGTCATTAATATAAAGATACCTTCCTCACTTGGTAATTTATTCTTTAAAGCATTTACAAACTGTAACAATAATGCCTATATCCTCTATTTTTTACAGATGTTTGTCTACACAACCCAAAACAGTTGTTACTTTAAGCCAAGATGGATTTCAAAAACTAAAATGAGTACAGAAATGGAAATTTAACACAGTAAATAAACATAACAAAAAACTCATAATATAAACTAATAATTTAAAATTCTAACCTATGTACACTTTTGTTAAACTTCATGTTGATGAATGCACTCTTCTGCAACAGAACCTAGTTCTAGTTACTAGTGCCACACTTTTACTGTGGTATTTCATTTCCACCAAATGGAATCTAAAGGCATAAACATACTTGCATGTCAATAAATTACAAAAGACTTCTGCACAAAATTGCATAGCCTGAGAATTCACCTGATGCTCTTCTTTTTCTCATGGGACACATCCACTATTCATTCCATGCTTACCACCAACCTCTACAAAGAGCTGCTTGATGTCTCTGACTAATCAGAGAAACCACACACTCAGATCTTTGTATTGCTTCTAATGAGCTATATTCATGATATGACGAGAAGATGTTCTTATATGCTTATCACTGCTATGACTAGAGGATTAAAATGCAAAAAGAGAAGACTTTATCAAGTGAATCCTTTACCTAGTGTGTACCACAGGCTCTCCAAATTTCTTCACAGAATGTTCAACAGCCACAACTTGCCCACATTAAATATGAATGTCTTGAATCTATGATGCTTGAATCCAAGGAAGCCAACTAATTCTTGCTTTCTTCCAATACTCATGAACTGCACATTCCTCCCTGGCTTCACCAATGAGACTCCAAACAACTACTTGCGTAATGTACTTTTGCTCCTTAAGCAACAAGAGCTCTACTTATTAACTTCTACAGTGAGCACTGGCAGGTAGACTCAAATTCATGAATAAGATACCAAATCTCCATTGCCTTTGACAGTACAAAACTCTCCTGTATTTACAAATTTGACACGCACTACTTACTACTCCAGTTGGGTGATAAAAGAATAGCTAAAATCAGAGAACACTGTAGATTCTCCTCTAATGCGACTTGACACGGAACAGGAACAGATGAGTTCCAAACTGCCAATCATGACGGCCATCACGGCAGTTTCCATTCAAAAGTTTTTTCTGAGGAGTCATTTTGGAAACCAATTCAGTGCCGCTTCATGTGGAGTGACAGGTGATCTGACCTTGAAAAGCACCTGTCACAGTGAGAGCATTTGAATGGCTTTGCACCAGTGTGTTTTCTGTAGTGTCTTGTAAGTTCATCAGAGCGAGCAAATCGCCATGAGCAGCCCTCCCAGGAGCATTTATAAGGTTTCTCTCCGGTGTGAGTACGCCTGTGAGCCTTGAGGTGCGAGCTTTTGGTGTACACTTTAGAGCACCCCTCATAATCGCACTTATGGGTCCTTCTTCTTTTCATATTATCAGTTTTGCTTAATTAAATGAAAGAAAAACAGTGTTAAAAGGGAAGAAGAAAAACGAGAACTACACTGGCCTATATACTGCATAACACACAATTTTTGCAGAAGTTTTAACTTTGTGGATTCCGATTGGCATTTTGTATTTAGCAGGACTGATTTTTGTTATCGTAAAAGACTAGTTTTTCTTGCTGGGTATTAATTTTTGCGATTTTTAGGAAGCCATGGCATAACACTATCATTGTTTTATTGTTCAAAGAGTGAAACAATATGGAGAGATGTAAACACAGTAAACAATGTCACTCGGTAACTATATCTGGCCCTAGTGTGACAGAATAGCAATAACTACTAGACCAGTTAATGCATTATTACAGAGCTGGGCAATTTCATCATATTTTTCTGAAAATTTTGGAAATAACCACAAAATTGCATGACATAAATAATAATTTTTATTTCAACTTACTCAGCTTTTCGAGATTCTCTAGCACTGCTTACATTTGGCTCAGTCCTAGATAGGGAAAGTTTATAAATAAAAAAATTATATTAGGTAAGTATATGTGCAATTTAAACCTAGTGGCTCATCAGTACAACACTCATTTCCTTTCCCAGTGGCATGAAGTCTAAGAGTGTTTTGCTCCCTTGCTGGGTGGGATCCTACATGTAGTCAATTAGAGGGTAATTATACCCTCCTCCTCTAGGTTTAAGCAAAGATGTGGTGACCTCATTGTTAGTGTGCTCGTCTCTGGATCAAGAGGTCCAGGTTTGGACCCTGGCTGGGGACACTGGGTTGTGTTCTTAGGCAAGACACTTTACTCTTACAGTGCCTCTCTCCACCCAGGAGTATAAATGTATACTGGAAAATTTAATGCTGGGGTAACCCATCCAGGGGGGAGGGAGGGGTACAAATACTCCTAGTCACTTCTTGCTATGGAAACCATGATAAGCTCTGGCCTGATGGACCCTTTAGCATGTATACAGATTTTACCTTAATCTCTAGCTTTTAAGGGGAGGCGCAGTGGTCTCATGGTTAGTGCGCTCATCCCTGGAGCGAGCGGTCCGGGTTCGAGCCCTGGCTGGGGACACTGTTGTGTTCTTGGGCAAGACACTAACTCTCACAGTGCCTCTCTGCACCCAGGAGCATAAATGGGTACCAGCAAATTGATGGGGAAACCTAACAAATTGCGGGGGATTAACCTACGATGGACTAGCATCCTGTCCAGGGGGAAGAGAAATACTCCTAGCTGCTTCATGCTACATAAACTAGGGATAAGCTCCGGCAGCTAAGAGCAGCTATAACTTACTTCTACCCACTCATAATCTGGTAAAAAAAGCACAGTGAGAGTGAACTGTTATATCCAAGAACTGAAAGAATTGGCCATGCTCAATCCAAGCCAACCCTTAATAATTAAATATTACAACTTACTAAAACAAAAGTGACAATGACTGGGAAAAGAATAAGGGCCATGACCCAGAGCACCTATTACAGCTAGGCATGGTTGATGGGTCATTATTGAACATTAAGGGTGAATTTGGACATAGTTGAAACAATTCACCCATAAAGAACAAAATCTGTTATGGACATAAAAATAAAGGCTACAAGCCAATCAAAACCTCTTGATAGTCCTGAGAATAATGATTGAAAAGTTGATAAGGACTCACTCATCAAACAGAATTGGAGGCGGCGAGTGTGACCTGTCTACATAATCTTCATCACCAATCATATATTCTTCCTTCAAGTGGTCTCCTGGAGACACAATCACTGTTTGTGTGTTGTCTGTTCCATTACATCGTCCTCCATATCTACCTGGTGATGCCTCTGTAACCTAAAAGTGTACAATAACAAAAAATGAAGCTGAATATCAAAAAGGCTTCAGAAACCGTAAACAACAAAAATAATAATAAACAATAACAAAAGTTTGTTGAGTATTGTAAAAGTAATGTAGTTATTGTATGGATGTCAGTATTGTAAAAGCTTCTCTTTGCCATTCAATTTTTTGACTGCTTCAATGACAATATGAGGTTTATACACGTAGTCAGCAGCTTTTCCTGAAGTTTTACAGGTACAAATATTGGGGGCCCAGAACTCAGGGACTCCAAATTTTGTGTAGTACACATATTTAAAAGTCAGTCACTCTTGTCGACCGACTGACTTTTTAAGACACCTGCCTTTTCACACATATTTTTAATACAACTATAAAATTCAGTGAGTTTGAGTTTTCAAGACTCTGGAACAAAGTTGTTCATAGGCCTTTTGCAACAGTCAGTCACATGAACACCCTGATTAAGTGAAGACATGATTGGCCATCACAGTTACGCACACAGCTTAAGCAGTTGTAAAAGGGCTGGAAAAAATCAGGTCTGAATGGGATTGAACCCATGAGCTCTGCAATACCAGTACAGTGCTCTACCAACTGAGCTATCAAGCCATATGGGAGCTGGTCAGCAAGTTTTCAAACTGCCATATAGTTTAAGAGCCAGGAATGTTTCATGCTTTCAAATATTTTAGCCCTCTTTCTATCTCCATAAGTTATATGCCAGCAGATAACTTTCTGCATCTACATTTGATTTTGTCAGTTAAGTCCTTAGTTCCTTTCATAGTGATCAATAAAACAAAAAGGTTTCTGGAGGGCAAACCTTCAAACCTTCTAATTTTCTGATATTCAAATCATCATAAAATCTTGACCTTACATAGCATTTGCCTAAAAACTGGTGAGCTCTGGCTAATTTATGTGTGCTCTTTCTAGGTCTGAAATACATTTTGCTTCAAGTTTTGACATTATCATTCACATGACCAACTGTTGCAAAAGGCCTATTCCAGGAATTCCAGGGCTCCCAAGCAAACTTTGGACATTTCTGGACCTGTTTCCTGGACAGGATGATAGTCTATTGTCCATTTATATACCTGAATGGAGAGGGAGAATAACAATTGAAGTAGTTTTGCCAAATCGTAATGACCAAGTCTGGGGCCAAAACCAGGACTGTGCAGGATCTGGAGTTTGACGCACTAACCAACAAGCCATCAGAACTCCCAATAACAGAGATAGCCACTATGTGAAATATATCAAGTCTCACAACACTTATAACCTTACCTTGTATTCGTCATCATCTGTAGTAACAACCCGAATTACTGTAGTTCGTTCTATGTGCCCATCTGGGTCAAGCTATCAACAGGAAGAACATCAACAGGTTAAATATGATTGGCACAAAATATCCCTGCTACTAGTGAAGAAAGTATGTAGCTATGCTTTTCATACCTGTATGACATGAGGTTGTGACAGACAATTTGCAGAACTGAAATGCAAATTAACAATGTTGTCAATGAACAAACAGTTTCTTAATTTAAACCAAAGCATCATTCAGTATAGGGGAGTGCACAACATCAACTCAATCCAGGTTTGCTGAAAAAGTTTGAAACTGCATTTTGGCAAAACCGTATTTTAAACCCTCTGGTCACCAATATTTCAACATCATCAGTCCTCATCACACCATCAGATGCATAAGGCCTTAAAATTTACACTGTGTATTTTCTCCATAGAACCACATTGCTCAAGAAATTCTTAGAAACTGGCAAGCTAACCATAGTCATTGAAGACAAACATAGGGTGCATTTCTTTGTAAAAAGCCAACTGAGATTACATTCTTAAATTAAAAAAAACTGACTTGATTTCTCTACTAAACAGATATATCCAAGTCTACTCAGATCACTGTGCATTAAAGAACCAAACAACCCACTCTGGGCAAGCAGTCTGTGGTTCCTTTGATGCACCGTAATCCTTTTTGAATTTAAGAAACCAATCTTGAATTTTCTCAAAGAAATGCACCCATAGTATTCAGAGACAAGACTAGGGTTTTTTATCTGGAGTAGAGGTCACAGGATTCAAGAAAACTTCCATATCAGACTCAATAGTTCCATGCAAAATGTCAAGCAAAACTGAGTTTTGGCACAAGTTTACTTGCTCCTTTAAATTCCAAATGTAATTTGAAGATGTGTGGGGTTCATGAGTCAGCCAATGAATTTTTAAGCAACATGTAAGAATAAACATGTCAGATCTAGCTACCTTTCAAACTACAGATAACAGCGATAGAGAAAATTACAGTTGGACCCTGCTAATTTGAACTTATTATTCACATTCCTGTTAATTTGAACTCAAAACCATTTCTCTTAGATTTGCCCTTTACTCATTTACTATCAGCATTTCAAACTATTTTTCATTTCCCCTGAGAGCTTAAATAGCAGAACTGCACTGTGTAAACTTTGAAAATTTGACTGATGCACCACCATTCTCGGAAATATTCTCAATTATTGAAGCACAAACGTTCTTGCAAGATCTTGATCTAATAATAAAAAGATCCCATCTAAAATACACAAAACAGCTGTTGGCAGTGAGTTTATAAAAAAAGCTTGATGCTTAAGATGACGGCAAGCCATTAATTAATAGCATTCTGTCATGACCACAAAATTTGAACAATTTTTCCTGAAACAAATTGAACAGAAATGCTCTTGAAAAGTTAATAAATGGCACCCAAACTTCTGCTATTAAGCATTTAAATACAACCACAAAAGAATACTTGCTGAAATAAATGGCAAAGGTATTCAAATTTGTAATAGTTCTAGGATATTTGGGTACAAAAGCTGTGCAGGTTCTAAGCTGTTTTGGGTGGAGTAAACACAAAACAGGATTTAGGGTGTGGTAATGTTGTGGAAGACCCCAAGGCACAGAGAAATCAAAATTTTGAGGAAAAATAAATAACAGAGCCGCAAACAAGGTATTAAAATTCATCAAAAGAAAAACCTAAAAATTGTTAGCACAATCAACTTGTTTGACATCTAACATGTTCGATACATTCATAAAAATGAAAACCATTTCTGAAATTGGGATATTTTATCCCAAATCTGAGAGATTACTTTAAGCTAAAAGAAGCAGCTTTCAAAGCAGTTATGGTCATAAGGCGTTTTTTTAGAATTTTTTTTAAATACCCATTACAAGTGACGGCAAGAATTATCCCTCATGGAAGCTCAAGTCTGTTCTTTAACTTCTTTCTACTATTTCTAATATTTTTTGAATATCAAATGAAAACAGCGAGCGATTTTCGAAATCGTTTTTAACAACCGATGGTCGCTATAAACCTTTTAAACCATAAGCCCTACAGACGCCTGCCGCGAATGAGCCCAGGCAGGATTTGTGAAACCATTCGAGAAGCTTGCCAAGACTTCGAATTAACCCAACTCTCGAAGGGAAATGAACTTCACAACAAAACTGACTTCAAAGCTGGTTTCAGTGTGTTCGTATGACAAACACGACTGACAGTAAACCAAAAATATTACAATTCAGGAAACATTTTTCAGTCTTCTATTTCAAAGAGAAAATCGGTTAGGAAATTCTCGACAGTAACAGGAAATACTAAGAGTAAAAGGTTTTGTAAGTCAACGAACAAATATTGAACTTTGTGCGTACACGACTTGTCGTATTATGTTTTTATACCAGAAGATTACACTGTATCCAATCGTCGGCATTAGACTAAAAAATATAGAATGAACTGATGACTCATATAAACGATTTTTTTCGACTTCGAACTACGTAACAGAGCAAGATATGACGTTTGGGAAATTATGCCCACTCATACGTACATCTAATATCGATCGCCGAAATCTACTCGCTTCGATAGCAAGAACTTCTTTAACGGCAGATTTCTTTTGCCCCGATTTAAAACAATGCCTCAAAACACAGTACACAGGATAAATCCTAAAAACAGGCCGAGACGCACACAAACTGTAACCGAAATTCCCTTGGAATTTCAAGGATTCACCGTTTCCTGTTTTTGAAATATCTCTAAACTTCAGACGCGACTCGCTGTTCTCGGTATCACAGGCGAAATTCTTGGAGAAAAAAAAATAATACAACACTTTACTCACCCGGGATGATGTTTAACAATGAAATCGAGAAAGAACACATCACTGAACAAACTCCCGAGACTGTTCGAAATTGCTAGGCCTCTTGGTACGGGCACCGACAAATTTCGCCGGCATAAAACAACGCGCTGGGGAGCAAAGAATAACTCGCAATCCCTCAAACCGAGGTCTTTCGACTCGCTCATGAAACAATATCAATCAATTCCAACTTTCCTTACCCAGAAATTTGGTTGCAAGCTTCACAGGTTCCAATTTCCTCTGAAAAATGCGAAAAGGAGAAAATATTTTATACTTTGTGTAACACTCGTCACATCACAAAGGCATTGTGTTCACCGTCCTAGGAACACAGAGAGCGTGTACGCAAAGAAAAAGTCACAATGCCGCTCACCTTCCAGTAGAGATGCATCGAACTGGCATGCCTGATCTTGTGTTTTCTTCGCTCTCTTCTGTATTGTCCGTGTATGCGTTGAACCTTCTTCACTCGACGCCATGTTTCTGGTAGCTAAACACAACTCGACCACACCCGAGCTAAGCCAATAAACCGCACTTCCCAAGGGTGGGGTGGGGGTGGGGACTTGTCACGTCCCTAGGGAGTGGCCATAACCTATAATTCACGTTTTATGTTTTCAACGGCAGTAGATTTCTGCAAATTTCGCTACTCGGGTGTTAATTGTTACTTTTTAGCATCACGGGGGAGAATAAAATGATTTACAACTGGATGCAACAGTTTGGGTAGTACTTTACTGTGTTCACGTCCACTTAGTTTAGGCACCGCCCTTCTAGGGGCGTGTCTGCCTGTGATTGGACAGAAAGAACAAAGCTTCTTTATTGTCGAGTGGATATGCTTTTATGTTAATGAAATGAAACTTGCGTTCTAGCAACAAAACGAAAATGATTTTTAAATAAATTCAAATTGTCCTGTTTATTTAGGAATTTGCTGCCGAGTAGCATATTGAAATTTTATTAAACAAAATGATTCTAGTTCTGTGTCATAACTGGAGGCTGAAGTTCGAAGTCACATGAAAAAACGCAAAACATCTTACCACCACTTGGAAAATTAAACTGCGATGGCAAAAAAAAAAAAACCGCACAAAAAACCCGTCTATTTTAATTATAAAACCCTACGGACAATGCCTCTCTTAAAACAATTACAATACATATCTGGTCTTATTCTTCATTCACAATGCCACACACGGAAAAGCTGAGGCTGGAATTTCCCTCGCTCGTGTGAAGGCGGTCGATCTTTCTGTGCTCAGACGTTTGCAAAAGAAGACCCTTGATTGAATGAATACATATTCGAAAGCTCAGTACTCTCCCACAAGTGTAAACGTCGATGATGGCGCGAATTTATTCAGAGCAAGACAACGAAACACCTCTTGCGTGAGAAGGCGTTTATTAGAAGTAGACACAGATGACAAAGACGCTTACTGAAATTAAGAGAAAAAAGGAATACAAATTATGAGCCTAAGCGAAATCAGGCTTTCCATCAATTATGACAGTTATTTCAACGTGTTAAAATAATTTCTTTCTGGGCATTAAAACTGAAAAAAAAAATACACATGAAATATATGTTGGGCTAAATTGAATGAGAACGTCAGATGGCTGGAAGCTTTTTAAAGTTAAGATTGTTAGCATGAATCAACTGAATCAGTGTGGACTGAAACAAGCACCAAGCTGAAAACGCGATAACCGAAAATAACTTTTTCTCTTTCTCGCCTCAATCTGCCCTCGCTGTTAAAAGCTATAACGGTTGAGTTGAGGCCCTTGGAGTAAATTGAATCCGTGAATGTAAACCCAGTAAATAAAGTGCAGGCAATTGCAAAGCGAATTCCGCAACGAGCTCCGAAGCACGTTGCTTTCCAAGCGATCGAGAAACAGAAGCTTGACGGCCCCTGCTGTTGTCAGTCATAATTCATGGCGGCAATTTATGCATCCTGAATACGTAAGCAATTTTAAATCCAAATTATCGTGTTACGTTGTCCCCGTAAAAAATACGTGATCCTAAATTAATACTGACACGAGTCGCTAAAACTCTCAACTCAATAAAATGCAAACTTACTACAGTATGAGACAGTTGGCCACGATTGGCCTATTTGTAAGTAAAGGTGTGATTTGGCGTTGAACGCGTCCACTAATCCCGCTGGCTGCAAAGTACTTGCCTCCACAAAAAAAAAAACAAACTTCAGCAACTCTATTGTCTTCTCCGATCTCCTAAGAAGTAGGATTTGAAGTTACTGTTTTTAACAGCCACCGCAGAGAGCTAGGCGGCTGCGAAAAGGCGGCATGACTGATTTTAATCATTAACGTTTCAATTATACTTGGACAAATTTATGAATCGTTTTTGGTTGCGGTGACAACATTTGATAAATTTTTCGTTGCTTCTTTCAGTTCTCTAGATTGCGAGCAGTTCCTTTCTTTTCCTACATAAGCGAGTATGTTGAGGAACTGCATCACGGTTCGCGCTTCTTCAGCCTAATATTTTCAAGTTTGTCGTTCGCAATTCCTGTTAATCTCCTTCCGCCGTTATCCATTCTTGTTTCTTTATGGTTCATTCTTATCTCTTGTTTTTCTATCTTTCTAAACTACTATTTTCATGTCTTCGTCAATTAAAAGGTAATTTATAACGTGGCAAAAATGACTCAATGAGAATATCGTGACTAAGTCGAGAGAGCATTATATATATATATAATATATATATATAAAATAATAGTCAATTTCAGTTGGAAAGGTAAAAGCAACGCAGAGAATGAAAAACGTTCTGGAGGCAAGGAAACCGTCTTTCAGCTACATATCGACCGGCTTAGTCATCGCCTCCGAACGAACCTTGGCTTATTAATTAAGTATTAACTATTAATTTCGCAGTGTTTCTCCGTTTTCAAGATAGCTCGATCACACCCGCCTTCCACGATTTTTTCTTTCGGGGAGGGCGGCTGTGACACAGGTATCTTTCATGATCAATTACTTTTCATGTACCGAATTTATGCAGACGACAAAGCAAAGACTTATTTCAATCTTATTTATTTTTTGCCAAATACTGGAACGCTAGAATTTTTCGTCTTTAAAACGGAAAATTTAAACTTAACTCGAAGATACAAATGAACCAACTTGAGGCAAATTTAATTCTCGCTTGCTCTTTTCGATTGCGGATGGAGGGCAAACATATTGAAGTGTCAGTCAGTCAGTCAGTCAGTTAATAGCAAAAGCAAAAACAAACCGAAATGGCAAACAAACGGAAAACAAATATGTCGTCTTAACGAAAATGGGCAAGGACTAAAAAGAATAACTGCCATCCGAACACCATCAGCTTTCTATCACGTATAAGCAGAGTTATTAGAGGAGGACCTCCTCTACTAACTCTGGTATAAGTATAAAACTCAGTGAGACTTAAACGGCGCTTTTTCCATTTCTGGCACACGTTTGGTAACAGAACTATTTTCATAACTGACTAGGTCATCGCATTTAACTTGTCTCTTAATGCATCCAGGTGCTAAATGAAGCTTTCAGTAGCATGAATTTCGATGAAGTTTCTCGGAATCTGGTGGAGGCGGCTAGTAAAGTACAGGCTATCTTTTATGAGGGGGGACTTCCATAAAAAAAGGACGGAGAACCTTGTCGGAGATTTTGAAAAAACCGAAATAAGTGGTACCAAGATCCTATATGGCGAGCGTAGTTGAAATTTTTTACATCCCTACATGAAGAGGTACCACCAACTCTAAAACGACACATTATCTCCTGCCCCTGTCATATTTTTTTTGGCCAAGAAGGTAAAAGGTGCCTAAAAGGTAACGCGCGAGGCCGTTTGAGGATAAAAGCCCGACGTCAGCTGAGGACACAAAGATACAATGTACTTGAAGTAAACTTCAAACTGACAACTGGGGGGATCTGGGGAATGGTTGCTTTCCAACATGGCGGACGGAAAGCCTTGGTTTTACACCATTAGAAAGCATAGAAAAAAGTCAATTGCTGCAGCACTATTTGCTGGATGGTTAATGAGTTATGGAACTAATAAGTATAGGTAAGATTCTGTTCCCTTATTCTATCAAAATGCAGCGGAAATCATCAAATTTTACCTTGTAAATTAGGTTGTGATTGATCTGCGTGATCAAAAACTGTACGTAATCTCTATTTAATTTTTTTTTGACAGGGAGTACATGATAAGAAGAGAATTATGCCACGAAGCCAAGGTAGCTTGTTCTGATAATATGTATAAAAGTCTTTTAATTTATAGAAGCCCTCTCGGAGTCTCGATTTCATTTTCGAGGCTACAGAAATCTAGGGATGTGTCGAAAACGAAGACCCAAAAACGAAGACCGAAGGTCTACGACCCTATGGTCTAAAACGAAGACTCACCGGTCTAAAACGAAGACCCTCTTCTCGCCTTGGTCAAGGACATGCAACGTTTTCTTGACAATCACTGTTTTGACATTTTCCTCAGTTTCATATTCTGTGGTGTACATGTTGTAGTTAAAAATTAAATTCAGGTAAAAATTATTTTAACCTAGTTGGATTCTCAATTTCCTTTGTCTTCTAACCCTTATTATTCATAATCAATGAATAAGTAGGGTTAAGAGACAAAGGAATTTAATTTTTACCTGAATTTGATTTTTAACTACTGTAATGGTTTCGCTCAAGTTAGAAATGAAAATCTCGCTCCCGGGTCGTTACACGCACAGTACAAAACACCAAGCCAATATAGGTTTACGAATCTTTCTTTAATTGTTCCTGGGTACTCCTATTCTTGTGGCCTCAGGGCACTTATCGAAGCGATGCGGTCAACTGTGGGAGGCGCGGTGGCCTCATGGTTAGTGAGCTTGACTCCATATCGAGTGGTCCGGGTTCAAGCCCTGGCCGGGGACATTGTGTTGTGTTGCTGGGCAAGACACTTAACTCTCACAGTGCCTCTCTCCACCCAGGTGTATAAATGGGTACCGGCAAATTTAACCCTGTAACCCTGCGATGGACTATAGCATCCCATTCAGGGGGGAGTAGCAATATTCCTAGTCGCTTAATGCTACAGAAACCGGGATAAGCTCCGACCTGATGGGCCACTTAGGCTCGTATGCAGACTTAACCATAAAAGTTATTTTAACCTAGTTGGATTCTCAATTTCCTTTGTCTTCTAACCCTTATTATTCATAATCAATGAATAAGTAGCGTTAACTGCGTACTCCTATTCTTGTGGCCTCAGGGAACTGAAATCATTACATTAAGAAATCCTCTAAATATTCGTTTCCTGTATAACTAAATGATCACAAAACTAAGTGCATGTGATATCGAAGGGAACTAAAGAATAGTCAAGATCTGGCGAAATCTATAAATATCTTAGAATCACAAACTTTCATAACATTGTAACCTTAAACACTGAAGTAAATTGTCGCTTACCAACGTTCACAGGGCTTGATTTCCTAGAGAATTTCACTCTAACTTGTCTTCTAGTTTTCAGTAGATCTTGATCTGAAAGGGTCTTAGGTAGAACTGAAATGTGAGCTATGATCTATACCTATCTATAATGCGGTAATCACGGTGGTGACGCAGATCAAACCACAAAATATTTCGCGACATATTCCGATTCTAACGGAAGCGGTTACAACTACAACATACACATTGCCAAAAGCACCATGACCGAGCCTCTTTTAACTTACAGAGCACTACAAGACTTTTATGTTTGCGATACTTTCCGCAGAAGATTGTTGCTTTTATGAGAATTGTGGGAGCTTGAAATGCTGAGAAAACGACAGATAGGTCTTAGGTCTTAGTTTTCAAAGGTCTTAGTTTTCGTAACACGCCATCGTAATTTGCTCATATGCATTTGAAATATAAAATATTGGTGATGACAAATATGCTAAAATTGTCACTAAAAGGTATATTTCTGTACTGTATTTTAGACCACAGGGTCTCAGGTCTTCGGTCTTCATTTTTGGGTCTTCGTTTTCGACACATCCAAAAATCTAGAGCTCACAGAACAGATGTAAGACTTAGTCCTGCCATCTTACAAAGTCTTTAATTCCAGTTAATCCAAATGAAGTTTGGGAAGAACTAAGCTTCCTGTAAATCTCAATTATTATAAACAATGTTGTCGTCCATTTAATTTATGAAATCTTATCAATGTAATGCTTTCACTGACAACAGGCCTTTGGAGACACAACTTTACCATCATTAAAGAAACCTAGGAGACTCACTTTGTTTTTTAACCCTGCAGCTGGAAGGTAATGACCATAATAACACTGTGTAGACAAAAACAAGCTAAAGACAGTTTGTTTTTTGGAACAACACAGATGAAATTGAGAACCCTGTCCACTTTTGCTGGCACTCATCCTATGTAGATAGGTTTCCAAGCATGAATAAAATTGTTGTGGGTACCAATTTTACTTGATTTACCTTGGTGTAAAATGGAACTTTAGATTTCCCAATCCTTTGGAGGTTTGCAAAATTGGGAATAAACTAATTTTCAGTTTTCCTCTGGAATAGAGATAATCCAGATTTAACCATTGCATGTCTTTTGCATAATATTTAATTATTTAATGTATCATATGGTGATGCCTTTTTCTTTCTAGTGGCAGTGCAGAAACTCTTTTAAAGAAAAATGCTGAACCAATACTTCAAATAGCAGGACTTGATGTTACCATCGTCAAGGTTAAATCAGATTTATTGTAATGATATGATAATCAAAGAAAATAATTAAGCACAAAATAAATATTTATTGCTGCAAAAAGTTCACTGTTACTCAAATTATTATGTGGCAACTTGATGATGATTATTGGGTGACATACAGTTTCAGGATTTGAAGAGTCCAGCAATCTGGAAAACTGGGGTTCAATAACATTCAGGCTTGTAGTGAACAAAACAGAGCTTGAACTACGACATTTTACTGCACCAGTAACAACAAGTGAACTTTGTTGCTCACAACAAGACATAAGATATGGTATCTAACAAACCAAGGTTTTAGGTTGTTTCACAATTTGCATATTATTTATGTTATAGCCCCTAAGAATTTTATATATTTTTTTCAATAGATTTACTTATTAAATTACTGTTTAATGTTTTAAGTTTATATCTGTAGTTTACTTATTTTTATAAAGGTGGCAAGCTTAATATGAAGATTAAGTTCTTCCCTGCTGGCACCCTATTTGCTTGTCCACATTTTGTAGTCTGATTTTTGGTTCCAAAAAAATTTTATAAATGTAAACTACCGGTAAACATTATATCTAACTTGAGTGATTGGTGTTGTTTGTGTTTGTTTACAGACTGAATATGAAGGACAAATTAAAACCCTGACACAGTATATTGATCCAACAACTGATGGTATTGTTGTTGCTGGAGGAGATGGTACCTTGCTTGAGGTTAGGAAGTGTAAAAAACAATACTAAATCACCAATTATTGCTGAGCACCTTGGCACTGGGTTATTGGAAGAGGGGGGCGTAAGGGTTTGCGGTGATGCGGTTTTGCGTTATTTTTGGTGCGTTTTTGCGGTAATTTTCATTTTAACTTGCGGTATTGCGGTTTCAAAGCACTAAGCGGTTTGCGGTTATTACAACTGTTAACTCGCGGTTTTCGGTGAAAAAAAATGTCTGCGGTGATAACACTCTTTAGAACGGTCGGCAGGCGGTCAGTATGCGGTTGTTTTGCAAACGCGAGCCAAGTGTTTTGTTTTACAATGCATCAGGGTTCATTATATCAGCTTACAGTTTAATATTAAAGTACAATGTTATCAGAATATATCACAAGTCTTGTTGACGTCAGCTTTCATATTGTGGCCTCCA